>ENA-OQCK01000171-OQCK01000171.1-human-gut-metagenome-genome-assembly--contig:-NODE-171-length-38955-cov-2.603302_pt1 | contig 38955 bp, 61 predicted proteins | sample MGYA00242498_ERZ504578 | MGnify/ENA primary metagenome ERZ504578 (study PRJEB26092, sample SAMD00036229) | human gut metagenome | host: Homo sapiens | study: EMG produced TPA metagenomics assembly of...
GTAAAGAAGGACGTTCTCAGCTGCTGAAAAAATATGTGACCAGCACCGAAGCCGGGGAACCGTGGCTGCTTCCCGCAGATTCGTTTGAAGTAGAAACTGTTAAACCATTGAGTCTAAAAGACCTGGCGATACAGGAAAATGTGGAGCTGGATAAAAAAACGGTGGCGGCCATCTTGGACGTACCGCCGTTCGTTCTGGGAATCGGAGAATTCAAAGCGGATGCCTGGAACAATTTTATCAATACAAGGATAAAAACGATCTGTCAATGTATCGAACAGGCTTTCACAAAAGCTGTTCTGATTGATCCAACATTATATTTTCGATTCAATGCACGTTCTCTGCATTCGTATGATATCGACACGTTAGCTAATGTTGGCGCAAATCTCTATACCAGAGGGATCATGGAAGGAAACGAGGTACGAGATTGGATCGACATGCCACATAAGGATGGTCTGGATGAATTAGTGATTCTGGAAAACTACATACCAGCAGGTATGATCGGTGACCAGAAGAAGTTGAAAAAGAAAGAAGGTGAAGAAGGTGGATAGAGGAAAGCGGCAGCTGCGAAGCGCACAGGCAAAATTTGAAACGCGCGAACAGGACAACGACCTATATATCAGTGGTTATTTTGCTGTATTTAATAGTAATTATGAAATATGGAAAGGGATGTCAGAAAGCATCGACTCATGCATTCGACGATCAGCTGAATGAAGATATCCGTGCTTTGATCGACACAAGACGCGCCTGGTCATTGGGCGTACGAAAGCAGGGAGCTGCAGCTGCGAGTCGATGATACCGGTCTATGGGGAGATGTAAAGATCAATCGTAATGATGTCGATGCTATGAACGTATACGAACGGGTAAAACGTGGTGACGTCGATCAGTGTTCTATCGGATTTGAGATCGTCGACGAAGATGTATCAAGTATCGATAATAAAACACATTGGACGATCAAAAAAGTGAAGCTGTATGAAGTGTCGATCGTTACATTCCCAGCATATGAAGAAACCTGCGTAAGCGCAAGGAAGCGGCAGCTGGAGGATATGACAAAACGCAGCTTCGAAGCTTGGAAAATGAATACGATTAAAAAATTGAAAGGAGAATCGTGATGGCATTAAAGTATTGTTGATGAGAAATAAGGCAGCAATGAAGAAAAAGCTGCTGGAAGAATTGAGAAGTAAGGATGAAGGTTTCCGGACACGGGAACAGGAGCTGGAAGCGTCCATCGCAGAAATGGATGAAAGCACACCGGAAGCAGACCGTAAGGTCGTAGAGGATGCTGTAGAAGACCTGACAAAGGAAAAGGATGCTCATGAAGCCGAAAAGAAAAGTTGGAGGATGAGATCGAAGAGCTGGAAAACAAAATCAAGGAGCAGGAAAGTACACCGCCGGAGCCGCAGGCAGGCGATGATCAGGGAGCAAGTCAGAACAGCAGAAGCAAGAGAGGAAGGATAGAGATATGGAAACAAGAACAGAATTTTTCGGACGTACCATGCAGGAAAGAAGCGCGATCTTCGCAAATGAGGAGGTAAAGGACTTCATGCAGCAGGTACGCTCCTGCATCAAAGAGAAAAGAGCAATCGGCAATGCAGGATTGATCATCCCACAAAACTTCCTGCCGATGATCAAAGAGGTGACCGAAGCAAATTCCAAGCTGCTGAAGTATACTAACAAGAGCGATATCACTGGTACGGCACGTATCACGATCATGGGGAGCGTTCCGGAAGCGGTATGGACTGAGCAGTGCGGAAAGCTGAATGAGTTGGAGTTAGGTTTCAACGATGTGGAAATGGACGGATTCAAGGTAGCCGGCTTTTTCAAGGTCTGCAATGCGCTGTTAGAAGATAATGACGTAAACCTGGCGCAGGAGCTGATCAATGCATTAGGTATCGCGATCGCAAAGGCTAAGGATAAGGCTATCGTATATGGAACAGGCGTCAAGATGCCGATGGGGATTGTCACCCGTCTGGCGCAGACCGTAAAACCAAGCGACCACAACGACACAGAGCGGGAATGGAAAGACCTTCACGAATCCAATATCAAAACGATCACCGGAAAGACAGGAAAAGAATTGTTCAAAGAGATCGTGCGCTGCCTGAAAATGATCTTTACCGATTATGATTCAGGAAATCTGGTATGGATGATGAATCGACAGACAAAGCTCGATCTTGTCGTGGAAGCGATGGATACGAATATGAATGCGACGATCGTCAGCGGTATGAATGATACGATGCCGGTTGTTGGCGGAAAGGTAGAAGAACTTAAGTTCATGGCCGATGGAGATATTGCATTCGGCTATATGACGAATTACAAGGCTGTACAGCGCAAAGGTCTGCAGCTGGGACAGTCTGAACATGTACGTTTCCTGGAAGATCAAACCGTATTCAAAGGTACGGAGCGATTTGATGGAAAGCCGGTCATCGCGGAAGCATTCGGACTGATCAATATCAGCGGAAAGACACCAACGACATCTATTGTATTTGCGCCGGACAAAGCAAACGAAGAGGATGTGCAGCTGGCAAGCTTAAAGATCGGCAGCAATAAACTGTTCCCTGTATTCAGTGCAGGAACCTATGAATACATGGTAAACACATCCAATGCCAGCAGCAAGATCGAAGCGGTTGCGAAACGTGCAGGAGCTACCATCACGATCAAGAATAAAGAAACACCTGTGAACAATGGTGAAACCGCATCCTTCACAGATGGAGAAAACACGCTGAGCATCACCGTCAGCTTCGCTGGTGTGGAAAAAGAATATATCGTAACAGTGAACAAGAGTGCAGCTGCATAAAGGCGGTAAAAGCAGATGGATGAAGAATTGCTGCTAACGGTCCTAAAGCAGGACCTGAAGACGCCACCATCTGAGGAACCATACCTGCGCACCTTGTTGAAGAATGCGGAAGCGCTCATGAAGCGGATGGGGATACAGGACGACGGATCGATGGACTATCAATATACCATCGAACATTATGCGGCGTTCCTGTACCGCAAACGCGCATCATCTGAAATGATCATGCCGCGCTTCCTACGCTATGAGCTGAACAATCTGCTATTTTCTCAGAAAGCGAGGGAATGAAGATGGCCTATACATATGATGATGGGATCGTAGATATCTGCGAAAGAGTGAATGTGGCAGAGCCCGGGAATAAGCCGGTGTACGACTATCGTCCAAGGTTATCACTGTATTTCGGATATGAAAAGGTTGGTATCGTGCGCAATTATACCGCAAAGCAGGCAGGTGATACGCTGGATGAAGTGATCCATGTATACCGGGAACGTTCGATTTCTGCCGGTCGGGATATTGCAAGCATAGACGGCAGGCAGTATACGATATTGCAGGTGCAGCATGGCCAAGACGATGAAGGGATACCGATCACGGTGTTGTCCTTGGAGCGAAGAGGTGAGCCATATGGAACTACTGAAGCGAGTACGTGATGCCCTGTTGACGGTCACTAAAGATGTTCATCATTTTGAAAAGACTGGCAGCGAAGAAAGATACATCGTATGGCAGGAAGGAATCGAAGGAGGTTCGCTACATGCTGACGATAAACACGAAATAATGGTCATTAACGGAACAATCGATCTGTTTACGAAACAAGAATATGATCCGTGGGTACAGGAGATAACAAGGGCATTAGAAGATGCAGAAATCACTTGCCGTATTGAATCAATACAATACGAAGATGAAACAGGATATATCCATTATGAATGGCATTTTGAGGTGGCATAATGGCAAAAATACAGGATAAAGGACTGAATGATTATATCAAATCTATAAAAAGGATGGGAAAAGTGTCTGACGATATCATTCACAAAGGCGTGTATAAAGGTGCGGGAATCATTGCAGACGCAATCAAAGATGAAATCAAAGATATTCCTGTAGATAATGGATACGGATCTCCAGAAAAACCTATAAGCGGGATATCAAATAGGCAAAAAGCAGATTTGATTGAGGGAATGGGGATTGCTCCTATACAAGAAGATAGTGATTTTGTGAATGCCAAAGTCGGATGGGATGGATATGGTCGTGACAAAACGAAGAAGTATCCGAAAGGTGTTCCAAACCAGGTTATCGCTCGTTCTGTAAATAGTGGAACATCGTTTAGAAAGAAAAATCCATTTGTAAACAGAGCAGTAACGAAGAATAAAAAAACAGCAGTAAAAGCGATGGCGGATACCATCGAAAACAAAATAAAAAAGGAGATGAAATGATATGGCAATCAAAGGATTGAGCATGCTGATCGTCGGCATGTATGACTATTCGGGGACGGGAAACAAACCGACATACAGTGAACCGGCAACAGTCGCGAAGATGGTGGAATACTCACTTGCGATCAATCAGAGCGAAGATAATCCGCTATATGCAGATGACATGGATGCAGAACACGATAAGGGTACATTCCAAAATGGCGAATTGTCACTGACAACAGATGACCTGACGCAAGAGGCATCGAAAAAGGTACTGGGTATCCGAACGGAAGAATTCACATATAACACAGATAAAAATGCGACAGAAGGCATTTATGACGATAAACGTGTAGCTCCGTATTTGGGTATCGGTGTAATTGAAGCACATCAAAACAATGATGTCACAAAATACAGAGCAGTATTCCTGCCGAAGGTGTTCTTCAATGTTCCGGAACAAGCGGCAACGACGAAAGGGGAATCTATCGAATGGCAGACACCGACGATCACCGGAACAGTTATGCGCAGTGATCTGGTAGATGATAAATATGAGCATCCTTGGATGATGGACGCATGGTTCCAGACAAGAGCGGAAGCTGCTCTGTACTTGGAATACAAATGCGGAAAAACAGATGCATAAAGGAGGTAGATGGACATGAGAATATCATTACTCAGTATCGAGGGGAAGACATATCCCCTCGTATTCTCCTTGAATGCAGCAGAACAAATCGAGGATGAATATATTCCGGTCACAAAAATGGTGGACTGTTTATTGGAACCTGAAAAATTTAAAAAAATAGCATAAGACTTGTAAAGGATATCGTGTATATCATGATATGCGAAGGTATCCAGTACTGTAACCGAAAGAAGATCAAGCAGCAGGATGGAAAGGAACTGATACTGGATATCCCGAATAAAGAATCTTTATATGCAGATATTGGATATGAAGATTCCGGAATATTGACGGAGGCGATGTACAGTACGCTCGTCAAATCGAAAAAAAAAGAATCAACAACAAAGTAAAAAAAGGTGAAAAGGGAACTGACGATCACTACCTTTGTTTATCTGTATGGGCTCGCATGATCGGCATGCAGGAATATGAATTTGCACACATGCCGATCGGTGAGCTGAGTGATATTGTAGAAATGTATCAGCGTATCAAGGGATATGCGGAAGCTGATAGTGAAATAAATGGGGATTTCATCCCGTCATTGAAATAGTGAGGTGAAGAGATATGGGATATGATATCGGGCCACGTATAGGAATCACAGGAGAAAGAGAATTCAACAATCAGATCCAAAAAATCAACGGAAGATTGAAACTGCTCGGATCGGAGATGAATCTCCTCACGAAAAAATATGATGGGAATTCGGATTCTCTTGATTTCTTGCAGGACAAGAACGAGATATTGAAAAAACAATTGCAGGAGCAAGATACGAAGTATCCGTTCTGTCAAAAGAATATAAGGAACAGAGTGAGAATCTAGGCAATCTAAAAAAAGGGTTGGAAAATGCCACGAAGGCATATGGTGAAAATTCTGCAGAAGCATTAAAAGCAGAGAATGCGCTGCGCAAGCAAGAAGATGTGATGGCGAAGTTGGGGACGTCCATCAACGAAACGAAGGGATATTGTGAAGCTTTAAAGAATCAAATTGCTGATAATTCGAAAAAGATGGATGAATTATCAGCAGCTGAAAAAAATGCATCGAGTAAGCTAGGTGAATTGACGCAAGATATCGCTAGGCAGCAACAGGAGCTGTCTGAGCTGCAGAGAGCCTATCAGGAAGCGGCCCTCGCAAAAGGGAAAGACGATCGAGAGACGCAGCAGCTGGCTGCACAGATCACAGCTCTATCCAAACATCTACAAACGAACAAGCAACGTTTGTCTGCGGTCCGGACAGAATCGAAGCAACTTGCTGGAGCCCTGGATGAAGTAGAAGACAGTGCGAAGGATGCAGGTGATGGCTTTACCATCATGAAAGGTGCGATGGCGGATATCACAGCTGATGGCATCCAGTCGCTTGCCGGAACCTAAAAGAACTCATTACACAAAGTGACGGGGCGAGTGCAAGCTTTCAGGCGGCAACAGGAGCATCTGCGGATGAAATGAAACGGTATAACGAAGAGATGAAAGAACTCTATAATAATGATTATGGAGACTCTTTACAGGATATCGCGGATTCTATGGCACGCGTAAAACAGCAGATGTCCGATCTGGATGATGAAGATTTGAAGAACGTAACAGCAGGTGTGAAGACTTTGGAAGATACGTTCGACATGGACTTCAACGAAACGCTGCGAGGAACTAAACAGCTGATGTACCAATTTGGTCTCTCTGCGGAAGATTCCATGGATCTGATCGCTATGGGAGCACAAAATGGGCTGAACTATACGGATGAACTCGGAGATAACATCTCGGAATATGCCGGTAAGTTTGCTCAGGCTGGTTATGGCGCGGATGATTATTTTCAGTTGCTGAAGAATGGTTCACAAAACGGTGCTTACAATCTGGATAAAATCAACGATGCGATAAACGAGGTAACGACACGACTTGCGGATGGACGATAGAGGATTCTTTGGATATGTTTTCTTCGGAAACGGGAAAGTTTTCAAGGCATGGAAAGATGGGCGTGCTACACAGAAAGATGTTATCGACGCTATCGTAAAAGATATAGCAAAAACGACAAATCAACAGAAAAAGCTCACAAAAGCAGCAACTGCATTCGGTACGATGGGAGAGGACGCGAATGCAAAGTTCGTGGAATCATTGACCAGTGTCGGAGATGAATTTTCGGATGTCAGTGGAAAGATGAAGGAGATACAGGATATCAAATACGGGACTGTAGAAAGTCAGTTACGAGGTTTGGGAAGGACATTGCAGACCGATCTCCTAGAACCTATGATCCAGGATGCGATGCCGGTATTAAAAGGCGGCGTAGAATGGATGATCGACAATCTGCCATTGGTCGAGGTGCCCTCGTTACATTGGGTACAGCTGCCACGACTGCATTTGCAGTAAACAAGATTTCGAAATTCAAAGATTCCATTACAAATATAGCAGGTGGTCTGACGAAGCTTGCAACAGCAGACATTCCTGGAGTTTCAAGTGCACTGGGAGGTCTGGGATCACTCATTGCTGCTCACCCTTTATTGACGCTGGCAAGTGTGGCAGCAGCTGCAGGAACCGCAATGTTCATCTTTTCGCAAAAAACAGATGCCGCCACAGAAGCGATAAAGAAGAGCAGCGAGGAAACACAGAAGCAGATAGATGCCTGGAAAGAGATGCAGGCTGCGCAGGAGGAGGCAGTTGAGGGATATATGGAAATTTTGAATATTACGCCCAGTTGAAGACAGAACTGGAGAGCATCACATCTGCAAACGGTGAAGTGAAAAAAGGCTATGAAGACCGCGCACGAGTAATCCTCGGGGAATTGAACGATGCATTGGGAACAGAACTGCAGATGAATGGAAACATCATTGACAGCTATAAGGAACAGATGAAAAACATCGATGATCTGATCACGAAGAAACAGGCGCAAGCACTTGTCGATAGTGGTATGGACGAATATACGGAGCTGTCAAAAAGAATGCACAGGCCACCAGAGATATGATGAAAGCCGAGGATGAGTATCTGGCGAAAAGAGCTGAAGTAGAAGCAGAAATCAAGAAGATGGAGACAATGGCCTTAGAGATGGAAATATAAATTATGACGCAACAAAAAGTAGATTGAATAGTGAATTGGAAGAGTATAAAAAGAATTACGAAAAGAAAAAAGAGCTTGTGGATGGATATACGCAAACGATAGCTGAGCAGAAGTATCTGATGGAAGAAATGGAAAAAGGGACAGCTGAAAGTCAAAAAAACATCGTAGACTATGTGGCGAATACATATAAGGAAAACGGAAAGAGTTTACAGCTTTCTACGCAGGAACAGATCGATATGCTGAAACGTTATGTTGAAGAAAATAAGAACAGTGAAGATGAAGCTGTGAAAATCAAGTGGAAGCCAGCAAGATGCAGTTAAAAACTCTGGAAAAACAGTTAAAAGACGAACTGGGCGTCGTAACAGATGCCATTCCAGAACATGCAACCTTGTGGGAAACGATGTGTACTGCCGGGTTGAATGCTTATAAGAAAAATGAGGATCAATTCCTCAGTGCTGCATTCGGACAAACAGAAAAAGCGAAAAAGGGTATCGATGACGGTACACCGCAGACCAAAGCCGCATGGCAGGCTCTTGCAGATAAAGGGTATGCGGTGCTGGATGGAAATACATGGAAATACACGGATGCCGGAGAGAATTATGCGCTTGGATTGAAGAACGGAGTAAACAACAGAGCGGGAGAAGTGTTTGGTGCAGTATCGAATATGGGGCTTATGATGATATCGGCTTTGCACGACTCTCTAAAAGAAAATTCTCCATCGAAAGCCGCGTTTGAAGCAGGTGATTTCTTCACGATCGGAACGATAAACGGTGTAGAAAACAAGAAAAAGAAATTGTTTTCCACGATCACTGATATGGGAAAAGGTATGGTGGAACGTTTGCAGGATAATTCTGCAATCATGCAGCGGGCACAAAGTGAGATGTTCGGTGTAGACGGCACCTTCTTGTCAAATACAAAGGCAATCTTAGAAAGTGAACAGGTGAATCAGATAAATGTATATCTGGATAGCAGAATGATCGAACAGATGGTAGTTAAACGTGTGAACAGAAACCAGACATTCAAAAGTATAGTGACAGGAGGATGATGTCATGTACCATATGTTTTTAAATGATGAATGCAGCGAAACCTTGCGTCTATACGTCGTGAAGCGTCCGGATGTCCCGTCACCGCAAAAACGATATAACGAAAAAGGACTTCCAGGACGGGACGGTAAGCTGTATGAGGATACAGGATATTATGAAGACATCACGATATCTGTAGAATTGAACTATATGACATCCCCGGATAATTGGAACAATGTATGGCGGATGGCGAAACGCTGGTTGCTTACATCCGTTGGAAAAAGATTATCTTTCAGCGATGACAGATCTGTATACTACAGGATAAAAAAAGTCGAAGTATCTACCAATGCCAGAAATTCGTTGAGGATAGGAAGGTTTACTGTGAATCTTACATTAGACCCGTACACCTACCTATTATCAGGCATACAACTATATGACCCACAACAGATAAAGGATAATCCATACGAAGAAACGACACCTGTTTATTTTATAAAGGGTGAGGGAGTGTGCACGTTGACGGTCAACGGACATGCGATAAAGGCAAACGTAGGACAAAACCTTACCATCGATACATATCGTAGGATAGCGTACCGTAGTGACGGGACATTGCACAATACTGCTATCAGTGGAGAATATGAAGACATGCTACTGATCGAAGGAGAAAATAAGATATCAATATCCGATCCGGCAAAATTCACACTGACCATACAACCAAACTGGAGGTGTATATGATGATCCAGGTATATAAACCGGGAAATCGCAATTTTGATTATAATGGAGATTATAATCTGAAACCCATAACGTGTGAGTTGAAGATGAAGCTGAAAGGAGAATGGGTGGTAACGCTCAGAAATCCATTGGATGAGAATATGGAGGGTATTGTAGAAAATGCCATCCTAAGCATGGACACTCCCATCGGCAAGCGGCAGTTATTCATGATCAATGAAGTGGATAAGAATGATGACTTTATCGAAGCTATGCAATACCTATATTTCTTACGAATGATATATATTTCTTCGACACTCGCGTCGTGAATAAAACTGCACAGGATGCATTGAATATCATGTTTAAAGATACGAAGTACAAAGGATATTCCGATATATCGAAAGCGAATAGTGCTTATTATCAGGAAATGTGTGCAAATGAAGCGATCAGCGGAGACAATGATAATGCATTTTTGAATAGATGGGGAGGCGAACCGATCTATAAGAATTATGAGATTTATCTGAATAAACGTGCCGGAGCTGATAATGGGATGCGAGCTGAATTCGGGTTCAATCTAACGGGTGTTGAAGAAAAAATCGATATGTCGGAAGTGGTTACCAGAATACGCCCAAAGGCATACAACGGTCATATGCTTCCTAACAATGAAACGGTCGATTCGCCGAATATAGAAAGTATGAGCCACGAAGATTTCCGCCGGTGGTATTTGAGTATACTGATATCAAGTTGAAAGAGGATGCCCAGGAAGGCGATGAAGAAAACGGCATCACGATATGCGATACAAAAGCGATCCTCTATCAAAAGCTACGAGAGCGAGCGAAACGTGAGTATACGATCAATAAAGTAGATATGCCGATCATCACATACAACGTTCAGATGGTAGATCTTTCCAAAACGGACTTATATAAGGAATATAGTGAATTAGTGAGAGTGTCGCTTGGAGATACGGTACATGTATCCCATCGTAGGTTAAAGATCGAAACGACACCTCGTGTCATCGAATTAGTATACGACGGGATAACCAATAGCGTAACATCTCTTACGTTGGGTGATCATAAAGAAGATTATTTTGATAGATTATCGAAAACTCAGCATATCGTAGATACCATATACGATAAAGTGAGCAACACGATCATGGCGCAGCGTATTGCCGGTGTCGTAAATCTCATGATGACATCGTTAAAGGCTCAAAAGGACATCGCCAAAAGGCAGGATGTACGTGCGATCCTATTCGAAGATATCGACAAATCATCTCCTACATATGGAGCGCTCTGTATAGGTACACAAGGCATACAGATCGCTAAAAAACGCAATGAGACGGATACGGACTGGAAATGGGGAACGGCGATAGATTTCGAAGCGATCAATGCGGACTATGTGATCACCGGTATACTGACAGACAGGAATGGAAAATTTTATTTGAATCTGGATACCGGAGAATTACGAATGAAGGATGGAAGTTTTGCGGGAACGATATCAGGTGCTACCATAAATGGTAGCAAGATCATCGGAGGAACGATAGAGATAGGAAATAATTTTTCAGTTGCTAAAGATGGAATCATGAGATGCGCTGATGCAGTCATGAAAAATGTAACGATGGAATCGGGGACATTCAAGGGTAAACTTACAACAGAGTATGATGCTTATATCGGGCGTAATCTACATTTGAGTTATGAAGCAGGAAGAATAAGTCAAATAACGCTCGGAGAAAAAGAAGATACAGTAATCATATTGAGTGAAGATCTGATAAGAATTGGTATTTTCGACAACAATACCGACTTGTTATCAAGACCATCGATTTCTATAACCAAGGATGATATATTCTTAAACCTTAATGAAGACAATCATATCCGTATAAACTCTATTTTAGGTGTGACTATGAAAACGAAAGGTAAGTTTATTGATATGAATTATGACATCTGACGAAAGGAGGCAGAGTGATGATCAAAGTGACACGGAAAGGCTTGACATTGACATTAGATGCGGAAATCATCCCAGCGCAGGTTCGGCAGATGTGCCTGTACAATATATCAATGATACGGATGCATACAAAGATTATATCGTCGCACCGAAAATCGGATGGTATAAAAAAAATGGCGTGTACTCTGTGGCGATTGCGAGATATAGCAATAAAGTATTCAAGATACCTGCGGAAGCATTCGGGCAGGATGGAATCATCTTTATCGCGATAGAAATGACAGATCCAAAGGATGCTGCTCATATCGAAGTTACGCAACAAATAGCAGCACGCTGTACACCGGCACCGAATGGGACTGTCATACTTCCGAGTAAAGATGAATGGCAGAAGGCAGTTGCAGACTTCGTGAAGCAGTATATGGATTCGGAATTTGAAACACCGGCGTCTGAACTGATCGAGAAGCAAAAAGAACAGATAGCATATATTCAGAATGCATTGGATACAGGGGAATTCATCGGGCCAAGAGGTCCGCAAGGGATACAGGGGATACCTGGCGAAAAAGGAGAAAAAGGGGAACGTGGTGATAGCGGTGTGATAACACCGGCGAATGGCGTGTTCACATTTGTTGGAGATGCGGCCGGAAATCTGTATTGTTATTATGCGGATTCTGCAGCACCACCGACATTTGAAGTAGATGAGAATGGTAATATCTACATGGATATACCAGGATAAGGAGGGGCATGTATGGCTAAAGTTTTAGTTGGAAATTCAAGGGGCCTAAAGGAGACACAGGGAAAACCGGTCCTGCAGGACCACAAGGACACAGGGACCGCAAGGGAACCCGGGAACGGTAAATATCGCAGATGATTTCACGACCGAAGACCCTACATACGCATTATCTGCACCAAGGGTAAAGAACTATACGATAATTTATTGCAGATCGGCAATCCCAATCTGTTAATCAATGGTGATTTTCAAGTGTGGCAAAAAGGAAATGAATTTAATATAACTAGCAATAGGATGTATACAGCAGACAGATGGATTGCTTATATGAATGCTTCTGATGGATATGTGCCATATACTATAACTAATAGTAGTAGAAGGATGAAAATTTCATCAACCGCTGGTGAATGTAAGTTTTTGATATTTCAACATGTAGAATTGAATAATTCTATTATACGTAAGATCTTAGGAAAGAAATTGACATTGAGCGTGAAAATAATATCGAGCAATGTACAAGAGATCAGCACATCAGCAACGATCTTGTATAATTCGAGTGATAAACCATCTGTATCGTTAGCGAGAAAGACACACACGATTTCAGCAAACAAATATACGATCATGAAGATGACCTTCGATGTAGTGAGTGATGCAGATTTCGATGATGTCAAATCTTTGCAGATAATAATCTCTTCACCGGGTATAACCTCAGACGTATATATAGATTATGCAAAATTAGAGCTTGGAGAGATTGCGACATCGCTTGTCCCAAGACCATATGCAGAGGAACTTATGCTTTGCCAAAGATATGGTAGATACATATATGTTGATTACACGATGAACGCAGCATCAAATTCATTCTCTAATATGATGTCGATTCCAGTTGACATGCGAATAGATCCAACATTGACGTTAAAAGCGGCAGGGACACTGACCAATATAACAAGTGAGAAGATCACACATGCAAGTTTTACAAATCGAGTGCGTTTTAGCTTTAGTGCTTCTGCAGCTGGAATGTTGAGGGTGCATGGTCGAGAGTATTGGGCAGACGCAGAAATCTATTAAGGAGGTATCGATGTGGTAAAAGTATACGTTAAGGTTGATTCTGATTCTTTGATAACAGAGGTTAATAGTGAGATATTCATGGAAAGCATAGATGGATATGCATTGATCGATGAAGGCGAAGGGGATCGCTTTACTCACGCACAAGGGAATTATCTGGAATCTGGATTGATGGATGAGCAGGGAAGATACAATTACAGACTGCTGGATGGAAATGCTGTACTATTGACAGAAGAGGAAAAACAAGAGCTTTTCCCGCCTATCGAGCCGGAATTGTCCGAGCAGGAAAGATTCAATGCTGCTGTCCTGCTTGAATTAGCAAAGCTGAAGGCAGGTGATGCAGTATGATGTATCGTTGGATCAAAGAGTATTATGATGCCGGAATCTATAAAGACAGTGATCTGGAAATATTTATAGCTGGTGGGATGATAACGAAGAAACAGGCTGATGAAATAAAAGCCGGATAGGGGGTGATCCAAGTATCTCGCATGGGCGTGCGTTAAAACGCCCTACATATTGCCAAGAATGGCGGAAAGAGATGAGGTATATGAAACATATGGCACAAACAATCACAGATAACTACAACGCATTTGTGGGCACTGTTATAGCAGTTATCAGCGTGATATTCGGAGAACACTGGTATCTGTTTGCGTTGTTCCTTGCACTTAATATAGCAGACTGGGTAACAGGTTGGATGAAGTCAAGAATCATGAAAAAAGAAAATTCAGTAAAGGGTTGGCAAGGAGTACTTAAAAAGATTGGATACTGGATCATGATCACGTTTGCATTTATGGTTGCAGCGGGCTTGATCGAAATCGGTGAGATAATCGGTGTAGACTTGCAGATTACAACACTGCTTGGATGGTTCGTGCTGGCCAGTTTGATTGTGAATGAAGCACGTTCCATCTGTGAAAACTTTGTTGAAGCTGGATTCAACGTACCAAAATTTTGAGCAACGGCTTAGCTGTTGCCGACAAACTTATTAACAAAGAAAGCGAGGACGAAGAATAATGAAGATTTTGCTTATTGCAGGGCATGGTGCAGGCGATCAAGGAGCTTCCGGCTGCGGATACAAAGAAGTAAATTTGACTAGAGAGCTGGTCAACCTAATTGTACCGAAGCTTAGAAAGTATGCAACTGTGGATGTGTACAACGTAAACCGCAGCGCATTCTATGATGTACAGAACGGTACATTCAAAATCAGTAAGTACGATTATGTGCTGGAAGTACATTTCAATGCATTTAATGGATCCGGACACGGAACAGAAATCTTTGTAACAGACAGTGAGCAGTATACCGATGTAGAACAGTCCATCATGAACAATTTGGGAAAGCACTTCGTGAAGCGTGGTGGCTCCGGCGTCAAGGTGACAAACTGGCTGGTGATTTATACATGCAAGTGTTTAGGCATCAGCTCAGCATTATTAGAGACCTGCTTTATCGACAACAAGGCTGATATGGCCGAATACCAGGCAAGCAAAGAATCCGTCGCACAGGGCATTGTAGACGGCATTGCAGAAGGTTTCCAGTTGAAAGCAAATAGCACAGAGCAGAAGCCAGGTAATAAGCCTGCAGAACATAAGAAACCTTCCAAGCCTGCGAAACCAGCACAGCCTGATCAGATCCTACATGTTGGAGAATACTTCACAATTCCAGGAGTGCATAGCGTAGACCAGGTATTGGCCAACATGGATAGCATCTGGTGCGAGGAGATGACCGGGAACGGCGGTAACTCCATTCAGGCGGGACCACTTACCAAATGCGATAAGAACGGTAAGAAAACAAAGTCACAAGTTTTTAGCGTAGGTGATTACTGGAAATGTGACAAGAAATTTAAGGTGCTTGCGGTGGATAAACCTACAAATTCAGTGCAGGCAAATGTCGGAGGTCGTAAAATCTGGTTGTATGCTGGTCACTGCGTGAAGTCTAATATATGAAATAACCCTACTTCTCTTGACTGAGAGGTAGGGACTTTTTTTGATGATTATTTTCATTTTAATGAAAATAAAAAATTACATTTACAATGCCAAATAATAAAAAATGAATTATAATAAACAGTGATGTATAATTATTCTATAATTTCAAGCAAAATAAATAATTTTGTTTTGCAGTAAAGGTAAGGAGGAGAAGAAATGGTTGAATATAATGTTTATTGTGATGAAAGCTGTCATTTAGAACATGACAACAGTAATGTTATGGTTATTGGAGCTGTTTATTGCCCTAAAAAGATGGTAAAAAAAATTAATAAAGATATCTATAGCATAAAAGAACGATATGGGCTACCTAAAAACGGTGAACTTAAATGGGTGAAAATATCCAATAGTAATTTTAACGTTTATCGTGCATTGATTGAATATTTTTTCAGCAATAATGATTTACATTTTAGAGCAGTGATAGCAGATAAAACTAATCTGAATCATAAAAAATATTCACAAACCCATGATGATTGGTATTATAAAATTTATTATACTATGTTGAAGAATATTTTTTTGAAAGGGAGTACGTACAATATTTATATAGATATTAAAGATGTATTTTCAAATAAAAAAGCAAACAAACTACATGATGTTTGCTGTAACACATTTTGTGATTTTCAGCATAAAATGATATCAAAAGTACAACCAATACGCTCTAATGAAGTAGAAATAATGCAATTAACCGATATAATAATCGGTGCTATTGGGTATGTAAATAGAAATTTTATAGAGGGGCATAAGTATAGCGAAAGCAAACTAAAAATAATAGAATTAATAAAAGGGAAAAGCGGATATTCTTTAACGAAAAGTAGCTATTATACGGACTTTAAATTTAATTATCTTATCTGGAGTGCTGATTTTTATGACTAAATGCTATTCAGATTTACTAGAGCCTTATGAAGGCGGACAATATAAAATGTATCTTGAAAAGATATATAATATTTATAAGGAGGATTTACTAAATAATGGCGAATTACAACTTAAAGGTAAACCAGTTAAACTTAGGCATCATCCGATGTATAAAGAAAGAGAGGAAAGTTTCTATCACTTAACGCATAGAAAATATGACAAAAATACTTTTAGGCAACCTGACTTTAAAAGGTGCGAAAGAATTAGATGGATAAGGAAAATGATTGAAAATGTTGGTAGATGCAAGTGTTGTGGTGTGAATATTGAGAGTTGTGCTGGTATTTTGATTTGGATAGAAAAATATAAAGGTAGTGATCGTATTCATTTTTATTTAGAGAATGAGAATTTTCTATTAGTTATAGAGAAACGTACAGAATATTATTTAATTATTTCAAGTTTTTATGTTGATTATAATAAAAAGAGCTATTATATTAAAAAATATGAAGATAATAAGGCAGAATATAGCGATATATAAAAACAAAAAACGCCATTTAATAAATTAAATGACGTAATCAGAAACTCCTTCTACATCACGGTAGATGAGCATAAATGGATTATATCCACATACATATTATAAGATAAAATCAAAAAAATCAATAAATTTTTGCAAAATCACATAATCTTTGTTGATTTTTTATTAGAATTAAGATATTATATACCTTCAGATTTAACTACTCTCCACACCAGAGAGTAGCCTTTTTTGTTAAATATGGAACTTCCAATGTTTTACTACGATAATGATTTGCAATTTTTGAAGAAATGCTATATAATTTCGTAGTCACTCTTTCATACAGTTTATGCAGTGACAATGGGACAAAAGCCGGCTATAAGCCGGCTTTTTATTATCGAATTAAAATTAAGAAAAATTAAATAATTAGAGTTTACATACATGTGAATATGTAATATACTTTTATTGGCTCTCTACCCCTTTCGGAAATACCCCAATATTTTCCCACAGAGAGTCAGGCCGGTGTATACCGGCTTTTTAAATCTGCAAGCAAATGAAATGTTGATTAAATGTAGGTATGGCATAAAGAAAAGAGCGTCAACGTGTAACTCTTTTCAATACTTAGAATTAGAGGTGTGAGTAATAACTATCACTCATTATAATATATGTTAAAACACAAAAAAAGTGCAGAAAAAACAAAATACTTGAAATTAAAAATATATATGATAGAATATTTTCGCCTGTTGAATATTGCCTAGGTATTGAACAAAGGCGGCCACTATCTTTGGCGAAGTTCGGATTTATCCGAACTTTTTTATTATCTTGCTTAATAACACTAAAATATTCATAACGTATTTACAAATGTTCATATAAACTATATAATGATTACGTTGCCGCCCATTAAAAAGAAAGAGATACCTAGGCAGTATTTTGCGGCACTTGACCACCTTAATGGTGGTTTTTTTATTAACGGTTATCAAACGTTTAATCTTTTATCAATAAGTATTATAATAAGCCTAATTAGGCATCTAATTCCTCCATATCATATATTGAGATACGCAGATGTATCTCAATAACACGTAAGGAGGAAATATATATGTGTAACAGATGTGAATGTAATGCTTATGACTTTAACGATTATGATTTTGACAGATTCGAGTGTGATAGAAACCGTAGATGCGATGATGATTTCGGCACAAACGCATTGAACGAAGCAGAACGAGTAGCTCGCAGTACAATGCGTCAACACTGTAGAGAAAATCGCTGTGCACGACAATTTGTACGCTGCATGAGAAATGCCCGGTGCGGATCTAATTGGTAACTTGCACTAAAACTTAATGTATATTTGTTCACTCTCATTTTGCTACTCTCCACATTGGAGAGTAGCATTGTTTGTATCAATTCATTTATCATATAATTCGTGATGCTCTATATCGATTGTGTTTGTCTTTGGTGTCCTGCCATTACAGCATTGCATAATAACGGTCAAAGTGGAATTTGTGTTAGGAAATATCTGTACACCGTTGATTATTTCTTTATCAAAATCATCTTTTATAACTTGTACATCATATTGTGCATAAGGACATGTCTGTGGAATGCTATGCAAGGAATGTGTGCTGTCTGGGGTAGGGAGAGTAATAGGTTCACTTAGCCCCTTTTCATCGGTATAACATCCCATTATAAATTTAGAAGCACTGTCTGTTCTCTCATACACTCTTATAGCTGCCTGATTAACAGGAGCACCGTTTGCTTCCATAGTTTCAATTGTTAATGTGCCTGTCATTTCACTCACCTCCGATATAAACTATGCAAAGGCGATTGCGATGTGTCATTAAAAATATATAATAACCTGTTATCTATATAGATATTTTTATTTATTACTATGAAAATAATAAATTTAATTATGCATATTGGTCTTTATCGTTATACTGCACCACACACTAAGGTTGATATCTAGGCAGTATCTAACTTGCGGTATTGACCACCTATGGGTGGTCTTTTCAAGTGTGAGGGGCATGTTATACTTAAAAAAGGCGATTTGATTATCGCCTGTCATATCATTATAGTTTTACAACCCGGTATTCCCAGTAACCTCTATTACATGGACCTGAATGTATAGGCTCACAGCCAGGGATACGTCCAGAAATATATTTTCCTGTTAATAAATATTTTGCATTAGGTTTCTTTGTTGTTCCCAAAGCTCTTAATGCGATTCTACATACATCCACCTTATTATTTGTAAGGTATTGTACCCCACCACAATGACCAGCAGCAGTAATTATAAAATAAGCGATTTTTTAAGTAGACCACCTGAGCGAAATTTAGGTGTTTCTGCATTAAATTGGTTTGCGTAGTCCCTAATTACGATGCTATTATCAGATTTATATATTACTTCAACATTATCTTCATATTTCTCAACAAGCTCATTATCTTGATTTTTGTATTTTCTTCAACTACAGATTGATCAATACCACAAGATTCTGTCGAATTGGTATCAGCCTTTACATTAAAAATTGGTGTTGCAGATAATATCAGCAACATAGATATAAAGATTTTTTTCATTTTTATTTATCTCCTTTTTATTTTATGATTGATATAAAATACAATTATGAAAATTAGTATTGTAAACAATAAAGCAACATAGTTGTTTACAAAAGATAGTCTATATAAAACATTTAAAATAATTAATAAAGCAGCTCCCACCAAACACACAACTGCCATCTTATTGTCTTTACTCATGTAACCTCCTTTCTTCGCTTTTATGTCTATTAGAATTATGTTATTACTATGTTCCCACCCCTTTGCTTTATATAACTAATTTAACAAATCGCTATAAAAAATCAACTATATTTAAGATTTCTTAAGAAAACGATTTCAATTACAAAATTGCTATTTGGATGCAAATAAAAACATAAATCTATATATGAAGTGAAGGAAAAAACAAAAAATCCCGTATTTGATGATTTATTTACTTTCTTAAATCTTTATGTGAGATAATGTACACGGCAGCAAAGATATTTTACTCCCCCATAAAAATCCGTATCATATCTTCTTCCTAGCTGCCAGCTCCTGTTATGATTTCCAGGAGTTTTTTTATGCCTATACCGCAAATATACATAAAACTACGTTTTCAACTAATGACAAGTGATGATAAATGATGATAAATAATAATATATAAGGAAGAATAAGCATAAATGTAGATAAATACAGATAAAAAAATCTTTAAAAATACAAAATATAAAATCTCCTCACCTCCACCAGAAGAGGAAGCGTCGAACTCTTCTTCATCAAGAATGAGTTCGCGCTTGTGTATAGATTTGGGGATGCCCTTTAGGGTGTCCCCTTTTCGTTTTTCTGACATCGTATTTTGCGTTTTAAGACGTTTTAAGCCCGAGGAGGTACTTGTTACCCTTCGGGCTTTTCTGTGCCCTAAAACGGCTTTGAGGACGTTCTGAAAAGAATGTAAGAGCACAACCTGCATCTCGCTTCGCTCGATGCGCTTTATGGACTGGGTACATGGGAAGGGTGACGTGCTCAAGGTATTGTTGTTCCATTTTGTTCCAAAAAAGTTGGAACAGACATTTCCCGCATTTTCTCGGTGTTCCAGCCCGATTTGAAAAATCTTGTTCCATTTCTCAAAACAAAATTGGAACAGACGAAACCCGCATATTCTCGGGGCATTTCTTCGATTGTTCCATTTGTTCCACTTTTTTACAAACCTTTATTTACGCGAGAAGAAAAAAGAGAAATCCGTATATATAAAAAAGTTTGTTGAAAAAAACTGGAACAATTGGAACAACGGCGTTTCGGGTCGAGAACCATCGGGAAATCTGCGTTCCATTTTGCCCGAAAAAACTGGAACAAAACTGGAACAAATGGAACAAAACTGGAACATTTGCCTGAGGGCATCCCTCTTCTCACGTGTACCGCGATTTTTTTGCATACTGTTTCCGCTCATTTATGGCGGGAAATAGTGTTAGACAGGCCCCTGACCTGCAATTATACGACGTTTGCTATTGCTTTCCGTCATTTCATGTTGTATAATATCCATATATTCGCGACATGATTGCCGATGGATAGCGGCCGGGATATACCGACGTGAGCTATCCGAGACCGAGCCTTAGGCTCGGGAGGAAGCCGATGAGGGTCCGCCCTCGAAACTGCATCGGTCTGACGAGCCGATACGGATGGCAACAGCGTCTACCCGTCCGAATAGGACGGAAATCGCACGAACGTGACGAGCGGCGAATCAGATTTCAGCTTGATTGCTGGATTCTGGTTCGCCGCTTTTTGCGTTTATAGGCAGGAAAAAGGAGGTTGCTTTATGGCAAATGCAAAACAGAAGAAGGGATTCACGAAGAAGATTCTCGGCGGGAGCGAGCTGACGATGGAGGAATACGCGGCCTACATCACGGCTCTGAAGGCGAAGCCGTTCCTGACGAGTGCCGAGGCGTCGACCCTGTTCGAAATAGGAATCGGGCGCGTGCGTTCGCTGATGAAGGCCGATGACGCGGACTTCGTGGTGATGACTGACACGATTCGCAGCCGCCGCATCCACCGCGAGACGTTCGAGAAATATCTGGTGTCTCACGGGATTCATTAAGGAGGTGAGGTTATGAGGCAAAAAGAAAACCGCCCCGGCGCTGGCGACGCTTACGGGACGGTACCATTTAATTGTATTAATGATATCACAGATATGAGCGAATTTCAAGACTTAACATACAACGGGCTGCTCAAGGCGGTCACGGACGATTATCTGGACGGCCTCGACGAGGACGCCGACCTGCCGTTCGAGAGCATCGAGGCGGAGCTTCTTCAGGCGACCAACAACGCAATCGAGGAATACAACCTCGGTCCCCGCGACCCGAACGCCCCTATGGGAGCGCCCATCAAGGACGCGTACCCGAACGCGAAAGCCCCTGCTGACCGCGTACGGAAACTGAAGGCCCTGACGCTTGGCAGGTGGCGAGCGTGATAATTCGCCTGTACCACGCGGTCGGAATCCGCCTGAACGGTCAGGAGGGTGACGGAAATTTCGACGTGGGGGTCTATCAGTCCGATGGAGAGCGTCGAGGGCTGTACGACACCCGCACCGAGACGGTTCGGAGGTTGATTACGGCTCTCCACCCGGGAATCAGCGATGTGGACATGCGCAACACCGAGAACAAGTTGCGCGTCCTCGTGCCGAAGGTGGAGCCTTGCAAAGACAAGGCACTTGTTCCCGTGAACAACGGAATCTTCGACTACGAGAACAAGATTCTGCTGGATTTCGACCCGAAGTACGTGTTCACCAGTAAGTCGAACGTGGATTTCGTCCCGAATGCCCAGAATTCGGTCATCCACAACGACCAAGACGGAACGGATTGGGACGTGGTCTCGTGGATGGAGGAGCTTTCCGACGACCCCGAGGTGGTCAAGGTTCTCTGGCAGGTGCTGGGGGCTTCCCTGCGTCCGAACATGCCGTGGAACAAATCCGTCTGGCTGTACTCCACTCAGGGCAACAACGGAAAGGGCACGTTCTGCGCCCTCGTCCGGAACCTGCTCGGGAAAGGCTCTTGGGCCTCGATTCCCCTGAAGGATTTCGGGCAGGATTTCATGCTTGAGGAGCTTACCCGCGTACAGGCGATTATCACGGACGAGAACGATGTCGGAACGTATATCGACAAGGCGGCCACGCTCAAGTCGGTCATCACGGGAGACCCGTTCCTGCTCAACCGCAAGTACAAGCTCCCATGCCGTGCCTTTTCCGCGGCTGATGATTCAATGCGTGAACGAGATTCCGAAGCTCAAGGACAAGTCGGAATCCATGTACAGGCGATTGCTCGTGATTCCGTTCGAGAAGCGATTCGAGGGCTGCGAGCGGAAATACATCAAGGACGATTATCTGGGACGAAAGGATGTCCTCGAATACGTTTTGTTCCACACCTTGTACGAGATGGATTTCGACGAGTTCAGCGTTCCCGAAGCATCCGAGAAGTCGCTGGACGTGTTCCGAGTCGACAACGACCCTCTTCGCCAGTTCGCGGACGAGGTGTTTGGCCAAGCCACATGGGACCTGCTCCCTTGCAAGTTTCTATACGATTTGTACCGCTACTGGTTCCAGACGAACGTCCCTCAGGGAAAGATGCTGAGCCGGAACTCCTTCTATTCCTCGCTCGAACTGATTGCACCGGAATACGGATGGCAGTTACAGGACAAGGTCCGCTCGGCGAACCGGATGGATGTCCCCGAGATGCTGATTCTCGAATATCAGGTACAGGAGTGGATGAATCACGACTACCGGGGAAACGACAAGATGCGTCTGGCGCAGCCCGACGTGAAGGACAGCTATCGAGGCTATGTGCGGAACAAGGTGGGGTCGATTCCGGCGTACATGGTGTCCGGAGAAACGACCGCAAGTGAAGAGATAGATTCAAATAGATAAGGAGTGATTAATTATGGCTATCAAGAGATTCGATGACATAGACAAGAAGGCGCGCGAGCTTGAGGCTCAGGCGAAGAAGTTGCGCCGCGAGAAGCAGGCTGCGAAGACCAAGGCGTACGCAGATGCCCTCGTGGCGGTCTTCCCCGAAGTGAAGGAAATGGGTTCCGCCGAAGAGGTGCTCGCGTTCGTCAAGACGCTGCACAGGGACGCCGGACATGGAAACGGCGGAAATCCTTCCGATGGTGACCCGAACGCAGTCGTGCGCGAACCTGCGGGCGATGCCGATTCTCCGGACGGCGACCGCGGTTCTCTCGGCGTCGAGGGGTTCAATCCCGAGCGCCGTCCCTTCGATTAAAACGCGCCAGAGGTTCGGACATGGGGAGTCGTCCCCGTGTCCGACATTCGGTCGCGTGGTTCTGTCGGACAGAACATGTTGAGTCGGAGGGACAGATTCGGGGGTTCGAAGGGACGGCGAAGCCGCCCCTCGCAAGCTGACCATGGCGGGAAAATGCGATATTCGCATTTTGTACGTACATGGTCAATGCTTGCTCCCTTCCCCGTTTCGCAGATTGCAGCAAAGTGCGACGAGAAATGCGCATCGCATTTGGATTGCGAACAAGGAGGTGTTTTGCATGGCAAAAGAAGTTGAGAAAAGAAGCGGCAAGGCGACCCGCCAGCGCTACAAGAAGGACCGTCGCGAGACTGTTATTCAGGTGCGCATGAACGCCGAGGAGCTTGCCCTTCTGGATGGGAAGAGAGGCGGACGCACGCGCTCGAATTATCTGCGTGGCGCGCTGTACGGTTCCGCCGGTTCCCACACGGAGCACGAGGTCGTTGCGGACACTCCGCAGCTCGACCGGATGCTGATGGAATTGAACCGAATCGGCGTGAACATCAACCAGATTGCGCGGGCCTTCAACGCCCGCGTGAAAGGGATGGGCATGCTTGAGGAAATCAAGATGGAGCCGGACAAGAAGGCGTTCGAAAGCCTGAGGGAATCCATCGAAGGATTGTCGGACGAGGTCAAGGAGCTTCGAGCCGATTTGCATGGCGGAATCACGGGAGGTGATGTCTGATGTCGACGACGTATGTGCAGGCATTGCCCGACGTCCGGGGCCGCATGTCCTACACCGAGTTCGGAGAGGGAAAGCGCAGACGCGACCACCTGCAAAACGGGACGGACCGCATCGCCGCCCAGATGGGCGACATGCCCTCCCGAGGTGAGTTCATCGCGTACTGCAACGGGCTTCATGCTGTCCATCCGAACATGGTCAACGAGGGTTACGAGCTTCGCGTCTCATGGGCGCTCGACGAGCTGAATCCGGGCAATCCCGATGATGTGCAGAGGGGCATGGAGCACGCTACCTGCTCTGCCATGAACTCGCCCCCGATTCTCCGTGTTGGGTGACCATGCACGTGGACGGCGAGGGCGGATGCGTCCACGCCCACGCGACAATCGCGAACCACGATTGCCGCACCGCAGGTCATCAACAAGGACGACACGAGCCTGTTCGCCCCGCGCGTGCAGGCGGTGAACGACGAGCTGAGCCGCAAGTGGGGTCTGTCCGTGATAGGAGCGGACAAGGACAAGTCGACATGGGCGGAGAAACGGGACTCGTTCGAGCACGATTCCTTCGACCGCCATCTCGGCGATGCGGTGGCAAAAGCAAGGGACGACGCCAGCGATATTGATGATTTCAAGCAGCGTCTTGCGTTCGCTGGAGTGACCCTCAATGAGACATCGAAAATCGACAAGAAGACGGGCGAGAAGTCCGTCGGATGGTCTTACAGGATGCGGGACGAATGGGTCCGAAGCGTAGGACCCGGAAGCGCCGTGCTCCAACCTCGCAGACGACCTGACGAAGGAAGGCGTCGAGCGGTTCTTCGAGGAGAAGCAGGGACAGCAGGCCCGCGAGGAACTGAAGACAGCGCCGGCCCCGAATCAGGATTCCCAGATGGTCGGCATGGAGGATACGCAGCAGGATTCCCCTGCCCAGCATGATTCCGACATGTACGAACCGAGCGAGTCCGACGTGAGGGACATGGCCTCCGATTTGAAGAGCGTGTACGCCCGCCGCAGGAAGAGCGAGGGCATGCCTATCGCCGGGGAGCAGTACGAGGCGCTCGCGAATGCAGAGAACGACCCGGAAGACGCCCTCGCCCAGCTCCGCGCCGATGTGGAACGCGCCCGCAGGGAGTTCCGCGATTCCAAGGAGGCACGAGACGCCCTGAAGGAGCCTGCCCGAGCCTTGCGATGGGATTCGGGCTGTACACGTTGGCGAGCAGGACCGGGACCGACCCCGTCTCCCGCATGATGTCGGATATGATGGCCCGGATGTTCCGCATGATGATACTCCAGTTCATGGAGGACCAGCGCCGCAGGATGCAGGAGGACGCCGAGCGTCGTCTCTACGAATCGCGCGGCAACATGTGGGACGCCGAGAAGCGCCTGAAGGCGCCGAGGAGGCTCTGGACAACGAGGCGCCCGCACCGTCAAGCATCGCGGCGTCACGCCGAAGATGCAGCAGACGGCCGAGGCGACGGAGCGCGTGCGCGACGAGGACAAGTACCTCGGGGAGTAAAGAAATGACGGCTCCCTTGCGGGAACCGTCATTCTCAGTGAATCTCGGGGGCGGGCACGCAGTTCCAGCCTGTACCGAAGTGGGTGATTCCCCAGACGTACAGGTCGAGTTCCTCGTCATGGAACACCGGCTCGTCCGTGTGCTCCATCAGGAAGTCGGGGTAGCTGATGATGTACCACTGGAATATCTCGTCCATGGTGCGAAATCCCCGCTCACGAATTCCAGCGGACGATGCGCCATCTCGTTGGCGAGGACCATCCCGCCGACCGTCTTGGCCAAATCCGCATAGGTCTCGATACCGTAGCCGTTCATCTCTCGTCTCCCTTTCTTTCGGGCCTTCTCCTTCACGCGCCGACCCGATGCCGAAGGCATATCGGCGGTCGAGAGCGCGGGTGGGCTTGAGATGGGCTTGGGAAAGACCTTTCAAGGGTCTTTCCCGGAGAGGCGGAAACGTCGAAAAATCGACTTCGGTTCATTTATGGGACGATTATCGAAAATCGTTCCGAGGGAAGTCTTTGGATGATGAAACGGTGGGCTTCGGAAAGCCCCTCGAAGGGTCTCTGTTGAGACCATAAAGTGACCATTGAGCTGGGACTTTATGCAATCGGTACTATGTTTCGTCTTGACAAATAGATACTGAATATATATAATTTAGATATTCAGTATCTATAAAATATCTATTGAATAAATATTGATGGAGGTACTGATTATGAAAACAATTGCAGTTGTCTGCGAAAAAGGTGGGACTGGAAAGTCTGTCGTCGCATCCGAACTTACGAGAGTTATGTGAGACAAGGGCTGCGCACGTCTCTCTATTCGCTGGATGGACAATATTCGGACACGTCCCGCTCTAAAAAGGTCGATGATGCGAAGGTTGCCGTAGTGGATACACCGGGCGTGCTGACTGATAACCTGAAGGATATCGTAGAGGGTGCCGATGTGGTGGTCATTCTCGTGCGCCCTACGCCGAACGACATCGAGCCGTTTACGCGGACGGTCTCCATCGTAGCGAAGAACACGAACGCTCCTATCGTAATTGTGGTGAACGGGCACAACCGATTCCGCATGTGCGTGTCGTTTATAGAGTGGCTGGGTAGGAAGCCGTGGGCGAAGAACGTCGTAACCGTTCCACAGTCCGAGGCTATCGTGCAGGCGCAAGGGTTGCATAAGTCTGTTGTGCTGGTCGATAAGCATGGGGCTGCCGCAAAGGCAGTTGACAAGATGTGTCGAATGGTGAGCAGTCTTGCAGGTCTTCCATTCGAGCATAAGGTTTTGAAATAAATGATAGATACTACTTAGATATAAAATAGCTATTGAGTATCTAAAAGGAGGTACATATGGCTAAGAAACAAGATATGGCTGCGATGCTTGATGAGTTTGAAGCTGCCGCGGCAAAAGAACATGATGCGAAAGAAGCGAAAGCTGTGTCAGAAAGCATTACTGAAGACGATGCGCGTGCTACTGCTCTTGTTTCTATGACAAAAAGCGATAAGGAACGTCTGACAACGATTGCGAAGGCTCACGGTTTAAGTCTCAGTGCGTTTTTCCGTTTAGCCGCAGACGAATACATCGCAAATCACAAATGGTAATTAGATTGATAAGGAGATGACATATATGAAACATATGACACAGGCGAGTCTTTTCTGCGGTGCAGGTGGATTGGATATTGGATTCGAGCGTGCCGGTTTCAAAACGGTATGGGCGAATGATTTCAACAAAGATGCCTGCGATACATTTAGTCGTTGGAGCGATGCGACAGTTGTATGCGGAGATATCGGCAAGGTTTCTGAAGATGATATTCCGGATACAGATATTATTCTTGGTGGTTTTCCTTGTCAGGGATTTTCACTGTCGGGCCCGCGTAAGCTGGATGACAGCAGGAATTCCTTGTATAAGCATTACGTGCGCATCGTGAAGGCGAAGCGACCGTTGGCTTTTATTGGAGAGAACGTCAAGGGTCTGCTCACGATGGGCGGAGGTGAAATCATCGATGCCATCGTCGAGGCGTTCTCCGATTGCGGGTACGACGTGCATTACAAGTTGTTGAACGCGAAGAATTACGGTGTTCCTGAGGATAGGGAGCGTGTCATTATCGTCGGATTCCGTAAAGATTTAGGCATTACTGAGTTTGATTACCCTGAATCGAGCAATAAAATCGTGACAATGCGAGAGGCGTTGTCGAAAGTTCCAGCACCGAATCTGGGTGATGTGTGTACGGCGCCATACAGCAGTCGATATATGTCGCGAAACCGTAAGCGAGGCTGGGATAATGTGAGTTATACGATTCCGGCAATGGCGAAGCAGGTTCCGTTATGGCCGGGGTCCCCTGATATGGTCAAAATCGACAAAGACGTCTGGCGTTTTGGTGATGGTGAAACCCGTCGTTTGAGCTGGCAGGAAGCGGCCGCGATACAGACGTTTCCTGCGGATATGCAATTTTGTGGGGATTTGACCAGCGTGTACAAACAGATAGGAAATGCTGTTCCGTGCAAACTTGCGGAGGCAATTGCCATTCGTGTTCGAGATGTTTTAGAAAATATTGATGAAAGCGAGGAAAATTGATATGGCCAAATCGGGTATACAGACAAAACTTGGAAAAGCATTTGAATATGCTTGCGTTAATGCTCTTTTTGAAAAATACAACAGCACACAGGATGTGGTTATCGAAGATACACCTCAGATGATTACGGCTAAAGGATGCTTTGAGAACGCAGATGATAAGCAACAAGATTTAATGGACGCGGCACATGCCGCAGTGAGAGTTATTGACAGACTTGAACCGCGATTGAAATATGAGGATAATGATACGCCACTTATTCTTTCGGTACAAACAGATGCGACAGGTATCGCTGGAGATGTGCGCGATGTTCTATGTATTCGCAAAGGACATCGTTGGGAAATTGGTCTTTCTTGCAAGCATAATCACCATGCAGTTAAGCATAGCCGGTTATCTGACCAGATTGATTTTGGAGCTGACTGGTTTGGATATTCATGCTCAGAGACATATTTTTCGGAAGTTGTTCCAAAGTTTACTGAATTGAGAACTCTGCGAGATGAAAGCAAAGAAACTGGCAATCCTGCTTTGTGGTCTGAGCTGGATGATAAAGCAGGTGATTATTATGAACCTATTTTGCAATCGTTTATGGATGAGTTGGCACGACTGAGTGAAAAGTATTCAGATATCCCAGAAAAGCTCATTCGATATTTAATCGGAAGGTATGATTTTTACAAAGTTATAACTGACGACGCTCGACGAACGACTCGTGTTGAGGCAATCAATATAGCTGGTACGCTCAATGAATCGTCGGAAGGGCATAAACCGATTACGAATGTTCCTTTATTGAAAACTCCAACGAAGTTCTATCACATCGGATTCAAGGAAGATAAAGGAATTAAATCGAAGAACACAATACATGTAGTGTGTGATAATGGTTGGGAAATCTCCATGCGATTACACAATGCAAGCTCAAAGATTGAGCCATCATTAAAATTTGATGTTCAGCTCATTTCGTTTCCATCAACGCTGTTTGCTCAAGTTGAACCTTGGGATTAGGGTTTGGTGTTGCAATAAGCTCGTCATCTTATTAGGTGGCGGGCTTTTTCAAATTGACCAATTATGTAATTGATTAAATAAGTAATTTGGAGGTGATTCGTTTGGCGAGAAAGAAATCAAAGCTCAACGACAACAACCTCGCCATCGCGTACTACCGCTACTCCTCCCACTCGCAGAACGAGGCGAGCATCGAACAGCAGCGCGAGCTTGCCCACGAATGGGCGGACGCGCACGGGCTGAAAATCGTCCGAGAGTACGAGGACGCGGCCATATCCGGCACGAAGGAAGACCGTCCGGGATTCCAGCTTATGCTGTCGGAGGTCGCAAAAATCCGTCCGAACACCCTCATCGCGTGGAAGACCGACCGTTTGGGTCGCGATAAGTACGTGCTGGCGATGGCGAAGAAGACGATTCGCGACGCGGGGTGCGAGATACACCTGCTGGCGGAGAACATCCCGACGGACACCGCCGAGGGAATCCTCATCGAGGGGCTGATGGAGGCTCTGGCGGAGTATTACAGCCGGAACCTGTCCGTGCACATCCAGCGAGGGATGGACTTCAACGCCGAGCACGCGAACTTCAACGGCCATAAGGTGTTCGGCTTCAAGACGGAGAAGGTGGACAAGAAGCGCAAGTACGTCATAGACCCCGATACCGCGCCGTTCGTGCAGTTGATGTTCACGAAGTACGCCGAAGGAGAACCCATGCAGTCCATCTGCGACGAGTTCAACGAGGCCGGTCTGCGTACGTCGAGGGGTAACCCCTTCGGTGTGAAGACGATGCACAGGATGCTCAAGAACCGCGCGTACATCGGCGAGTACAGGCACGGCGAGTTCGTCGTTCCCGGCGGGATGCCGCTCTGGTCGACGAGGAGACGTTCGACAGGCGCAGAAGCGCCTCGCCGAGAACAAGCGCAAGTTCCCAGAGGCGCGAGGAATGGACGAGGATGGCGCTCCTCGCTACTGGCTGACCGGGAAGCTGTACTGCGGCGAGTGCGGGGAGACGATGCAAGGTGTCTCGGGCACGAGCAAGACGGGGCGCACGTATTACTACTACTATTGCTCCGCCCAGCGGAAGAAGCTGTGCGCGAAGAAGAAGGTCAAGAAGGACTGGATTGAGGACCTCGTGACCGACGTCCTGAGGTACATCATCGACGACTCGGAGAACCTGATGTCCCTTGCGGTGGACGCCGCCGTGTACTACAAGGAGCATTACAAGGAGACGGGATACCTCGAAGGTCTGGAGGCGAAGCGCAAGGAGGTCGAGAAAGGCATCGCGAACCTGATGAAGGCAATCGAGGGCGGTGCGCTCAGCGACACCCCTCATAGAGCGCCTGAACCAGCTTGAGGCGCAGAAGGCATCCCTGAACGACGCGATACAGCCGAGAACGTCAAGGTCTCGCTGTGCGAGGACGAGCACAGCATCAAGGCGTACTTCGAGAAGTTCCTTCACGCGGACTTCGACAACCCGCAGACGCGCGATAAAATATTGGAATATTTCGTCGATAAGATTTATCTCTACGACGAGAAGCTGGTCGTGACCTCGTGGTATTCGGAGGATAAGACCGAAATCACGTGGGATATGCTGAAAGGAGCGGACGGCGACCCTTTTGTTAAAGGGGAAGCGCCGAGTTCGACTGCTTCCCCTTAGGCTCCACCAAATAAAAGTGCCAAGTTGGATGTCATCGAAAAAAGCCGATAAATAAAGGCTTATTTGATGATTTGTCCAACTTTTTTGATTGGAATCCGTATTTTATACTTCTCTTCCCCGATAGAAAACGAAGCAGGATTTGATACATCCATCTTTCATTGTAGATAAGCGCAGAGTATGCTATGATATTTTTATCAGGATGATAAGGGAAAAGGACGGGATATTTCTGTGCCTTCCTTATCAAAAGGCTAAAAACAGCATGCACATAGCTAATTTCACAAGAGATAAATCATGGGTCATTATCTATTATATATAGATTGCAGAAAAAAGGAGGAAAACCATGTTGCAATTACGAGAATTCACAGAAAGTGACCTTGCACTGGCCGAGGCTTGGCTGCATAAGGCTCATGTAAGAAAATGGTATGAAATTCCACAGCTTGGTGTTACGCTCGAAGACTGGATGATGGAATGTAAAGAGCGAAACGGAAAATATCAATGGATCACACATCTCATTGTTATGTGGCAGGAAAAACCGATAGGTCTATGTCAGTATTACAAGGCTACAGATAGTGAAGAAGATTTTGGTACACTACCACGCATTGGAACATATGGCATTGATTATCTTATCGGTGAAGAAGACTGTATTGGTAAAGGCCTTGGAAAAGATATGCTGAAATTGCTGGTAAACAGGATATTTTCTTTTCCAGACGCTATAGAATTACTGCTGACATCGATAGGGAGAATCACGCTTCTGAAAAAACATTGCTATCCTGCGGCTTTACCTTACAGAATCCGGTCAAGAGCCGGTACATATTGTTGAAATCGGAGTTTATTAAGACTAGTTAGCATACCGGCTACCGAAATGGTTTCTTCTCAGACTGTGATATAGCTGCTGCAGCGGTTGTCGAAATACCATGCGATAAGGAGGATGCTTATGAAGCTCACAGATTTTTCTGATACATTTCACGTCCGCAGACTCTGTCCAGAGGATGTGGAAAACATATATGCGCTATGCAAGGCAAATAAAACCTATTACAAATACTTCAAAACAGCGCCAACACATGAAAATATCATGGAGGACTTATCCCGCACTCCACCGGGAAAGACTGCAGACGATAAATACTTCCTCGGCTTTTTTCAAAAGGATCAGACACTAATTGCGATTCTGGATCTGATCTTCGATTATCCGAAACCACAAGTAGCATATATCGGTCTGTTTATGTTGGATGTTTCAGAGCAGGGAAAAGGAACAGGCTCCAATATCATGAAGGGAGTTTTTAAACAGCTTGCGAATCAGGGAATCACCTGTGTGCGTCTTGGCTGTATACACGGGAATGTGGAAGCTGCTTCCTTTTGGAAACACAATGGATTTTATTCACTTAAAGAACAATTACAGGCTGTTGATGATCAGGTTGATTTAATGGAAAAGGTGCTGTAAAAACAAAATATAAACCCGATAAAATCAATTCTCTAAACATCGGGTTTTCTTATGCGATTCCGGTTATACTTTGAATGAAAGGAGGATGGTGATGGAGCTGATTACAGGAATCAACAGGGTCATGGCTTATACGGAGCAACATTTGAAGGAGGATTTGGATTGCGCTAAGCTTGCCCAGCTTAGCGGGTGCTCCTATGCGGATTTTCAAAGAGTATTCTCATTACTGAATCATATGAGTTATCTGGAATATGTCAAAGCGAGAAGGCTATCGCAGGCTGCTGTTGAAATTATTCACAGCAGGAAACGCATACTGGATATTGCACTGGAATACGGCTATGAAAGCGCAGATGTATTTGCGGCAGCTTTTCGCAGAGCCTTCGGCTGTTCACCGAGCCAGGCCAGAAAACAGAATCTGCAGCTTCCGCTGTTTCTGCCGAGATCCTTTGCTATCACTGTGCACGGAAATACAGAAATGAAATATGAAATAAAAAGGAAAGCCGGTATGCATCTGTCCGGTCATTCCGTGATTTCTACACAAAATGAAAATCGTTCAATAAAATTTTGGTCGGATGTAAAGGCAGATGGCACATTGCAGCGTATGATGCAGGAAGCAGCTACGGCAGTTTCCTACGGCCTGTGCTTCGGATATGATAAGTACGGCAATAACCGCTATATGATTGCGGTGGAAGGTATGCTGTCAGAGGAGTATGAGCCTTTGCGCTTCCCGCGGCAGATTGGATGAAATTTCAGAACACCGGACCGATAGCTGAGGGCTTGCCTGCATTGTGGAAAACTATTTATGCAGAAGTGCTGCCAGCGAGCGGCTATGACCGAAATGAAAGCATGCCGACCGTGGAGCTGTATGGTGAAGGATCATGTGAGGCAAAGGATTATCACATGGAAATATGGATTCCGATTATTCGGCGGTGATGCTGTACAGGCATACTTATAAATTCATGAACTGTTATACTTTTACGTTAGTAAAGGATTCACAAAGCTGTAAAAGAAACGCAGCCGGTGGATGTAAAAACATAAGCATACAAAAGGAGTGCTCATGATCGTTGCCGTGCAATGGTTGTGAATACCCCTTTTTTGTGTGTAGAGGATAATGCGTTTTCTGGTGCGTTAAAGTTAAAAAAGAAGATTTCACCTTGTCGTTAAAACACGAAAGGGATTGATCTTCTAATCTCAATGGATATTTTCCGGCTTACCTTATGCGTCCTTCAACGTATTGAAGGAAGGCAGAACATGGGCTCTTTGTTTTGCCAATACTAAAATGATTGTGGAATTCGCTGAAACACCATTATATGCTGCTGAATTTATAGGCTGTCAGCTTTCACTCAGAGCATTGATATATTTCTGGAATGCTGTCTGATACTGGCTCAGCTTGTCTGTTTTTAAATCCAGACCGGATTTCGCCTTAATTTCATTGCTTTGAACGATTTTATCGGATTCCCTGATGCCCTTATACAGCTTTTCCCATGCAAACTTCACATCATCGTACTTCTTATCCTTTAATCCGTTCACAAAGGTGTTGTATTCCTCAAGCTTTGCAATAGCTTCGTTATACTGCTTTAATGTCAGTTCGATGTCCAGCTCCTCTCCTGTCGCAGAAGTACCGCTGGAAGTGTAATACCCGATATCACATAAACCGACATTCCAGATATCTGTAACATACCAGTCATTGATTTCACGCAGCTTGGCACTCACTTCCTTTGTAGATAATTCTGTTGAGCTTTCATCATTGCTTTTTGGTGCTTCCCCGCTCTTATCATCATTTCCTCCACCGCATCCGGTAAGCATAAGCATTCCTGCAAGTAAGACAAATAACAGCTTTTTCATAGAAAACGCCTCCTTTTGTTTATCATATCATGTTTTATCCGGTTTGGTGCAGGAAATCGTATGGTTTTGTATGTAAATATTACCAGTGAAATAAAAAAATCCGACAGCTTTTTACTGTCAGATACCTAGGCAGGCCGTCATCAGATACTGATTTGTGAGAATGAAGTTAAAAGTCAGGTATTCTGATGACGGTATCGTTATTATAAACGAATTTTGCATAAAATGCAATCATTTATTTATAGTGTAGTAACTAAAAAGATTCTAAAATACCGTGTAAATATTACATATGGCATAATATAAGTTTAAATTTAGATGTTATGGTAACACTTATACTATAATGAACATATAAGTGGTGATAGTATGCAAAATGACGTGATGACTGATAAATTTATAGATTATGTGAATGACAGAATTGAGGATCTGGATATGACGAAGTCTTCTCTTGCAAGAAGTGTCGGGCTGGATAAAAACTCTGTAACAAAATATCTGAAAAAGGAACGGACGATGCCTCTGCATGTCGCTTTGAAAATAGCGAATTATCTGAATATGGATATCAGCAGAATCTGCGGTATTCAGACTGAGCAGGTGCTGATGCCGATAGAGCTGAATCTGATGCGGGAGCTGCGCAGTATCCGGGATGAAACATCACAGGTGCGTCTGACGCTTGATTTCATAAGTATTACCAAATCCTTCAACTCCTCTCATCGTTAGCACCGAGAACAAGACACCGGTTTGATGGTGTCTTTTCTGCTGTCTTGGCTTTTTTGAAGCAATCAGCTATAATGTTCATAATCAGGAGGTAGCCTATGAGAATCAATGAGAAGCGTTTATGGAATCATATACAGACACTGGGGCAGATTGGAAAAGCAGAAGATGGAAGTGTAACACGGCTTTCGTTCACGAAAGAGGATGAGGCGGCAGCTTTTCAGCTGACGGAATGGATGCGGGAAGCCGGTCTTCACGTAACGATTGATGCCTGTGGTAATATCATAGGTACGCTGAAGGGAGCTGAACCAAACCTGCTCCTGTTGTTTGCGGCTCCCATTTCGATACGGTAAAGGAAGGCGGAATATTCGATGGCTGTCTGGGAGTGCTGACAGGTATTGAAGTATTGCAGACCATACGGGAAGCAGGAGTACAGCCGCAGCGCTCCATCATGGTCATTGGCTTTCGGGATGAAGAAGGAAACCGTTTCGGATATGGCATGATTGGCAGCCGCTCGATTTGCGGGAAAGTGGAAAAAGACGGACTGCTGTCTGTGGATCATAAGGGAATTACACTTGCACAGGCAATGACACAGGCAGGCTATCATCCTGCGTGTTATGTGACTTGCCAGCTGTCGTCGCTGGAAGCTTTTTATGAGGTACATATTGAGCAGGCTGATGTTCTGGCAGCACAGAATCTCTCCGTGGGAATTGTTGAGGGGATTGCCGGGCTGGTGAGATATACGGTCACAATATATGGCAGAAGTGCACATGCGGGGGCAACACCGATGCATCGTCGTCATGATCCGGTAACCGCCATGTCCCGCTGGATTATGCACATGACGCAGCTTGCGCAGCAGCAGCCGCATACGGTGCTACAATCGGGGAAATTCATACCTACCCGGCGCTGCAATATCATTTGTGATCGTGTCGAGCTTTTCTCTGGATCTGCGCTCTCTGGATGATGCTGTCATACAGCAATACTGGATGTAATGCAGGAGTTTGAAGGAATGCTCGAACAGGAACAGGGAGTACGGATTGAACGCCGCCTGGAACAGCAGCTGCCGGCGGCGATATGTGATGAAGGCCTGAAGCAGGAGCTGGAGGTCTGCTGTAAAACACTGCAGCTGCCGATTCTGCGACTTGCCAGCGGTGCCGGTCATGACTGTATGAACTTCAGGGCATTTGTCCCACAGCGATGATCTTTGTACGCTCTCAGCATGAAGGTGCCTCCCACTGTAAAGAGGAATACAGTACACAAAAGGACTGTGCAGACGGGTGTCAGCTTTTGCTGGAGGCATTCCGGAAGTATTTGTAAGCATTCAGGAAACAATTACCTATGCATAGACGTTTACAGTTTTGCTTCCTCTTTGGTATAATGAACACTGTTGTGCTCACCATATAATGTCGGGATATGGTCGACAGTCTCTACATCTCACCGTAAATGAGATACTATGGTGCTTCTTCTTTCATGGATATCATGGAATATGGTGAGGACATGGTTAAGGAGGAAAATATGAGCAAAATCGCAGATTTTTCAAATTTAGGGAACGCAATACCAGCTATAAAAAAGAGCTTATCGCCGGTATCACCACGTTTATGACAATGGCATATGTTCTGGTTGTACAGCCCGGGGCAATCGTCGGCTATGGGGATGCCGCATTTATCATCGATGCCAACGGCGTCATGATTACGAAGGAGGCAATTGTTGTCACCTGTGCCATTATCAGTGGGCTGATTACGCTGCTGATGGCATTGTATGCAAACCTCCCGTTTGCACTGGCAACCGGTATGGGAAGCAACTTCATGTTCGGGGCACTGATTCAGAGCCAGCAGCTGTCCTTTGGCGGTGCTATGGCAATGACTCTGATTTCAGGTGTTATTTTTCTGTTGCTGACAATCTTCGGTATCCGTGATTTGATTGTTAAGGCGATACCAAAGAACATTAAAATATCGATCGGTACCGCAATCGGCTTCTTTATCGCCTATCTGGGATTCAAAAATACAGGGATTGCAGCCTTTACGGAAAGCGGAATGGGCATGGGGAATTTCACCGATCCTGCTGTTATGCTGGCCGTTCTGGGGCTTGTTATCATCGCTATTCTGACAGCGTATAAGGTGAACGGTGCTATTCTGATCGGTATCGTTATCGTTACGCTTCTGGGAATACCGGCAGGGGTTACCACAGTGCCGTCTACCTTTGCCAAGGTTCCTGATTTCACAGGGCTGGGCAATGTCATGTTTAATCTGGATTTTAAATCCGTATTCAGTTTCTCATCCGTCATTCTGATCTTTACGGCGTTCTGCGGAGATTTCTTTTCTACGCTGGGGACAATTCTCGGTGTCAGTGCAAAAGCCGGCATGCTGGATGAAAACGGGGATTTACCGAATATCCAGCAGCCGTTTCTGGTAGATGCCATCGGTACCTGTGTCGGTGCGCTTACCGGTAATACGGTCATCACCACCTTTGTGGAATCCAGTGCTGGTGTGGAAGCAGGCGGACGTACGGGATTTACAAGTGTTGTGGTATCCGTTATCTTTATGATTATGGTATTTCTCTCTCCGCTGGTGCTGATGATTCCCAATGCGGCAACCGGACCGGCTCTGATTTTCGTTGGCTTTTTGATGATCAGCGGCTTTAAGGATATTGATTTCGCAGATTTTACAGAATCCTTCGGACCGTTTGTCATGATTATGTTCACTGTGTTTACAGGCTCTATCGCCAGCGGTATCTCTGCCGGTATTCTGGCATTCGTACTCATCAAAACAGCAACCGGTAAATTCAGAGAAGTACATCCGATCATGTATGTTATGGCGATACCACTGATTTGTTATTTTATATACGGGTAAAGCAAAAGATGCATGAGAGTGCATCTTTTTGAGAAAGGAAGTGTTGTATATGAAGCTGCAGCCGAAGGATAAGAAACAGCTGCTCAAGGCGGCTCTTGGTGAAATTCCAAGCGATTTGCTGATCAAACATGTTCAGCTGGTCAACGTGATTACCGGAGAAATCTATCCGGCCAATGTATTTGTTTATGATGGTATGATTGCACATGTGGAATATAAGAATCTGGATGCGGATCTGGACAAGGCAGCGACCGTTGTGGATGGACAGGGACACTATCTGATTCCCGGCTTTCTGGATGCGCATGAGCATATCGAAAGCTCCATGATGACGCCACGTAATTTCGCAAAGGCAGTTCTTCCTCACGGGACAACGACCGTGATTACCGACCCGCATGAAATTGCCAATGTATGGGGCATGGAGGGCGTGCGTTATATGCATGACAGCGGAGAAGATCTCCCCATGCGTCAGCTGATCGATATTCCAAGCTGTGTGCCTGCCGTACCCGGTCTGGAGAATGCGGGAGCGGATTTTCTGGCAGAACAGATTGAAGAGCTTTGCGGCTTAAAGCGTGTCATCGGACTTGCGGAGGTTATGGATTTCCTTGCCGTTATCCATGGTGAGGACCGTATGATGGATATTCTGAAGGTTGCGGAGGATCGCGGACTGTATATGCAGGGACATGCACCGTATGTCAGCGGGCGGATGCTGTCTGCCTATCTGTGCGGTGGTCCGAATACCTGTCATGAAACACGGGCATCGGATGAGGGCTTGGAAAAGCTGCGCAGTGCAATGTATGTGGATGCCAGAGACAGCTCCATCACAAAGAATGTAAAGGATATCTGGGAGGGTGTTAAGCAGGTGAAATTCTTCGATCACCTGTGCTTCTGTACGGATGATCGCGAAGCGATGATATTCTGAACAACGGACATATAAATGATGTAGTCCGCAATGCCATTCGATGCGGTATGGATCCGGTAACAGCTATTAAGAGTGCTACCTATAATACGGCACGTGAAATCAAAATCGAAAACCTGGGAGCGATTGCACCTGGCTTTGTGGCAGATATGCTGCTGGTGGAAAGCCTGGAGGAATTGAAGCCGAGTCATGTATTTTACAATGGTGAGCTGGTAGCGGAAAATGGAAAGCTGCTGGCAGACATTAAGGATGAAAGCTATGCTATTGAGCATCGTAATTCCATGCATGTGAAGAAGCTAAGCGTTGAGGATTTCCGTATCCAGGCTCCTGTGGA
>ENA-OQCK01000172-OQCK01000172.1-human-gut-metagenome-genome-assembly--contig:-NODE-172-length-38909-cov-18.864215_pt1 | contig 38909 bp, 37 predicted proteins | sample MGYA00242498_ERZ504578 | MGnify/ENA primary metagenome ERZ504578 (study PRJEB26092, sample SAMD00036229) | human gut metagenome | host: Homo sapiens | study: EMG produced TPA metagenomics assembly of...
GTGGATATCTTCTCCGAAGGTTTCGACTGTCCCGATGTGGAGTTCGTGCAGCTGGCACGTCCCACGCTTTCCCTGGCGAAATACCTGCAACAGGTAGGACGTGGGTTGAGGAGATCGGCAAACAAGGCGTCCTGTATGCTGATAGACAATGTGGGTCTGTACCGCATCTTCGGTTTGCCTGCCCGGAACCATGACTGGGCGGCGATGTTCGAGGGACGGATGATTGGCAACGCGCTGTCCCGGGCACGGATGGAAACAGGCAGGCTGTCCGTATCCGGCCCGCTGCCGGAAGATGAAAGGCAGCGGGAGGATGAACTGGAGGTGGTGATAACGCACGACCGGCTGATGGACTTCCTTACAAACCGGAGGGATTCCGCAACAGAGAAAGAAGGACAGCCCGTTTTGAAAAGTTATTATGACAGACAAAGCGGGCTTTGGGGATTGAGGCGCGGGGAGAGGATGACGGTAAGGCCCCGGTATCCGGAAGTGTTTGATATTTGTGGAGACTGGGCGGCAGTGAGATTCGGGAATAACCGGGCAGGTGTGGTGAATGAAACCGGACAGCCCGGAATACAGCTGGACCGCTGCCGGAAAATGAAGTTCATGAAGGAGGATTTGCTTGCCGTGACAGACTGTGCGGGCAATGAATCTTACATCGACCTGAAGGTAAACAGAACCTATCGGGAGAAACCCGTGGTGTTGTCATTCGGCTGTATGGAATTGCCATACGGCGGTGTGGAGCTGCTGAAGGTGGGAGAGTTCTTTTTTAGCCGTACCGGAAAACCGTATGTCACCATGCGCGGGGTGGATCAGAACGGCATCTACTTTTATGATTTTTATCTGAAGATACCGGATTACCGTGTTCCGAAGGACTGCCAACTGGTGGATCCTGTCTGGACTACCTTGTTTGATGTTTTCGCCTGTGTGCTGGCAGGGGATGAGGAGGAAGTGTATTGGTGCTGTGGCCGTCTGGCGGACCGGAGCATTGTGGTGATGGACGGGAACGGGAATTATTATCATGTGGAAAAAGGGAAGGGAAAGCGGTATATAGCCTGTAACGCTCCCCGGCCGGGCGAGGAAGATTTCCATACGGTGATGGAACGTCTGAAGGAAGAAGCCGGGCGGCGTGCCGGGATAGCTCAACGGAAACAATTGCAGGAAGAGGAACAGAAAAGGCTGAAAAGGTTGGAAGAGATCAGGGATGCATTGCCTTTCCGGATGGGGATGAAATGGGGCTTGAAACTGGGGGAACGTATCATTGTGCCTCCCAAATACAGGAAGATTCTGCCTCCTGTGGCTATTATTGCGCTTACGAGGAAAACGCCTGCCAATGGGGAATAATGGCTCTGGACGGAAAAGTGGTGGTGGAGGCCAGATACCAGAAGGTGGATATAGAATGCAACGGTACGGTGCATCTGACGGTGATTCCGGGTAAGGTGAAGACCATAAAACTCTGAGCGTCTGCCGGAACGGAGTGCAAATGGCACAAATAGGAACCGGGATAAATTTGTGTCATTTGCGTCATTTGCATTCTAAATAGTCATCACTAGGTAATTTAACACTATGCCTTAAGCGACCGGTTAATGCTGTCAATATAATCCAGAATCTCCTGTCTGCCTGTTTTCTTTTCAGAGGAGGATACGAAATGAGGAGGGAGTTCTTCCCACTGTTCTGTCAATTTTTTCAGATATTTGTTTACATTATCCTTAACCTTGCCATTGGTCAGCTTGTCGGCTTTGGTGAAGATGATAGAGAAGGGTACTCCATTTTCTCCCAGCCATTCCATGAATTCCAAGTCTATTTTCTGAGGTTCCAGACGGCAGTCTATCAATACAAACAGATTGGTCATTTGCTCGCGTTCCAGGATATAATCCTCGATAATCTGCTGTATCTTTTCTACCTGTTTCTTGCCCCGGGAGGCATATCCGTATCCCGGTAAATCTACCAGATACCATTCTTTATTGATCAGAAAGTGGTTGATCAGCAAAGTCTTCCCCGGAGTGGAGGAAGTCATAGCCAGTTTGGGACGTTTGGTCAACATATTTATCAGACTCGATTTACCTACATTTGAACGGCCGATAAATGCATATTCGGGCAGGTTGTCCTGCGGGCATTTCTCTACTTTTGTGTTACTTACTACAAATTCTGCACTGAGTATTTCCATAATTCTTTGTTTTTATACTTAAACACGTCAGCCCCATAAAAGTCAGGAAGCCGTTAAACATTAACATTTCATAGCCAAACTGATAGCCGGTGGAGGTGAACACCAGCCGGTCTATGGCATAGCATAATAGCGGCGAGGCGATGGCTATGTAAGGAACAAAACGGTCGCGCGGCCGCATTGGGGTGAACAGCCCGAATGCAAACAGCCCCAATAACGGGCCGTAAGTGTACGAGGCGATGGTATAGATAGCGTCGATGACACTCTTGTTGTTTACTGCCTTGAACAGCAGGATGAATCCGATAAAGAGGACTGATATGCAGAAGTGCACGAGCTTCCTCCGTCTTTCCGCTTCTTTGCCGGACAAATGGCTTATGCCCGCTATGTCTATACAGAAGCTGGTGGTGAGGGCGGTCAATGCCGAATCGGCGCTGGAAAAGGCGGCTGCAATGATGCCGATGGTAAAGAATATCAGTACGGCGAATCCCAGATGGCCTTCCGCCGCAAACAAGGCAGTATCTCATCCCCGGCTGCCGGCAGGGGGATGTTCAGTTGCGAGGCGAACAATAACAGCAGGATTCCGAGTGACAGGAACAGGAAATTGACCGGAACGAATGAGATGCCGTAGCAATACATGTTCTTTTGGGCTTCATGCAGGTTCTTGCACGACAGGTTCTTTTGCATCATATCCTGATCCAGCCCTGTCATGACAATCGTGATGAAGATGCCGCTGAAAAACTGCTTGAAGAAGTTCTGTTTGCTGTGCCAGTCGTCAAAAACAAAGATACGGCTGTGTTCATTTTCCCGGATGGCATGTACCAGTCCCGGAAAATCCAGATTCAGTTGGCCGGAAACCTCATAAAGTATTAATCCCAGCGCCAGCAGCAGGCAGAGTGTCTGCAAGCTGTCCGTCCACACAATCGTGCGTATGCCGCTGCGGCGGGTGTATAGCCAGATCAGTAAGACAATCCCTATCACCGTGGCGGCGAAAGGAATATGAAAGGCGTCGAATACATAATGCTGGAGGATAAGGCATACCAGATAGAGGCGTGCTGCGGCTCCGATGATTTTGGACAGAAGGAAAAAAGAGGCTCCCGTCTTATAAGCGTGTTTTCCGATCCGGTCTCCCAGATAAGTGTAGATGGAGGTCAGGTTCAACCTGTAATAAAGCGGCAGCAGAACGTGGGCGATGATGAGATAGCCTATGAAGAAACCGAAACAGGTCTGCATATAGGTCATGTCGATGCCGCGTACCATACCCGGGACGGAAACGAAGGTAACTCCTGAAAGGGAGGCTCCGATCATTCCGAAAGAAACAATATACCAGGGAGAACGGCGGTTGCCGCGAAAGAACGCGTCATTATCGGAATGACGGCCGGTAAGGCGGGCTACAAGCAGCAGCATTCCGAAATAGAGCAGTATGGTCAGCAGAATATAAATTCCGTTCATTTTATTTTTTGAGTGCAAATGTACTCAAAATCGCTGAAATTGCGTAAGTTTGCACCCATTATAATACAAAATAACTGATGAACCAACAATATCCGTCCATGCTGCTGGAAAAAGCGGTAGGAGAGTTTGCCAAGTTGCCGGGTGTGGGACGCAAGACCGCCATGCGGCTGGTATTGCATCTGCTCAGACAGGATACAGCTGTGGTAGAGGCGTTTGGTAATGCGATGATTACCTTGAAACATGAAGTGAAATATTGTAAAGTGTGCCATAATATATCGGACACGGAAACTTGCCGTATCTGTTCCAATCCGGCGCGGGACGCTTCCACGATCTGTGTGGTGGAGAGTATCCGTGATGTGATGGCGGTGGAAGCCACGCAGCAGTACAGGGGGCTGTACCATGTCCTGGGGGGAGTCATCTCGCCCATGGATGGCATAGGCCCTTCCGATCTGCAGATAGAAAGTCTGGTGGAACGGGTGAAAGGCGGTGAGGTGAAGGAAGTGATCCTTGCCTTGAGCTCGACGATGGAGGGGGACACGACGAATTTCTATATCTCGCGCAAGCTGGACGGCATGGACGTGAAGCTGAGTGTGATAGCGCGTGGTATCTCTATCGGGGATGAGTTGGAATATACGGATGAAGTGACGTTGGGACGTTCCATCATAAATCGTACTTTGTTTACGGGAACGGCATAAACTGGGAAAAACAGAAAGAGATGGAAAAGAAGATAAAACAATTGCTGCGATACTTGCAGATAGAATATGTGGCGGTATGGGTGTTGCCTTTGCTCCTGGTGGCTCTTTATGAAACAGGGGTGATGACCGAGGGGGCTTACGCGGGCGATGTCCGTATGGATTATGTCTTGCAGACGGTAGGAATTTTATTGGCGGTGGGGTTGATTCCTTTATCGCTCCGGCTGTTCAGCCTTTCCTTGGTGAAGAATGTGAAACAGCGTTCATTGCCGGAAGCCTTGAGAAGTTATCGCCGCTGGAGTGAGATAAGGACAGGGATGCTGGTGGTTCCCGTATTGGTGAACTTGTCATTTTATTATCTGACTCTGAACAACACGGGTGTATTGTGTGCCATGATGGCGCTGATCTCTTCCCTGTTCTGTGTCCCTACCCGCAAGCGGATGCTGGATGAGCTGGATTTGGTAAAAGAGGAGAATGAGGAGCCTGCTTTATGATGAGTGACCGGCATTTTCAAGGGAACGGGATAAGGCTCCGTGCGCCGGAGCCGGAAGACTTGGAAGTCATGTTCCGTTTTGAGAATGCTACGGATGTGTGGGAAATGAGCAATACCACAGGCCCGTATTCGCGTTTTCAGTTGAAGCAGTACATAGAGCAGACCCAGAATGATTTGTTTGCCGACCGCCAGTTACGCCTGATGATAGAAAACGGGAACCGGCAGGTAGTGGGGATGGTGGATGTATGTTCATTTGACCTTTGCACAACCGGGCCGAGGTGGGGATTATGGTGGATAAATCTTGTCGCAGGCAGGGGATAGGGCGTAATGCCCTGGCTTTGCTGGAAGAACACTGTTTCCGTTATCTGGGAATTCATCAGTTGTTTGCCTATATCGCTGTGGAAAACCTTCCTTCCCGCAGGCTCTTTGCGGCGTGCGGGTACAAAGAGAGTGCGGTATTGAAAGAGTGGGCGCATACGTTTGGCGGTGGATATACAGATGTGCTGGTTGTCCAGAAGCTGAATCTCAGTTGAGGGAGGGGTATTGGGGATAGCGGGCCCAAATGGCGTATTTCCCTCCCATTTCGTTCAAACTGGTATGCCATAAGTCGCGGAAGTGCTGGTTGAGCAACGTTTCTTTCCCGGCTTTTCCTATGAGCCATGAGTTTTCTTTTATTTCTTTGGCAAGTTGTCCATGATCCCATCCCGCGTAACCGGCAAAGAAACGGATCACTCCTTCAATGGGCTTCCCGTCCAGTATATATTGTTGCACGGCATTGAAATCACCATTCAGATAAGTCCGTTTCCCAGAGGCAGTGCGCTTCCAGATCTTTTAGCGTATGCAGGAAAAAAATTGTCTCCCGGCTCACCGGCCCGCTTTATACACCGGGACCCGCTGTGCGAATTCCAATTCGGGGATGAGGTCATTGAGCAGAATGTGGTAACGGAAATCTTTATTCATGATAATACCCATACTTCCCTCGTCATTATGCTCGATAAGAAGCACGACTGCTCTTGTAAAGTGGTAGTCGTTCATGAAAGGGGAGGATATAAGGATGCTTCCCTGTTGTGGAAGTACTTTATTTGATTCTACTTGAAAAACATGCATATCCATAGTTGCGTTTCCTTTTATTTACACTACTAATATACATATTATATTTAAAAAATACATGAAGTGCTCTCTTTTTTTTGTATTTTATTTTTCTTGTATCTTAAATGGCTTATTATCAGAGTTGATGTGAAAAAGTTCAAGAAAATATTCGTAAAATGCTTGCGGATATCGAAATTTTGCGTATCTTTGCAACCGCAATCGAGAGAGATGCAGTATAAGAAAAATGAAATTTGGTGCGTTAGTTCAGTTGGTTAGAATACATGCCTGTCACGCATGGGGTCACGGGTTCGAGTCCCGTACGCACCGCTTCTCAAGAAAGCAAAATTAGGAAAAGCTCTGATTCTTAACGGAATCAGGGCTTTTTTATTTGTTTGAAGTGAAGCGGGATATAGCGTTTCTGCGAAGTATGTCAGGGTTATTGAACATTCGTCTGTATCAGATTCATAAAGAACTGGTATGTCGTGAAGCTTTGATAAATCGCAAAACGAAATGATTATGTTGGTTGATAGCTTGTTTTATGAATAAAATCGGTTACAATATGTAAAATATCATATAGGTATTTCCCTTGTTCTTTTTAAGGATAGAAAATAGGAATTATGGTCCTTTATAGTAGAAATAAGAGAGTTATATAAAAAATAGCTTGTGAAAAATATCTGTTTTTTTTGTTTTGATGTAATTCTTTATTAATTTTGTAGTCTATTACATTAACGTAGATATTTGTAGATAACACACGCACATTTTTGAAATGAAAAACATTAGTTTCGTATTGATGTTTATTCCTTTAATCTCTTTTGCGCAGACATATAAATATATAGGGATAGAGGATGGACTCAGTAACCGTAGGATATTTGATATCCAGAAAGATTCTAAAGGGTATATGTGGTTTTTGACTAATGAGGGCATGGACCGCTATGATGGTAAGGAAATAAGGCACTATAAGTTGCTGGATGAAAGTAAAAGTTTGACCTCCTCTATTTATCTTGGGTGGTTATATAAAGGAGATGAGGGGCGTTTATGGGTGATTAGCAAGAAAGGAGGTGTCTTTTACTATGATGAATTATATGACCGGTTCAAGGTAGTGTATAAATTGTCCGATGCCTCAGAAGGGGTTACGTGTGGGTATATGGATCATAGTGATAATATATGGTTGTGCGGCAAGGACTCTATTGTACTTTATAATATAAAGGATACTGGTATCCGTAAGGTAGCTAACGTGATGCATGGAAATGTACAAATGGTAGAACAAGTAGATAGCAGCCATTTTTTCATTGCGACTGAAAGGGGAATACGCTTTACGGAATTGAAAAATAATGCATTGAGAGTTATTCCGATAGAATCTTTGTGTGATATCAGTTCACAAGTGAATGAATTGTATTTTCATTCGGCATCTCAAAAATTATTTGTCGGAACCTTTGAGGAAGGTATTTTTGCTTTTGATATGAACACTCGCCAGATTGTCCGTTCCTCTATTGATTTGAGTGATGTAAATATTACCAGAATCTGTCCTTTGAATGAGAAAGAACTGCTGATTGCTACGGAAGGGATGGGAATACATAAAGTGGATGTGAATACATGTGTTACACATCCTTATATTACTGCTGATTATGAAAGCAATAATACAATGAACGGAAACAATATTAATGTTGTTTATATTGATGAAGAAAAACGTATTTGGCTGGCTAATTATCCGACAGGAGTTACGATAGTGGATAATCGGTATAAAAATTATTATTGGATAAAACATTCTATTGGGAACCAGCAGTCGTTGGTAAACGACCAGGTACATTCTGTCATTGAGGATAGTGATGGAGATTTGTGGTTTGGAACCAGTAACGGAATCAGCCTTTATAACAGACAAACTAAAAAGTGGCACTCGTTTTTAAGCTCTACTGATCATCATTTGAAGGATAAAAATCATATTTTCATTACTTTATGTGAGGTTTCTTCTGGAATAATATGGGCGGGGGGATATACCTCCGGTTTGTATAAAATTAATAAAGAGAGTTTGTCTGTAGAATATTTCTCTCCTTTTTTGCTTACTTCTATAAATATGCAGCCGGATAAATATATTCGTGGTATGATAAAGGATTCGCAGGGATATATATGGTCGGGAGGATTCTATAATTTGAAGTGCTTTGATCTAAAGGATAATAGTGTCCGTTTGTATCCGGGGGTAAGCTCGATAACCGCTATTGCGGAAAAAGATAGTCGCCACATGTGGATTGGTACAGTTGCAGGGCTTTATCTGCTGGATAGAGATTCCGGCGATTATCAATATATCGCAATGCCTGTAGAGTCTAGCTATATCAATACACTGTATCAGTCGGCTGATGGGTTGTTATATATAGGAACGAATGGTTCGGGAGTGCTGACTTATGATCATCGTAATAAAAATTTTGTACATTATTATACAGGTAATTGTGCATTGGTTTCTAATAATATATATACCATTTTACCTGAAATGGATGGATGTATCATTATGAGTACGGAGGATGGAATTACTAGTTTTCAGATAAAAGATAAAACTTTTCACAATCGGACCAGCGAGCAGGGACTTTTGTCGGCATGTTTTAATCCGTCTTCCGGTACATTATGCAGGAATGGAGGTTTTGTTCTGGGGAGTACGATGGTGCTGTTGAATTTCCGGAAAAATTGAGATTCCCTACTTATGTTTACAAAAAAATGATATTAAGCGATTTTCAGATATCTTATCAGCCGGTTTATCCTGGAGATGAAGATTCTCCATTGGAAAAAGATATAAATGAAACGCAGGTCTTAAAGCTGAATTATGATCAGAATACTTTTTCTTTGGTATTATCTTCTATTAATTATGATTATCCCTCTAATGTGTTGTTTTCATGGAAATTGGATGGATTTTACAATGAATGGAGCCAGCCGGGAACTTCTAATCTCATACGTTATACAAGTTTGGATCCCGGTAAATACACGCTGCGCATCCGGGCTGTTTCCAAAGAGGAACAACAATTGGTTTTTGAAGAACGTGTACTGACAATTATGATAGCCCGTCCTTTGTGGTTGAGTTTTTGGGCTATATTAGGGTATGTGATTCTTGCGTTATCCCTATTTGTTATTATTTATCGTGTCTTGAATTTAAAGAAGCAAAAAAAAATATCAGATGAGAAAACTCGTTTTTTATCAATACGGCTCATGATATCCGTACACCGCTTACATTGATAAAAGCCCCTTTGGAGGAATTGTTTGAGAAAGAAAGTTTTAGTGACCGTGGAAAGAAAAGGATGAAGATTGCCTTAAGGAATGTAGATGTACTGTTGCGGCTGACTACTAATTTGATAAATTTTGAACGGACGGATGTTTATTCTTCTGAGTTGTTTATTGCTCAATATGACTTGAAATCTTATTTACAGGATGTTTGTGATACTTTCCGTTCTTATGCTGCTTTTAAACATTTGGATTTTACCTGCGACTGTAATGTGGAGGAAGGACTGGAAGTATGGTTTGATAAAGAGAAGATGGATTCTATTTTGAAAAATCTGATCTCGAATGCGATGAAATATACACCTGAATGTGGTATGGTTCGTGTTTCGGTGCAGGAGAATAAGGATACTTGGAAACTGGAAGTGAAAGATACAGGTATCGGAATATCATCTAAAGAACATAATAAATTGTTCAAGATGCATTTTCGTGGAGTAAACGCTATTAATTCGAAAATCACAGGGAGTGGCATCGGGCTCATGCTGACACGAAAACTGATACGTCTGCACGGTGGTGAAATAGAGGTAAAAAGTGTGGAACATCAGGGTACTACTATAAAGGTAACTTTTTTAAAGGGGCGGGAACATTTGCGTAAATGTATTCAGATTGAGCCTGAACGGGAAATGAAGAAAGGAAGGATGGATGAGATTGCGGTTGCAGATCATTCTGGGAAATCTTCTGAAATTGTTGATAATGGTGCTTTACCACGCATTTTAGTAGTGGAAGATAATGATGAATTGCGGACTTACCTGATAGATTCTCTTTCGGATATATATAATGTGCAGGCTTGTTGTAATGGAAAAGAAGCATGCATCATTGTGAAGGAGTTTTGGCCGGAACTTATCTTGTCGGATATTATGATGCCCGAAATGGGAGGGGATGAATTGTGTGTGACTATAAAAGGTGATATAGAAACGTCTCATATTCCATTTTGTTGTTAACGGCGTTGGGGGACGAACGGAATATTCTGGAAGGGTTGAAAGTAGGGGCGGACGATTATATTACCAAACCTTTTAATTTGAAAATCCTGAGAGCGAGAATTGCTAATCTGCTTGCAAATAGAGCATTGCTGCGCGAAAAATATGGCTCTTTGAATATGGCCGCAGAAATATTGGAAGGGCCGGTAGGAAAAAATTGTTTAAATGCCCTTGATTGGAAATTTATATCGGGGGTGCGTAAAAACGTGGAGGATAATTTGGATGATCCTGATTTTACTGTAGATTTGCTTTGTTCATTGCAAAACATGAGTCGCTCCAGTTTTTATAATAAATTGAAAGCATTGACAGGACAGGCGCCGGCAGATTATATCCGGCTGATACGCTTAAATCGTGCGGCGGAATTGTTGAAAGAGGGTGGAAAGTCCGTATCAGAAGTGGCAGAAATGACTGGCTTTTGTGATGGTAAATATTTCCGTGAAGTATTCAAGAAACATTTTAAAGTGAGTCCAAGTAGATATGGAAAAGAAGAACCTCTCAGGGTGGATGCTGAATAGGAATATGATTATCAGATAGGGAGGAGTTGTAATATTTGGTCTTTTCTTTATCATAATTGTTTTTTAGACAATAAAATGCCTCTGTCTTTTCGTTTGTATGGTTAATAGAATTATATTTGTACATTATACAATATCTATTGACCATGAAAACTTATTCATTATTAGCAGGCATTTTATTGTCTTTTTCGTTATCTATTCAGGCGGGTGATCTGAAATTGTGGTATAAGCAACCTGCCGGAACGTGGGTGGAAGCGCTTCGGTCGGCAATTCCCGGATGGGAGCGATGGTATATGGCGGAACGGCCCGTGAAGAACTTCAACTAAACGATGAAACCATGTGGGGAGGCAGTCCTTACCGGAATGACAGGCCGGAAGCATTGAAAAGTCTGCCCCAAGTGCGTGAACTGATTTTTGCCGGAAAAACATGGAGGCTCAAAACTTGATTCAAGATAATTTTTATGCCGGGAAACATGGTATGCCCTATCAGACAATCGGCAGTTTGATTATAGAAACTCCCGGACATGAAAAGGTAACCGATTATTATCGTGATCTGGATTTGGAACGTGCGGTGGCTACTACTCGCTATAAAGTGGATGGCGTGACTTTTCAACGTGAAGTTTTTGCATCATTTCCTGATAAGGTGATAGTGGTCCGTTTGACAGCAGACCGGCCGGGGAAACTGAATTTTAAGGTCGGATATGTGTCGCCATTGGAACATAAAGTCAGCAGGAAAGGAAAAAAATTGGTTCTGACTGGAAAGGGTAGGGATCATGAGGGAGTGAAAGGATTGATTCGTATGGAAACACAGACGCAGGCTGATGTGGATGGGGGTAAGGTGAAAATTGATGACCAAAACATTACAGTGGAAGGAGCGGACAGTGTTACTCTGTATGTTTCATCGGGTACGAATTTTATTAATTATCACGATATAAGTGGCAATGAGAGTAAAAAAGCGTCTGGATATCTTTCTCTGGCATTGGGACGCCTTATAGTCAGGTTTTACAGGAGCATATAGCTCTTTATAAAGAGCAGTTTGACCGTGTAAGATTGGATTTGGGAACCAGTGAGCGGGCTAAGCTGGAAACTGTCAAACGCATCGAACTGTTCAATGAGGGTAAGGATGTTTCTTTGGCGGTGTTGCTTTTTCAGTATGGACGTTATTTGCTTATTTCCTCCTCCCAGCCGGGAGGTCAGCCTGCCAATTTGCAAGGTATATGGAATAATAAACTGGCTGCTCCATGGGATGGAAAATATACCATCAATATTAATACGGAAATGAATTATTGGCCGGCTGAAGTGACCAATCTGAGTGAAACACACCAGCCTTGTTCGAAATGGTGAAAGAATTATCAGTTACCGGCAGGGAAACGGCACGGACTATGTATGGATGCAACGGATGGGTGGCTCATCACAATACAGATATATGGCGTGCCACCGGTCCGGTGGATAAAGCGTTTTATGGTACATGGCCCATGGGAGGTGCTTGGTTGACTACCCACTTGTGGCAGCATTATTTATATAGTGGGGACAAGCTGTTTCTTTCCGAAGCCTATCCGGCATTAAAAGGAGCTGCTGATTTTTATCTTGATTATTTAATTGAACATCCTGAATACGGTTGGATGGTGACTGCTCCGTCCATGTCTCCGGAACATGGACCTTCGGGAGAGGATACTAAAAAAGCTTCAACGATTGTAGCAGGTTGTACTATGGATAATCAGATAATTTTCGATGTGCTTAGCAATGCATTGCATGCATCAAGAATTCTGAAAATGTCCGCTTCTTATCAAGATTCTTTGCGGTCTATGTTAAATCGTCTGGCCCCGATGCAGATCGGGAAATACAATCAGTTACAAGAATGGCTGGAAGATTTAGATAATCCGAATGACAAGCATCGCCATATTTCTCATGTATATGGATTGTTCCCTAGTAATCAGATATCTCCTTACACTCATCCTTTACTTTTCCAGGCAGCTAAAAATACGTTGTTACAGCGTGGCGACGAAGCTACCGGTTGGTCCATTGGCTGGAAAGTTAATCTGTGGGCCCGTTTGCTGGACGGTAATCATGCGTTCCGGATTATTAATAATATGTTGAAGCTGCTGCCTGGAGATGAAGTGAAAGAGGCTTATCCGCAAGGACGGACTTATCCTAATCTGTTTGATGCTCATCCGCCTTTCCAGATTGACGGCAACTTTGGCTATACTGCCGGTGTGGCTGAAATGTTGTTGCAGAGCCATGACGGAGCTGTACATTTGCTTCCGGCTCTTCCGGATGCCTGGGCCACAGGAAGTGTGCAAGGACTGGTTGCCCGTGGAGGATTTGTGGTGGATATGAACTGGAATGGCGTGCAGCTGGATAAAGCGAAGATTCATTCCCGTTTGGGAGGTAATTTACGTTTACGTTCGTATGTTCCTTTGCGTGGGGTTGGATTAAAAGAGGCAAAAGGTAAGAACCCGAATGAATATTATATGCAGGCAGAGATCAAAGAGCCTTTGATTTCCAAGGAGATAAACCCGCAATACCCTGCTTTGTATAAGGTGTATGAATATGACTTGATGACAGAACAGGGACAAGATTATATAGTGGAGCGTGGGTTATAATACATGAAGATGCCCAAAGTGATTTTTGTATTATTTCACTTTGGGCACTTTTGTAAATGGAAGTGTCATTGTGTAGTTATCAGATGGCTTCCTCCTTTTCCAATTCTAATGCTCTGGGAAAAATGATATTGTTTTCCAGGTGGATATGTTCATGTAATGCCTCTTCAAATTGTTTCAATTGTTGTAAAACCAAGCGGAAGCTGGCACAAGCATCTTCAGGGGCGGTGAATCCATTGGTTAATGAAGAGATTTTTTCAAAACGTTCTCCTTCGTGATTATGTTCATCTTCCATCACTTCGATGGGATATAGAATGGTGCCGCAATGGAATTTAGCTACTTTCAAACCTTCCTCTTTGGCTTGGAACATTTCATAAACATAAGGAAATAATACATTCTCTTCTTTTGATAAATGATTTTCCAAATCAAGAAGCGAGTCGCGGAACAGTGCTTGGACTTGCAATAACTCTGGATGATTCTTTGAATGCGCTTCGGTTACTTTGGCTAATAATGCTTCTATTTGCGGACCTTTGGCACGGATTCCCCGATGGTGTATTTTCAATACGTAGTCTATTAATAAATCGATGGGCCATCCGGCAAAGTCAGGAGCATTACTAACCGTATTCTCTTGTAATTCATTTAATTCACGTGCTACTGCTTCGGGATCAATACCGCGGTTCCGGCAGGCTTCTGCAAACGGAGTATTGCCATGGCAGCAAAAATCAATATGGTAACGGGAGAATACTTTGGTTGTATCAAAGTTGCCGGCTACAATTTGTCCGACTGTACATGAATTGTAATTTTTCTGTTTCATAATTATTCCGTTTATTCGTTCATTAATCCTAATTTTTTCATATCACTTTCTACTGTACCGATACCGCTTACTCCAAAGTTCTCGACTAGTACTTTCGTCACGTTGGGCGAGAGGAATGCGGGTAAGGTGGGACCGAGATGAATCTCTTTTATTCCCAAACTGAGTAATGCCAGCAATACGATTACCGCTTTCTGTTCATACCAGGCGATATTGTAAACAATGGGCAGTTCATTGATGTCATGTAGCCCGAATACTTCCTTCAGTTTGAGGGCGATGACTGCCAATGAATAGCTATCGTTACATTGTCCTGCATCTAAAACACGCGGAATGCCATTAATGTCACCTAACCCTAGTTTGTTATAACGATATTTAGCACATCCCGCAGTCAAAATGACTGTGTCTTTGGGAAGCATCTCGGCAAAAGTGGTGTAGTAATCACGACTGCGCATACGCCCGTCACAACCTGCCATGACGATGAACTTACGGATAGCTCCGCTCTTTACCGCTTCTACTACCTTGTCTGCTAGTTGAAATACCTGATTATGGGCAAAACCACCCATGATTTCTCCATGTTCTATTTCTGTCGGTGCGGCACATTGTTTGGCTGTTTCTATTATTTCAGTATAGTCCTTATGTCCTTTCTCATCTGCTGTAATATGCTTGCAACCGGGATATCCGGTAGAATTAGTGGTAAACATGCGTTCTTTATAAGTGGCATTGGGCAGAGGAGGAACGATGCAGTTGGTTGTGAACAGGATAGGACCATTGAACGAGGTAAACTCCTCCCGTTGTTTCCACCAGGCATTTCCATAGTTTCCTACAAAATGTGTATATTTTTTAAATGCCGGATAGTAATGTGCAGGAAGCATTTCACCGTGAGTATATACGTCCACGCCGCTATCCTTGGTTTGTTCCAACAATTCTTCCAGATCATGCAGGTCATGTCCGCTTATCAGAATACCGGGTCGGGTACCAGTTCCGATATTTACACGGGTAATTTCTGGATTGCCATAACTGGAAGTATTTGCTTTGTCGAGCAAAGCCATTGTTCGAACGCCTATTTCACCTGTTCTCAGTGCTAATACAGTCAGTTCATCTGCCGATAAAGATTTTGTTGTAATTTGTGCGATGATGTTCTGCATGAAACGATGAATACTTTCGTCATTATGTCCTAACCTCATGGCATGTTCCAGATAAGCAGCCATTCCCTTTAGACCATACATAATCAGTTCTTTTAAAGAGCGTAGGTCCTCGTTTTTTTCACGCAAAACTCCGACTGTTGCGGCTTTTGCATCATATTCATCGTGACTGCCTTTCCAATTTAACTCATCGGCTTCCGGCAGAGGAATATCCTTGGCAAAAGCTTGATGTTTAAGGTCATTACGTATTACTAATCCTTTGTCAATGCGTTTCATAATGCTTTCGTCGTCGAAATTGGCATTGGTAATGGTACAGAATAAGGCGTCTACAATAAAATTGTCCACATCTTTTTTAACGGGGAGGGAATGTTGGCGCAATTGATCTGCCACAACAGAAATTCCTCGTACTACAAAAAGCAATAAATCCATAGTACGTGCTGTAGTTGCATTTTTTCCACAAACACCTTTTAAGGTGCAACCGAAACCTTTGGCTGTTTCCTGACATTGGAAACAAAACATGTTATTCTCCATATCTTTTCTCATTTTAATGATTTCTATTACTTTTGTGCAAAAGTACATGGTTTTCGTCTTTTAAGTTGTACCATATGTTACAGCGGATACAAATAACAGTTAAAAGAAAGTAGGATGGAACTGACAGGATTATTGCAGATAGCTCCTTTTCAGGGAATGAAAGAAGAAGAATTGGTTGCTTTACTATTCGGACTTCCGAATAGTTTGAAACACTTTGAACCGGGTGATATCATTGCCCGGCAAGGTGACTTATGTAAAGGGCTGTACATTCTTGCATCGGGAAGGGTACGGGCGGGAATGATAAATGATGAAGGGAAAGAACTGACGGTAGAAGAAATTGGAGCTCCTAACTTGCTGGCCTCGGCTTTTATTTTTGCCACTGAAAATCGTTTTCCCGTTAATGTAGAAGCAATAGGACTTTGTGAGGTTTTTATAATAGGTAAAGAACGATTTTTAGAATTTATGCGTTTGCATCCATTGATGATGCAGAATTTTTTGAAGGATATTTCGGACAGGAGTGTCTTTTTAAGCAGGAAATTGAATGAGTTTGCTTTGTTGAATTTAAAGACTCGTTTGTTGAAATATCTAGAAACACATTCTGCTATTCATAATCAGCAGGAGGTGGCGCAGAAGCTGGGAGTTACTCGTCCGTCATTGGCTAGGGCGCTGTCTGAACTGGTGAATGAAGGGAAAATAAAGAAATAATTTGAGATTTCTTTTTTTAAGTGGAAAACGTGTCTTGTATCTTTGAGAGTTTTTATGTGTAACCCATTCTTGTGAAAGTGTTCAAGTTGTTTTCGGATAAAAACTTTGACTTTAAAGAAAGAAAAGGATCCTTGTCTATAAGGATTGGTTCTTTTGAAATGAGGACTATTTTGAAATTCTCTTGATTAAAAAAGAGGGTGAATTCAAGACCCTTTATGTGATTCTTTTGTCTTGATTCACCCTTTGGGAAATATTTGGTTGGTGTGTATTCAACATGTTACTTCATCTGAATGCTTTTATCTCGTACTTTTCTTAATATTTGTTGTAATTCGAATACTTTTTCGGGATGTTCAGTCGCTAAATTCACTTTTTCCCCTGCTTGTTTCATATCATATAACTGGGGAATACCTAAATAACCAGTTTCAATTTTTGGCCCCCAAGGAATCATTTTAGGACCATCGCTGCCTTCAATAAATTTCCAATCTTTAGTACGCACGGATAGGGTGTGATTGGATGCCTGTTCAATAACCCATGGGCGGTCTGTTTTGTCTTGTCCTAATAAATTTGCTAACCGATTGTAGCTGTCGGGAGCACTTCCTTTCGGAATACGGGCATCTACCAAAGAAGCCAGTGATGCCAACCAGTCTATTTGTGAAATAAGCACATCGCTGACTTCCGGCTTGTTGATAGCTTTAGGCCAGTGTACAATTACAGGAACACGGGTACCCCCTTCAAATGCACTGTATTTTCCACCTCTCAGGTTACCGGCAGGTTCGTGCCCGTTCAGTAGCTCTTCTGCCTTGTCATCGTATCCGTCGTCTACTACCGGTCCATTGTCGCTGGAAAGAATAATTAATGTGTTCTGGGTCAATCCCATTTTATCGAGGGCCTCGAGTAACTGACCTACACTCCAGTCAAATTGTGCGATAGCATCACCGCGCAGTCCCATCTTGTTTTTACCACGGAAGCGATTGTGTGGAAAACGGGGAACATGCACATCATTAGTGGCGAAATACATAAAGAAAGGCTCGTCTTTATGTTGTTTGATAAAATCAACTGCATGTGCGGTAATGGAATCGGCTATATTTTCATCTTTCCATAATGCTTTGCCACCTCCTTTCATATAACCGATTCGGCTGATGCCGTTCACGATAGACATATCATGACCGTGGCTCGGCTTCAGATTATATAAAAGTTCAGGATTGTCTTTTCCGGTAGGTTCACCGGGGAAATTTTTTATATAGCTTACTTCTATCGGAGCTGAAGGATCATAATTGGCTACTTGACCATTCTCGATAAATACACAGGGAACCCGGTCGGCTGTGGCTGCCATGATATAGGAATAGTCAAACCCCAAATCACCTAGAGAAGCGGAGAGAGGGGCATTCCAGTCTTGTTGTGCAGTTTTATCACCTAATCCTAAATGCCATTTGCCAAATGCTCCTGTGGCATATCCGGAGCTTTTAAACATATCTGCCATAGTATACTGCTCGGGGCGTATAATCATTCCTGCATTGCCTGCAGCTACATCTGTTCCGGGTTTACGCCATGCATATTCTCCGGTCAGCATGGAATATCTGGATGGGGTACTGGTAGCGGCAGTGGCGTGTGCGTTGATAAATCGTATCCCTTCGGATGCCAGACGGTTGACATTTGGAGTTTGTACGTTTTTTGCTCCATAACACTCCAAGTCACCATATCCTAAATCATCAGCATAAATGAAGATGACATTGGGCTTGTCTGTGTTTTGATTTTTATTTTCCGCATGAACAGCCAAGCATGAAGTAAATGCCAATGAGAGCATTCCGTAATGTCTTTTTTTCATAGTAATTATATTGTTTAGTGAGTAATCAATTCTACAAAGATAAAGATATATTTTAAAAACGGGGATTAATTCTACAAAATTGTGGAATGAAATTGTGGTATTTCCACATAATGTGGAAAATAAAAAAATGATTATTCTGTTGATTTTTAGTGTATTGAATGGTACTATGCCCCGTGGTATATTTTTTGTTATGTGAATTAACATAATACGCTAAAAACTAAACTTTTAAATATATAACCATTTACCTTAACAAAACAAGGGTGAAAAGCTGATAGAAAAGCCATGTTCCCCCTGAATGGGAAAATCTGTATATAACTCAGTTTTAAGCTTCCCGGTTCGTGACGAATCGGGAAGTTTCTATTTTTTTCTTAATGAATCTAGTTTTTCTACAAGTCTTTTACTGAAAATAAGTTAATATTAATGGATGAAATGCAGTATTTGATCTCTTTTTTACTTTTAAGAGTAGAAAATAGATTAATACATTATGGTTATGAAAAAATTGAACCTTTTATTATTAGCATTCCTAGTAGTTATGGGAGTCACTTTCCAATCATGTGATGATGGTGATGGCTACTCTCTTGGTGATGTGGCAGTGGATTGGGCTACTGTAAATGTGAAAGGTGCCCATGTATATGACTTTACCGGTGACAGATGGGGACAAATTTGGCCTGCAACTACTGATTATTTTTGGTATTCCCCGATAGATGGACAACGAGTTATTCTTTATTTCAATCCTCTGTATGATAATTATCCGGAAGGATATGATTGTTCAGTCAAAGTGTTGAATATAAAGGAAATTCTAACTAAACCTATAGAGGAGTTAACAGCAGAGAATGAAGAAACGTTTGGCAATGATCCTGTAGATATATTTGAAGGTAATATGTGGATTAGTGGTGGTTATTTAAATATTATTTTTAATCAGAATATGCCTTCTAAAATGAAACATTTGGTTAGTTTGGTAAAGAACACTACAATTACGCCCGACCAGGATGGCTATATTCATTTAGAATATCGTTACAATACGTATGCTGATACTACTGGTTATTGGAGAAACGGTGCGGTATCCTTTAATTTGAATTCTTTGGAAATAACATCGGAAACAAAGGGTATAAAGGTAAAAATAAACTCGGCTAAAAATGGTGAGAAGGAAGTCACTTTTGATTTAAAAGAAACACCGTCACCAGTAGGTTTGAGCCAAATGGATTTTTCTCAAATGGAAATCAAATAATTAGGGTTTGATTAGAGAGAGTTGTGTGTGGCCCCTTGCATCTTGTTGTGGTAGATGCAGGGGGCTGATTGTATTGTTGATAACGTTTTTCAGTTTGATATTTGTTGTTTATTGGTTGGTTGATGGAAAAAATTGTATGGTTACTTCGTTTTTTTTCTTATTTCAGTGTTTTTTCAGAATTATCTTGTTTCTTTGTCTTTAAGAACCAAAAGTTGGACTTATGAAAATACTATTAGTAGAAGACGATGCTAATTTGCGTGAAGTGACTCAGCGTTCATTGGAAAAGGAGCGTTATGTGGTGGAAATTGCTGCCGATTACCGTACTGCATTACAAAAGATAGAGGATTATGATTATGACTGTATTTTGCTGGATATTATGTTGCCGGATGGGAGTGGCTTGGATTTGTTGGAAAAGTTAAAAAAAATGCATAAACGGGAAAATGTTATCATTCTTTCAGCCAAAGATTCTATAGAAGACAAAGTGCTAGGATTGGATCTCGGAGCTGATGATTATCTGCCTAAACCTTTTCATTTGGTGGAACTGAATGCACGTATCAAAAGTGTGATACGCCGTCATCAGCAAGGTGGGGAAAATAGTATCAAATACGGAAATATAGAAATTTTTCCCGATAAATATGGGGTGACCGTAGCTGGAAAAAAGATTGAACTGAACCGTAAGGAATATGATATTCTGGTTTATTTTATGAACCGTCCCGGCAGATTGGTTAATAAAAACACACTTGCCGAATCCGTATGGGGCGACCATATAGATCAAGTCGATAATTTTGATTTTATCTATGCCCAAATAAAGAATTTACGAAAGAGGTTGAAAGAGGCAGGAGCTACTCCTGAACTGAAGGCTGTTTATGGTTTTGGATATAAAATGGTAGTGGAATAAATGAAATTGATTTATTATGTCATTATCCGTATATCGTTAGTGTTGTCGGTTTTATTGACTGGCTGGGCCATCCTTTTCTATTTTACTGTAATGGATGAGGTGAATGATGAAGTGGATGACTCATTGGAAGATTATTCTGAAATTATCATCATACGTGCATTGGCGGGAGAGGAGCTTCCTTCTAAAAATACAGCTTCCAACAATCAGTATTTCCTGCGTGAAGTGACAAAGGAATATGCAGGATCTCGTGATGATATCCTTTATAAGGATTCTATGGTTTATATTCCCGAAAAAGATGAAACTGAACCTGCACGAATCCTTACTACCATTTTTAAGGATGATGGCGAAAAGTTTTTTGAATTGACGGTAGCGACCCCTTCTATAGAAAAAGATGATTTGAAAGATGCTATGGCAGGTTGGATGATTTTTCTTTATATAGCTTTATTACTGACTATAATTGTTATTAATGTGTGGGTGTTTTATCGAAATATGCGTCCTCTTTATGTATTGCTTCATTGGTTGGATAAATATCGTATCGGTAAAGGAAACGAGCCTTTACAAAATAATACCCGGGTTTCAGAATTCAGAAAATTGAATGAGGCGGCTGTTCGTTATGCAGAGCGCAGTGAGCAGATGTTCGAACAGCAAAAACAATTTATTGGTAATGCATCTCATGAGATGCAGACACCACTAGCTATTTGTCGTAATCGGTTGGAGATGCTGATGGAGGATGAAAATCTTTCAGAAAGCCAATTGGAGGAGTTGATGAAAACCCATCAGACTTTGGAGCATATAACGAAGCTGAACAAGTCTTTGTTATTGCTTTCGAAGATAGAGAACGGTCAATTTACGGATACTACCCAAGTAGAAGTGAATAAATTATTGAGGCAATATTTGGAGGACTATAAAGAAGTGTATCAATATCGTGAGATCATAATAAGTGTAGAGGAAGAAGGTATTTTCTATCTTACGATAAATGAGACACTGGCAGTGGTGTTGCTTACCAATTTGTTGAAGAATGCTTTTGTACACAATATAGACGGTGGACACATCCGGATTGTCATTACTCCCCACAGTGTGATGTTTTGCAATACAGGGGCGGCACAACCACTGGATGCCCAGCGTATTTTTGAGCGTTTTTATCAAGGAAAGAAAAAAGAAGGCTCAACCGGTCTAGGCTTGGCAATAGCAGATACGATATGTAAAATGCAGGCTCTCAGGCTTTGCTATGAATATAAGAGTGGGGAGCATTGTTTTATACTTTATACATCCACTCATAATCAATGAAAAAAAATCGTGTTTTTTTCAGAATTTCAAATTCTTTTCAGAATCTCCCTTCATATTTGCATCAGAAAACAGAATGTAGAACCAAATAAAAAAAATGACGATTATGAAAAAGGTATTATTATTGTTAGTGTGCTTATTTACGTTGCAAACAGTGGTATGGGCGGATGATGACAAACCTATTCAAGTAAACCAATTGCCTCAGACTGCACAAACTTTTATCAAAACTCATTTCCCCAATAACAAGGTGGCGATGGCTAAAATGGAAACAGACTGGTTTGATAAAAGCTATGATGTGATTTTTACCAATGGAGACAAATTGGAATTCGATAAGAAAGGGGTTTGGACAGAAGTGAATTGCAAATACAGCGCTGTACCTGTCGCTGTGGTTCCTGACGTGATAAAGAAGTACGTCACTACGAATTATCCCGATGCCAAGATGCTCAAGATCGAGAGGGACAAGTATGATTATGAAGTGAAACTTTCTAATGGTTGGGAGATAAAGTTTGATATGCAGTTCAATGTGATTGATATTGACAATTAATTATTAGTTATAGATCTGAAGTGTGGTTTATGTGAATAAACTGAAGCTTTGCAGGCCGTTTCTTGTTCCATGAAGAAACGGCCTGTCTTTTTTATTGATTTTAATAGCATAGTAATTCTGCCGACACGATCTTGTAATAGATAACATGGATATTTGCATAGTTTTAATAATAAAGATATGCATCTAAGAACGTATTATCCTACAGTGGTTTTATCGGATATCCATCTGGGAACCTCTCATTCCAAAACAATTGAAGTCAGTAACTTTCTGAAATCTGTCAATTGTGACCGTCTGATATTGAACGGAGACATTATAGATGGTTGGCATTTGCGTAAGGCAGGTACTAAGAGGTGGCAAGCAAAACATACTGATTTCTTTAAGGTTATCATGAAGATGATGGAGAACTTCGGTACTGAAGTAATTTATGTGTGTGGCAACCACGATGATTTTCTGGACAGCTTGGTCCCTATGACATTCTATAACGTAAAAATCGTCAAAGAATACATCCTTGAAACACATGGAAAGCGTTATTATGTGACACATGGCGATATATTCGACCGGGTTACTACGCAGATGAAATGGTTAGCCCAGTTGGGCGATGCAGGTTATACATTCCTCTTATGGGTGAACCGCTTTTATAACCAATATCGTACTAAGCGGGGGAAACCGTATTATTCTCTGTCACAGGCCGTCAAACAAAAAGTAAAGTCGGCTGTTTCCTATATATCGGACTTTGAGAAAGTATTGGTGGAGTTTGCACGTGTACGTAAATGTGACGGAGTGATTTGTGGTCATATCCATCATCCGGCTAATACCTATTATGATGGTATTCATTATCTGAATTCGGGCGATTGGGTAGAAAGCCTTTCGGCACTGACTGAGGATGCGGACGGGAATTGGAATATCATGGAATACCATCATGTACTAGCTGATGAGAATGAAGAAAATAAAGAGTTTACCCTAATACATACAGCCTCATGAAATTTTTATTTATAGTACAGGGTGAGGGGAGAGGACATCTTACTCAAGCCATTACGTTGGAGGAAATATTGCGCCGGAACGGTCACGAAGTAGTGGAAGTACTGGTAGGTAAAAGTAGTTCGCGCCGCTTGCCGGGATTTTTCAATCGTAATATCCATGCTCCGGTAAAACGTTTTGTCAGTCCTAATTTTCTGCCTACACCAGCTAACAAACGGGTGAGTTTGATGCGGAGCGTGGCGTATAATCTAGTGAAACTTCCTGTGTATATCAATAGCATTAACTACATTCGTCAGCGTATTGAGGACAGTGGTGCGGATAGGGTTATCAATTTCTATGAATTGCTGACCGGACTGACTTATTTCCTGTTCCGTCCCTCTGTTCCGCAAATCTGTATAGGGCATCAATATCTGTTCTTGCATAAAAGTTTTGAATTTCCAAAGGCTGATAAAGTAAGCTTGGCTCTTTTGAAGTTTTTTACCGTATTGACCAGCTTGGGGGCGAAGGAACGTTTGGCTCTTTCTTTTCGTCACATGAACGATGATCCTCAGAATCATATCCGTGTGATTCCTCCCTTGTTGCGTAGGGAAGTGACTTTACATGAACCTTATTCCGGTGACTATATACATGGCTATATGGTTAATGCGGGTTTCAGTGAAAATGTAATGAAATGGCACAGGCAACATCCCGGGATACCGCTTCGTTTCTTTTGGGACAAGTGGGAGGAGGAACCGGTGAAGAGAGTGGACAATACATTGAGCTTTTATCAACTGGATGATGTGGAATTTTTGAGGCAGATGGCGGGATGTAAGGCTTATGCCAGTACTGCCGGATTTGAATCGGTGTGCGAGGCCATGTATTTAGGCAAACCTATTCTGATGGTTCCTGCTCATATAGAACAGGACTGTAATGCATATGATGCCGAAAAAAGCGGTGCGGGTATCATTTCCTCAGATTTTAATTTGCAACAGTTGCTGGAATTTGCGAAAGATTACCACCCCAATCGTGATTTTGTGTATTGGGTACGTGGAGCTGAATATACTTTGTTGAATTTGTTAGAGAGTGATTCTTCCAATTATCAACAAATTTTATTTAATGAGATGTATTTGGTTGAAGAGTTTATTTGATTTTCTTATAAAATCACGCCTTAATATTGGATAACGCTTGAAATAAGCGATTTAGAGAAGTTTTTTGTTTGAGTGGGTAATGACTTGGCAACGGTCATAATTTCAGCGATTTGCAACATTCGGCTTCGTATCAAACAACTCTTCTAAATGCAAAGTTAGAACAAATATTCAACACTACAATACCTCAATCAAAAAAACTATATGCTTCAATGTCAATTTGATAGGTATTATCAATCAGAATATAGTTATAGTTTCGTGACAAACATTGTTCTAAATTATACTCGTTTGTTTTTATCATCTCTTCTGAAACTACGTCAGAAGACAAACGGCTCTCTATGATTTTTTCAAATCGAAGAATATCGTCAAAATGAGCTTCTATATATTTTCTGCTTAATATCAAGCAAACATATTTGATTTGTTGCAAATCTTCAAGAGAGAAATCCTTTTCCCAGCCAAACGGTATATAGCATCCCTCTACTATTAGATTTTGAGAATTTTCAATACAGGTTTTTATCATTTCCCGAACAATCGGCCACAAGTATTCCGTTAGTTCCGTATCGCTGCTATCAGCGGAAAGACTGCATTGCCCACTCCTGACAAGTCCCATTTTCAAATGGTCTATTGACAGATAGGGGGATTTATATTTTTCCAACAGCCTTTGTGCCAATAAGGTCTTTCCTGTATGGGTGTCTCCTGCTATAATTATAATCATAGGGATATTTCTTCTATAAAGTGAACGGGGTATTTATTCCAATACTTCTTGTATATTCTGCCTTTGTTTCCGTCAAGATTAAGCTGGTACATTCGGAAAGTAACCAAAAAGTTTTTAGGTTGCCACAATTCTTCATAGGAATATTTATACTCCATGCCTATTGCCTGCATCACTTTTCCGCTTCTCGGATTATTCACATCATGTGTGGCTGTAATATAGGGAACACTAACTTCATTCAACTTGTTTACGATTGCTTGACAGGCTTCGGTACAGATTCCCTTATGCCAACAATTTTTGCTTATACTATAACCTAAGTCATGGCTTTCGTCTGCACTTACATGGATGCAACCGACAGGGATGTCATCTTCTTTCAAGCAAATCGCATAATAAAGTCCACCCTGCCGGATATAATCATCTATGTATGTAAGATATTTTTTAGCCTCCGACAAATCTTTCAAAGGGAACATGGGAAGAAACTTATTCACTTCCTTGTCACTTAGGAGAGCAAACAATGCATTTACATCATCTTCCACAAAAGAACGCAAAATCAATCGCTTTGTTTCTATATAATTCATGGGTCGTTATAAGTCATTATTATTATCATAGACTGAGTTTTATCAATCCAAATACAAAATTAAGGAAAAGCCGTGATAATCTACTTAACATCGGTGGATTATTACGGCTTTTCTTTTGGTTTATGGTTATATACTTCTATTGTGGACTCGTTTCGGTTTCGGTATTCCAATTGCTTCCCTCCACTCGTTTCTTCTCATTCTGAACCATTCGACATGGGGCATTCCGTCAATCTTCAATTCATATTTCTTATCTGTCTCTTTCGTTATGCAGAATTCTGCACGTTCAGCTTCATACTCTTGGTTGAACTCATTGGAATAGAACTTGCCTTTCAACACAATCGGCTTGAATGTGCACAGCCTCCTTATTATCTCGTCTGAAAACCGAAGCGTGTTTTTGAGGAAGTTTACCATTGGCATGAGGCTTTCAACGAATGGAAAATAACGTTGTATCTTGGCGACATACTCGGAATGCTGCTTTTCTTCCTGCGCTCGCTGTCGGTTCATCTGCTCAATATATCGTTCCCGATTTTCAACCTCCCTTTGGAGTTCCTCTATGTGCAGCTTCAATTGTTCATTCTCGTTCTTCATCTTATTGTTACCCCCGAAAAGAGAACCGACACTTTCGGTAAAGTTCGTGGCTGTCGTGGTAAAAGCACCTTTCAACTTCTCGGCTTTCGCTTCCCTTTTCATCCGTTTCAGTTCGTCCCTTGCCGTTTCTTTCTGCTCTTGGAGTTCCTGTACGTCTGCCCGAAGTTCATCTGTCAGCAGCTGCATTTCACGGTAATACTGTTGGTTGGAGATATGTCGGGCTTCCGAGCCTTTAATACCCCGTTGCAGTCCGTAACCCTGCATAGCCACCGCATACCCGTCCTGATAGGATTTGAGTTTCTGTCGGGTCATAATATCATCGGCAGACAGCCTTACGGTGTCGGTCGGTTTCTTGCGGTAGCGTTTCTTCACTTGTTCCTCCCTCTTCCTCCGCTTGCGCTCACCCTTGACTATCGGGACGAGGGTGGCGTGAATGTGGGGCGTTTTCTCGTCCATGTGCAGGTGAGCCGAAACAATGTTCTCCTCTCCGAACGTGTCGTAAAGGTATCGCAGGCTGTCACCGCACCACTCGTCAAGCTTGCCCTCCCTGTCGATACGTGCCATGTCTTCGGGTGTCGCCGACAGGAGGATGCGGATTGCCTGTACTTGGTTGCTGCCGATTTTGCGTGTCAGCCCCGCATTGTCCAAACGGTATTGAATGGCTGCGGTGCGGTCTTTCACCCCATCGGGGTATTCAACCAGTTGTCGGTTGAGACACGTCCTTGCCGGGTCTGCGTTCTTCGGCATGATGGAACGCTCGATATGGGCGGTGGTTCCGCTGTCGTTACCTGCCGCCTTTTCCATGTGATATACTACAAATCCCATATATAAAATCCTTTCTTCTTTATTGGTTGTTGATGATGATAATTGAATTTACACGGCTCTCCACCGTTGGTCTCGGGGTGTGCAGAGGGGCTTGTCCCTTTGCCTTATTGGGGAATTTTCAGCGTTGCCCTGCAATGCGGCTCGGAAAATTCCCTAATAGCTACGGCATTTCCTTTCACTGAAATGCAAACGCCAACCGCTAAGGTTTGAAGCCCCTCCCAATCTTCCGCCCTGCGGAATGGACTTGCCTTGTACGCTCGCTGTCAGCGATGGACTTGGTTGTCAGACTGCACTCGGTTTCCTGTGCCGACTTCCTGCCACACAGATAGTCGTTCAAGTCCTTGTACTCGGAATAGTAAGTGGATGCGTCCCGAACCTTGCAGGGAAACGCTTGCTCCATTTTCCGATATGCCGTCCTCCCTGCCGTGTCATTGTCGAAGAAACAATGAATGCGCCCGTAACTGTCCAGCCTGCTCATGGATTTGCCGATATTGGAAACGGAGTTCAGTATGATACAGTCCTTGTCCGTCAAGTCGGAGCTGTGTGGCTTCTTCCGTTTGTAGATGGTAAGGAACGAGAGGTAGTCCATGAAGCCCTCAAACAGGTAGCAAACATCGTTTCGTCCGTTTCCTTTTTGTATATGCGTTATCTCTTTGGGGGCGATACAGGCTTTAAAGAGTAAATTGCGCACCTCGTAACCTCCTGCCACGTTCGGGAACCGATGGCGAAGTAGGGTTTGCCGTTGTGAGTGAAGTGCAGTTCCCTGCACTCGTTTCTGGCTGTTTCCGTATCTATTCCCCGTTCCTGCAAGTATCGCAGCAAGCAGGGTGTGCAAGTTCCTTTACCTCCAGCCGTTGAAAGCTCGGTGTGGATGAATGTTGTTGGGGGTGGCACGGCATGGAGCGCACATTGGGGGATTGCCGTCCGATGCGTTCCAATAATGAGGGCAGACGGTTGTCTTGATAGAGTTGTTCGGCAAGGTCGATGATATTACCACCCTTGCCCAGCCCGAAGTCGAACCATTTGTTCAACTCGGTATTGACCTTGAACGAGGGCTCGCTCTCGGTTCTCAACGGGGATTTGTACCAGAGGTTACACCCTTGTCGCTTGACGGGTGAATACCCAAACTTTGCAGATAGTCTGCCAACGGGATTGCTTTCGCTTCTTGTATGTTCATGATGTATATTCCTACGGATTTAGTGGTGAATGAAAAAACGATGATTTGATGAATAAGATATCGTTTTGTCTGTGTATCAATGTAATAACCTCTCATCACGTTTTCATCAAAGTACTCACCAAAAGAGAAATAATGTCGGGTATTGCTTTCTCTTTTCATCAGCAGAATTTCTTTGATAAGAAGTTGATGAGAATGTAAGTGCTTGTTTTTTAGTCTGCTTTTGTATCTATTCATCATTTCATCAAAATAATCAAAGGTTGGTCAGCATTTCTTTCGTTACGGTATAGAAGCGACCGACTCTCCGAACGGATGAGTAGTGGCAGTCCCTGTTGTAATCGAATTGGTATGTGACATAAGTGAGGGTGTTCGGTGCAGGTGTCAGCTTCCAAAAATCCTGTATCACTTTCCGCACTTGGTGTTTCTCCGCCTTGACCTGCGTACTTGTCAGCAACGTCAGCATATCGTTCGGGCAAAAAGAAAACGTGTCAATACCCACACTATCCATAATGTCAAGTATGAGTTCCGACATCTCAATCTCCAATCGGTTACGGTTGCTTCGGATGATGCGTTGCAGGGCTTCGGTATGCAGCAGTTTCGGGTTGAACCACATCCGGCTTTCCTTTTCGGTGGACAGTTTCCTCTGTGTAAGGAAGTGCAGGAATGCAGGGATTTCCGTTTTCAGCTTTTGCAGGAAATCGGTATCATCGCTTTCAAGGTGCTTGATTTTGCGTACCCAATAGCGTGTCTCCCCTGCGTCTATGATGACAGGCAGGTGTTCGTTGTTGGAACACAACACGAACTTGGCGAAGAACGCTATCTCATCACGGTCTTTGCCTTTGGCTTCCACCTTGTAGGATAAGGTGGTACTGAGGTTCTTCAACCGCTCGCTGTCCTCCCTGCGGCTTAACAGCACCTCGTCCACCACAATCAAGAGCTTTCCAGCCCAGTCCGCATTGAACTGGCTTCGGAAATCTTCGTTGGTATTGAAAGTGACGTTGTTTTGGAACAGGGCTTTCAAGAAGTTCAAGAACGTGCTCTTTCCCGTGTTGCGCTCTTCCGACACCAACAACAGGATGGGTAGTTTCTGCACGGGTTGCAGGTAGAGCAGTTGCAGATAGTCCAGCCCCAACTCGTATTGTTCCCCGAAGATGTGCCGTACCAATGAACGGACAGAGGGGAAGTCGCCCTCCATCGGCTTGTGGTCTATAGGTTCGTACAGGTTCAGGAACTTGTCCACTACGGGGCGGTAGTTCACATGGTCGGGGACGGTACAGAAGCCGTCGAACTTGGGTACGTGCGCAATGTACCCCTTGCCATAGTCTTGGCGAAGCGTCTCGGCATTCCACGGGATGCGTTTCTTCACATAGCCACCGTTCAGTCGGGGCTGGTTCACTAACTTGTAGAGGGTCGTACCCACTCGGATAAACTCCTCCCTTTCGATGTTGATTTTACTCATGTTGTCAGTCGTTTAAATTGGTAATAATTAATCGGCTGCGAAGTTATTACGAGTTACACAAAGCCTTGATACGCAAAATATTGCAGAATGACGCAAATTTTACATGCAGAGAAGAAAATGCCCCATACGTCTATAAAATGCAAGCGGTGTGGCATAGGCTGGTGCCGTAAAAACATGGAAAAAGCCCGAAAAAGTGCCGTTGTAAATGCACCTTTTCGGGCTGTGTCGATATACGTGTATGGATAATTACATCTATATCTGTCTGTCATGTTATTGCAAACATTGCCGATTGCAAACGAAATTTATATGCTGATTGTAGGCGAATGATGTCGATTGGCTGCTTGCAGGATTACGACAAAGCCGCATTGTAGCATTTACCGCCAAAAGACAACACAAGCATCTGTCTCTCTTTTCGTGGGGACATCATCCTCTCTACAATGGATTTCCTTACTTGCCTTGCCCCGAATGTGTCGAAGCGGAAAGCGAGGGCGATAACCATTTCTATGTTGTACACCTCATCCAAGCAACCGTTATCCAATCGGATGGTCTGTCGGGTGTTGTAGTCTTTCAACGCCCCACTCTTATAAACGGCTTTGACGGCTGCACGGAAAGTCGGGGCGATTACCCCGAACAAGTCCGTCAGTTCCGTTTCATGCATCCAAATTCCATCGGAATACGGCAGGAACACTTTGCCGTACTCGTCTATCGTGATTATTTTCCTGTTCATGGCCGACCTCCCTGTTAAATGGCGAAACGTGCGCTTACCTTATCCTCAAAAGCGGAAATATCATGGTCGAGTTTCGTACTCGTCACTTTTGCGTACAACTGCGTTGTGGTTATGTTCGTATGACCTAAAATTTTACTCACGCTTTCTATCGGCATACCGTTATTCAAGGCAAAAACAGCCATCGTGTGGCGACTTTGATGGAATGACAAGTTCTTTTCAATGCCACATTTCTTCGCTATGCTTTTAAGCCGTTTGTTGATGACGGACAGTGAACCGATATTGAACAGATGGTTGTCTTTTCGGAACGCTTCATACCGCTTGATTATCCGCAAGGGAACTTCCATCAGCTTGATTTGGAACGGCACGTTGGTTTTCTGTCTTTTGGACGTTATCCAAAGAGAACCGTTCATTTCCACGATATTCTCCGTGGTCAGGTTCTTGATGTCGATGAACGAGATACCTGTCCAGCAGCCGAACACGAAGAGGTCTCTCGCAAAGGCAAAATTCGGATTGTCCAGCTCCATATCCGTCATGGTCTTCAATTCTTCTTCCGTCAGATATTCCCTTTCCTTGAAATCGGGGTCAACGTGATACATCGCAAAGGGGTTTCTCGGTATCTTGCCGTTGTAGTGGGCTGCGGTGACGATGTGTTTCAACGGAATGGAGTATATCCAGACCGTTGACTGATTCAACCCGATTTGGTTGCGCAGGTACAGGCAGTAGTCACGGATGAAATCTTCGGTAAGCTCGTTCATCCCCACATCCGTACGCTTGTATTGCACTTTGATAAACTCAGCAAGGTACTTCCTCACGATAAGATACTTCTGATAAGTGCGGATAGAACGGTCTTTGCCCACCCGTTTGGCAAAGGCTTCGTTCTCCTTGTCAAAGGCACGGAGCAGTGTCTCGTATTCCGTACCGATACCTTGATAGGCGTTGCGAACCATTTCTGCTGTAACGTATGCCTCTCTGTCAGATATACGCTGGTAATGCTTGATGATTTGCGCCTTGATGTTGTCGAGAGCGAGATTGACCTCTCTCGCCTCCCGACTTTTGCCTTTCGCCCGATTGCCTTTCGCATCCCAAATATCCTTTGAAATGCCCTGTTTGCAACTGAACTGGGCGATAGTTCCGTTGATGGTCACTCGTCCCATGATGGGGACAATTCCGTTCTTCTCCTTGCTTCCGTTCACATAGAAGACTACCTTGAATGTACTTCTCATAATTCTACTTTTTTGTTTGGTGCAAAATTAGTTTATGAGAGTTGGATGACCGAATACAAAATTGCGCAGAACGCAGAAATTCAAACCGTTAGCGTTAAAAGTACATTAACATTCGGGTAATAGTTTGAAAGCGCATCCACTGCTGTGTTCTTCCATTTTTGATGTTTTACCCTTGTGCCACTAAATGCCAATTGAAGCCATAACTCTTTGAACAACAGTGTTACTTCTCATTTTTGCTCATTCCTGCGTTTTTAGGTGTTCTTTTCCGAAAAAAACTCTCTTTAAGTCATGGCTGTATGCGTCGGCTGTGACTTTTTTATTGTTATTGATTTGTAGTTATATTGACATGTTATTGTAATGTGTATGACGTATTTTTGCTAAAAATATTAAAACCGTATGGAGAAGAAGAAAAAGGAAGATAAATATTATCTGCCGAGAGATATCAGTTGGATGTATTTTAATCGTCGCATTTTGCAGGAAGCCATGAAAGAACGTGTTCCTATACTGGAACGGTTGAGCTTTTTAGGAATTTACTCTAATAATTTGGATGAATTTTTCAGAGTACGTGTAGCTACTCAAAGCCGGGTGGCCGAGTGCGAAGATAAAGCGGCGCATTCTGAACGGGAAGAAGCATTGAAACTGATTAGACAGATAAATAAACTGAACAACAGGTACTCTAAAGAATATGAAGGTGCGATCAAGCAGGTAACGGCAGAATTGGAGAAAGAGAATATTTGTTTAGTCAATCATGTACAACTGGATGAGGAACAACAGTTATTTGTCGATTCTTTTTATCAACAACGGCTGAATGGGTTTATTAGTCCTGTTTGGCTGAAATCAGTAAAACAACTGGGTAACGAAGCGGATGAAAATATCTTTTTGGCTGTAAAGATGAGGAAAGAAGGACATAAAGTTGGAGAATATGCAATTATAGAGCTGCCTGTAGCACAGGCAGGGCGTTTTATCCGTCTGCCGGATAAGGATGGTAAAAATTACCTGATGTATTTGGATGATGTGGTACGCTATTGTTTACCATTGATATTTCATGGTATGAACTATAAACATTTTGAAGCGTATGCTTTCAAGTTTACCAAAGATGCGGAGATGGAGATAGACAATGATCTGCGTAACGGAATGATGCAGAAAATTTCTAAAGGAGTAAAGAGTCGCAAACGAGGTGAGCCTTTACGGGTTATTTATGATGCCAGTATGCCTAAAGATCTTTTAAAACGTGTCATGAACAAGTTGAATCTGGATAAGTTGGATACAGTATTGGGCGGTGGAAAATATCATAACCATAAGGACCTGATGCGTTTTCCAGACTGTGGCCGGAAAGATTTGAAATACCCTGAATGGACTCCTGTTTTGAAAAATGAGCTTTCGGGTAACGTTGGTATGTTGGAGCTGATTCGTAGGAAAGATCGTTTTATTCATGTGCCTTATCATAGTTTCGATTCTTATATCCGTATATTGCAGGAAGCGGCGATTAATAAAGAAGTAAAAAGTATCAAGACAACCCTCTATCGTTTGGCTAAAGATTCGAAAGTGGTAAAAGCATTGATTAATGCGGCACGCAATGGAAAGAAAGTAACAGTAGTTATTGAATTGCTGGCACGTTTTGACGAGGCTTCCAATATAGATTGGTCAAAGAAAATGCAGGATGCCGGTATCCGTGTGATATTTGGGGTGGAGGGACTGAAGGTACACTCTAAGATTACCTATATATCCATGAAAACAGGTGCGGATATAGCTTGTATCAGTACAGGAAACTTTCATGAAGGTAACGCCCGTATGTACACTGATTATATGTTGATGACGGCTGCTAAGAATGTGACGCGTGACGTGAGTTTGGTCTTTGATTTTATAGAACGCCCTTATTCTCCCGTTCGCTTCAAAGAACTGTTGGTATCTCCTAATGAGATGAAGCAAAAATTTATCCGTCTTATTAATGAAGAAATTAAGAACAAGCAGGCCGGAAAACCTGCTTACATTTTGATAAAGATTAATCATATTACTGATCCGGTAATGGTGAAGAAACTGTATGAAGCATCTTCGCATGGTGTTCGGATAGACTTGCTGGTTCGTGGTAATTGTTCACTGATTACGGGAGTGCCGGGAGTGAGTGATACAATTCGTATCAATGGCATCATAGACCGTTATCTGGAACATTCGCGTATTTTTATTTTTGCCAATGGTGGTGATGAGAAAATGTTCATTGGTTCGGCTGACTGGATGCCGCGCAATTTGGATAACAGGGTGGAAGTGATTGCTCCCGTTTACGATCCGGAAATAAAGGCAGACTTGAAGCGGGTAGTGGAATATGGTTTGAAAGATACTCTGCAAGGACGGGTGGTGGACGGAACAGGAGAGAATCGTCCTTGGATATCGGAAGATAAGACAGCTTTCCGTTCGCAGGAGGAATTATACAAATATTATTTAAATGAAAACAGAATAAAGGATTAAGATGGGAAAAGTGAATTATGCTGCTATTGATATTGGTTCTAACGCTGTGCGCCTTTTGATAAAAAGCATTGACAGGGAGGCTGTGCAGGAGAAAAAAATTAAAAAAGTGATGATGCTTCGCGTACCCCTACGACTAGGGTTCGATGTTTTCTCCATAGGTGAATTGTCCGAGAAGAAAGCGGATAAGCTGAGACGTTTGATGAAGGCTTTCCGTCAGTTGATGAAAATTTATGATGTGGATGATTACAGGGCATGTGCTACTTCGGCTATGCGGGACGCGCGTAACGGGAGGACGATAATCAAGAAAATCGAAAAGGATACAGGTATCCGCATTGAGATAATTGATGGTCAGGAAGAGGCTCGAATGATTTATAATAATCATATAGAGTGTATGGAAGACCGTCTGGGTAATTATATGTATGTGGATGTGGGTGGTGGCAGTACAGAGATTAATCTGTTGACTAACGGTGAGTTGGTATGGTCGGTGTCTTACAACATCGGTACGGTGCGTATGCTGAGTAATGCTGTTAAAGAAGGAACTTGGCAGCAAATGGAAGAAGAGCTTATGAAAGTGACGGAAGGTGTTGCCGCGATCAATATCATCGGATCGGGTGGGAATATTAATAAGTTGTTCCGCCTGGCAGATAAGAAGGATAAGAAGTTGCAACGTTTGCCGGTCAGTTCGTTGCAAACAGTCTATGATGTGTTGAAACCGCTGACTCCGGAGGAAAGGGTAGAGGCATTCAGTCTAAAGCAAGACCGTGCCGATGTAATTGTGCCTGCTGCGGAAATTTTTCTGAAAATTGCAGAAGTAGTGCATGCAGAATATATTTATGTTCCGGTCATTGGACTGTCTGATGGTATCATTGACAATCTGTATGCCAAAAGCCTTGAGAAAGAAATGAAAGCTGAATAAGCTTTCATTTTAATACTGTTTGTGTTGTACGGCTTCAAAAATATTCGCTTTTCTCTGATAAATTGTTGGAAATTAATAGTTGAAGTTCCAAAATTTGCTATATATTTGTAATCGTTAACAACTAACAAAACAGAAAATACCATGATGAACAAAATGTGCATGGCAGCTATAATAGCTGCTTCTTTGTATGCAGGGACTACTTTTGCCCAACCTGCCGCCGTAAAGAAAATCATTGAAACGGGCCAAACTGATAACCGGGTAATGCATCAGTTGGATATTCTCACCAATCGTTTTGGGGGAAGAGTTATTGGCTCGGATGCATATGAGAATGCAGCCGAGTGGATGATGCGTGAATATAAACGGTGGGGTATTGACGTACGCTTGGAAGAAGCTGGGGAACTGCCGGTAGGTTTTAACCGTGGTCCATGGTTCGGACGTTTAATCGGGGGAGATCAGGCGATGGATTTGCATTTTGTCACTCCATCCTACACTTCAGGTACTAAAGGTCTGCAACGCGGGCATGTTTTGATAGAGCCCCGTACTCAAGAAGAACTAGACCGCATGAAACATCAGTTGAAAGGCGCTTGGGTGTTGATTTCAGGTGAAAATGTAGGTTGGCCTGTTGACCGTTCTGCTAAAGGAGATTCGTTGAGAGCTGCTATCAAAGCTGAAAATATAGAAATAGAAAAGCAGAATGCTGCCTTGATGGAAGAGAATTGGAGCAAAGGAACCAAACATGCCATGAAGCCTTTGCGTGAAATGCCGGGACTATTTTATAAAGAAATGTGTGAGGAGGAGCACTTGGCTTTATTCAGTCGGCACCTGTACCTTTACGTGCTTTGTATGATCGTGCTTTATTAAATGATCCCCATACTACGTTTGATAATTTGCCCGAAGTCTGTGACATCAAATTGGATGAACATCAATACAAAATCATCAAGCAGATGGTGAAAGAACGCCGGAACTTCTGGCTGGAATTTGATATTCGTAATCATTTCAAACTAGGTCCTGTGAAATATCATAATGTCGTAGCATCCATTAAAGGTACTAAATATCCGGATGAATATGTTATTATAAGCGGACATCTTGATTCTTATGATGTGGCAACCGGTGGTATAGACTGCGGTACAGGTATTGGTCCTATGATGGAGGCTGCCCGTATGATTGCACTTTCCGGTGCAAAACCTAAACGTACTATATTGTTTGTGGCTTTTGCTGGAGAGGAATTTGGTTTGTTGGGCGCAAAATCTTATGTCAAAACTCACGCTAAAGAGTTAGGAAAGATTGCTAATCTATTCAATCGGGACGGAGGACCGACTCCTCCGGTGGGAATCTCCGTTCCTCAGGCTATGTATGATGATTTTGTGGAAGTGTGCAAGCCTGTGAAAGAAATCCGTGCGGATTATCCGTTTGAAGTAAAGGTAGCGAAACCTTTTAAACGTCCTACTCAAAGCGGTGGTACGGATGCCAGTGTTTTTGCAGTGGAAGGAGTGCCTACTTTTGGTTTCAATACACAAGACATAAAAGGATATAATTTCTCTTATGGGGAAATATGGCATACGGAACGTGATCTTTATACGAAGAATATACCAGAATACCAAGAGCATGCAGCTACGGTAACAGCGGTGGTCGCCTTGGGAATTGCTAATTTAAGTAAACAGTTATCTCGTGAAGGAATGCACAAAAAGTAGCGCAAATGTTCTTTTTTTCTTCTTTTAGTGGAATTATGTCGTTTTGATGTGTAAAAAATGTTAGCTTAAGTTCAATCTACTGAGATAATCTTTACCTTGCTGCGCATATAAAGCAAAATGTAGGTAAACAAAAAACCTGCGATATTTGTTAATATAGAAAAGGTAAATTATCAAATAAAAGTAAATAGAAGCTTATGTCACAGATTATTGGACATATTTCACAAGTTATCGGACCGGTAGTCGATGTGTATTTTGAGGGCAAAGGCATCGACACCGATCTGCTTCTTCCAAGCATTCATGATGCATTGACTATCAAACGCAATGACGGCAGAATTTTAGTCGTGGAAGTTCAACAACACATTGGTGAAGACACAGTGCGTACTGTAGCTATGGATAGTACGGACGGTTTGCAACGTGGTATGGAAGTAATTCCGACGGGACATCCTATTACTATGCCGGTTGGTAATCAGATTAAAGGCCGGTTGATGAACGTAGTAGGTGAGGCTGTGGACGGTATGCGCCCGCTGAGTAAGGAAGGGGCGTTTCCCATTCACCGTGAACCCCCTAAGTTTGATGAGCTGTCTACTGTGCAGGAAGTACTCTTCACAGGTATTAAGGTTATTGATTTGCTGGAACCTTATTCAAAGGGTGGTAAAATCGGATTGTTTGGGGGAGCCGGTGTAGGCAAGACCGTGCTTATTATGGAGCTGATTAATAACATTGCCAAGAAACATAACGGCTTTTCCGTTTTTGCCGGAGTCGGTGAACGTACACGTGAAGGTAACGACCTGTTGCGTGAAATGATTGAATCTGGTGTAATCCGCTACGGAGAAGAATTTAAGAAAAGTATGGAAGAAGGCCATTGGGACCTTTCCAAAGTAGACTATAATGAAGTTGAAAAGTCACAGGCTACATTGGTGTACGGACAGATGAACGAGCCTCCCGGCGCACGTTCTTCCATTGCTCTTTCGGGGTTGACCGTTGCCGAATCTTTCCGTGACCGCAAAAACGGTGACAGCAACGGACCACGTGATATTTTGTTCTTTATCGACAATATATTCCGTTTCACTCAGGCAGGTTCCGAGGTTTCGGCTTTATTGGGTCGTATGCCGTCAGCCGTGGGGTACCAACCAACACTGGCAACAGAAATGGGACAGATGCAGGAACGTATCACTTCTACCAAGAATGGTTCTATCACCTCGGTACAGGCTGTGTATGTACTGCTGATGACTTGACAGACCCTGCGCCTGCTACTACATTTACTCACTTGGATGCAACAACCGTATTGAGCCGTAAAATTACCGAACTGGGTATTTATCCGGCTGTAGATCCGTTGGAATCAACCTCACGTATTCTTGACCCGCTGATTGTAGGGCAGGAGCACTATGATATGGCTCAGCGTGTAAAGCAGATTTTGCAGCGTAACAAGGAGTTGCAAGATATCATTTCTATTCTGGGTATGGACGAATTGAGCGATGAAGATCGTCAGACTGTAAACCGTGCGCGTCGGGTGCAGCGTTTCCTGTCACAACCTTTTGCTGTGGCCGAACAGTTTACAGGTGTTCCAGGTGTCATGGTTTCTATTGAAGATACCATTAAGGGATTCAAGATGATTCTGGACGGTGAGGTGGATTACCTGCCCGAGCAGGCATTTCTGAATGTGGGAACGATAGAGGAAGCAATAGAAAAAGGAAAGAAGTTGCTGGATGCTGCCAGCCATAAGAAATAAGAGTAAGTATGGAACATCATGAAGATCTTCATTTGATAGTGGTTTCTCCGGAAAGTACATTGTTTGACGGTAAAGTGGACATTGTGATATTACCGGGAGAATCAGGCTCTTTCTCTGTCCTGCATGACCATGCTCCGTTGATATCGTCATTGATAAAGGGGGAGATAAAATATACAGAGGATGGATTAGAGAAATCAATTGGAATATCGAGTGGGTTCGTTGAGGTAAGGGACAATATAGTTTCGGCCTGTGTGGAAATCTAATACATAATTATGTCTTTGTTAGCCGTAAAGAGAAAATTTATCATATCGTTGACCATATTAATGGTTGTGTTGAGTTGGGGAGGAGCCTTGGTATTTCACACCTTGTTGCCTAGGTATTATTTTGCCTGGTATCCCTCCATACCGATATTTTTTTATCTTTTCGGCCTTTTTTACATATTTATGTTCGGGTACTGTTATCGGGTAAGTCCGCAAAAAATGGTGGCGGTTTACTTGGTGGCGAAAGTGACGAAGATGATGTTGAGC
>ENA-OQCK01000174-OQCK01000174.1-human-gut-metagenome-genome-assembly--contig:-NODE-174-length-38784-cov-3.189358_pt1 | contig 38784 bp, 42 predicted proteins | sample MGYA00242498_ERZ504578 | MGnify/ENA primary metagenome ERZ504578 (study PRJEB26092, sample SAMD00036229) | human gut metagenome | host: Homo sapiens | study: EMG produced TPA metagenomics assembly of...
AAGGGGGATAAAATAAAAAAAGGAGCAACGCCTTGCTCCAACCTTTGTTAACCTTAAATCTAATACTATGAAAAACACATTGCAAAGGTACGGACTTTTGCGACATTAGCAAATAATTCAAGAAAAACAATATGTTATATAACATAGATTAAGAAAATGTACTTCCATGTTAACGGTTATTCGCTGATTGAGTAGTAAAATGTAGCAAGATTCTTTATCTTTGCATGCAATTAATATTTCACTAATACTTAAATATAAACATGAAGGAGAAAAGAATAAGCCAGTGGATCATGTTGGCTGTTGTTTGTCTGAGTTTCTCAGTAGGAGAGACGTTTGCACAGGAAAGAGATTTTGCGAACTCTGCTCGTTTTGCTAAAGAGAATGCGGCATTGCCGAAGCCGTCAAAGAAGGAAAAAAGAGTTGTTTTTATGGGTAATTCGATAACGGAAGGTTGGATAAGGACTCATCCTGATTTCTTTAAGTCAAACGGATATATTAGTCGTGGTATCAGTGGGCAGACTTCTTATCAGTTTTTGTTGCGTTTTCGGGAAGATGTGATAAATCTTTCTCCGGCTTTGGTCGTTATTAATGCAGGAACGAACGATGTAGCGGAAAATACAAATGTTTACAATGAAGATCAAACCTTTGGTAACATCGTTCTATGGTAGAGTTGGCTAAAGCGAATAAGATTAAGGTGATATTAACTTCCGTTCTTCCTGCCGCCGCCTTTAAGTGGAGAATGGAAATCAAAGATGCGCCACAGAAGATTCAAGCATTAAATGCTCGTATAGAGGCTTATGCGAAGGCTAATAAAATTCCGTTCGTGAATTATTATAAGGTAATGGTGGTTGATGAAAATCAGGCATTGAATCCTCAATATACAAAAGACGGAGTTCATCCGACGAGTGAGGGATATGATATAATGGAGCCGTTGATTAAAAGTGCAATAGATAAGGCGCTTTAATTTATTTATAATGAAGTCGGGGCAACCCGACTTTCAGGAGAAAATTTAAGGAGGATTGTATAAGCGTAGAGCCCGGATCACAAGTAATATTATATTAGGAAGTCCACCTGGCGTATGGGCATAAAAAAAGGAGCAACGCCTTGCTCCAACCTTTGTTAACCTTAAATCTAATACTATGAAAAACACACTGCAAAGATACGTTGTTTTGCCATATCTGCAAATTAACAGCAGATAAAAGGTGTTTTTATAACACTAATTAAAAAATGGATGTTTGTATTATAGACTTGTTAAGAATTTATAGCCCTTAATACCCAGAATATAGTATGTGGAGAATGAGGAAAGTTTATCCCCATTTCTCCTTCATCAGGTCTTCCAGTTTCAATAATTCATCGCGATATTGCGCAGCTTCGATAAATTCCAGTTTCTTGGCTGCCTCTTGCATTAGTTTGCGGGTACGTTCGATGCTCTTTTCCATTTGCGCTTTGCTCATATACTGTACCACCGGATCTGCTGCAATATTCGGAGTAGAAGGTTCAACATAAGCGTGCTTTTCTTTCAGCAGTTCTTCTGTTTCCGAGTTTGCATTTCCGAATACTGATAGATTTCGAGCCTTTTTAATCTGTTGGGGAGTGATTCCGTTTGCTTCATTGTAAGCCAACTGTTTTTCGCGGCGGCGGTTAGTCTCGTCGATGGTGAGTTTCATACTGTCCGTCATTCTGTCGGCATACATGATAACTTTCCATTGACATTACGGGCAGCACGTCCGGCGGTCTGTGTCAGGGAACGGTGTGAACGGAGGAATCCTTCCTTATCCGCATCAAGGATAGCAACAAGTGATACTTCCGGAAGGTCAAGCCCCTCACGAAGCAGGTTGACGCCAATCAGTACATCGTATATACCTTGCCGGAGATCATCCATAATCTTCACACGCTCCAAAGTGTCGACATCACTGTGGATATAATTGCATCTTACATTATTATTAAGGAGATATTCGGTCAGTTCTTCAGCCATACGTTTGGTGAGAGTAGTGACAAGCACACGTTCGCTTTTTTCGATACGAAGCTGGATTTCTTCCATTAAATCATCAATTTGATTCAGGCTCGGCCGGACTTCAATGATAGGATCAAGCAGGCCGGTGGGACGAATCACTTGTTCTACGACAATACCTTCAGACTGAATCAATTCATATTCTGCCGGAGTGGCACTGACATAGATCACCTGCTTTGCCATTTCTGCAAACTCTTCAAATTTTAACGGACGGTTGTCCATGGCTGCGGGCAAACGGAAGCCATATTCTACAAGATTGATTTTACGGGCACGGTCTCCTCCGTACATGGCACGGATTTGTGGTACGCTAACATGGCTTTCGTCAATAACAATCAAGAAATCGTCCGGGAAGAAATCGAGCAGGCAGTATGGACGAGTACCGGCAGCCCGACCATCGAAGTAACGTGAATAGTTCTCTATCCCGGAGCAGTGTCCCAACTCCCGGATCATTTCCATATCATAAGTAACCCGTTCATAGAGCCGTTTGGCCTCGTATTCTTTGCCGATTGATTCAAAGAAGGCAACCTGTTTGGTCAGATCATCTTCTATTTCATGAATGGCACGGAGAGTCGCTCCTTGGTAGTCATGAACAGATTTGCCGGATAAATCTTGTAAGCTTCGAAAGGAGCAATGGTGACTCCGGTCACTGGGTCTACCTCTTCTATACCGTCAATTTCGTCACCCCAGAAAGTGACACGGAGCAGATTGTCCGTATAGGCCAGATAAATATCTACTGTATCTCCCTTGACACGGAAATTCCCACGGTTTAGGTCAATGTCGTTGCGTACATATAAACTATCTACTAGCCGGCGGAGGAATACGTTGCGGTCGAGCATACGTCCCCGTTCGATTTCTATGACATTTTTATAGAAGTCCGAAGGATTTCCCATGCCATAGATACAAGAAACGGAAGACACCACGACCACATCCTTTCGTCCGGAGAGTAGGGCAGAAGTGGCAGCAAGACGGAGTTTGTCAATTTCGTCATTGATAGCAAGGTCTTTTTCTATATAAGTATCACTGTTGGGTAGATAGCCTCCGGCTGATAATAGTCATAGTAAGAAACATAGTATTCTACCGCATTATTCGGAAAAAATCCCTTAAACTCGCTGTATAACTGTGCAGCCAGCGTCTTGTTATGGCTTAGAATCAACGTCGGCTTGTTGATGTTAGCAATAACGTTGGCGATAGTGAATGTCTTTCCCGAACCGGTAACTCCTAATAAAGTCTGTGCAGGAAGTCCCTGGATTACTCCGTCTGTTAGTTGGGCAATCGCTTCCGGTTGGTCTCCGGTGGTTTGTAGGCTGATGTTAATTCAAAATTCATAGTTAAATCCTAAAAAGTGGAGCAATATTCGGTAAAATAATCGAGATAACAAATCATTTTTCCAAATAAATCCTTTACTTTGCAACATATTAATATCAAAAAACAGATTCATACAACTAGTAATACCAGAAACACATGATTTGGAATGAGAGCATTGAGTGTATGGACCGCGAAAGTCTTCGCAAGATTCAAAGCATACGACTCAAGAAAATTGTAGATTACGTTTATCACAACACCCCCTTCTATCGGAAGAAAATGCAGGAAATGGGTATCACGCCCGATGACATCAACAGTATTGATGATATTGTGAAACTGCCGTTTACCACAAAACATGATTTAAGAGATAACTATCCGTTCGGACTTTGTGCCGTGCCGATGAGTCAGATTGTGCGTATTCATGCGTCTTCTGGTACTACCGGAAAACCGACCGTTGTCGGATATACCCGTAAGGACTTGTCTTCATGGCAGAATGTATCTCACGTGCTTTTACTGCTTATGGTGCCGGCCGTTCGGATATTTTCCAGGTGTCTTATGGATACGGACTTTTTACAGGTGGATTGGGAGCACATGCCGGTGCAGAAAATATCGGAGCATCCGTGATTCCGATGTCCAGCGGTAATACGGAGAAACAAATCACACTGATGCATGATTTCGGTTCAACGGTGCTTTGTTGTACTCCTTCTTATGCACTTTATCTGGCTGATGCGATCAAAGACTCCGGTTTGCCCCGCGAAGAATTCAAGTTGAAAGTCGGTGCTTTTGGTGCGGAACCCTGGACGGAGCAAATGCGCCATGAAATTGAAGAAAAACTGGGTATCAAGGCTTATGATATTTATGGCTTGAGTGAGATTGCCGGACCGGGTGTGGGGTACGAATGTGAATGCCAACACGGCACTCACTTGAATGAAGACCATTATTTCCGGAAATTATTGATCCCAATACCCTGCAACCTGTTGAACCCGGGCAAACGGGTGAACTGGTATTTACTCATTTGACAAAAGAAGGGATGCCACTATTACGTTACCGTACTCGTGACTTAACTGCCTTGCATTATGACACATGTTCCTGTGGTCGTACGTTGGTACGTATGGATCGTATCTTGGGACGTAGTGATGATATGCTGATTATTCGTGGGGTGAATGTCTTCCCGACACAGATCGAATCTGTTATTCTTGAAATGGCAGAATTTGAACCGCATTACCTGTTAATAGTAGGCCGTGAAAATAATACCGATACCATGGAACTCCAGGTGGAAGTACGTCCGGATTTTTATTCGGACGAAATCAACCGGATGTTGGCATTGAAGAAGAAATTGGCAGGACGTTTGCAAAGTGTACTCGGATTGGGTGTTAACGTGAAACTGGTAGAACCACGTAGTATTGAACGTAGCGTGGGTAAAGCGAAACGAGTGATTGATAACAGAAAACTGTAAACCTAATACTTAAATAATTATGGTAGCAAAACAACTTTCTATCTTTTTGGAAAACAAGTCAGGTCGTTTGACGGAAGTGACTGAAGTGCTGGCAAAAGAAAATATCAACCTTTCTGCCTTGTGCATCGCCGAAAATGCTGATTTTGGCATTCTGCGTGGAATTGTATCCGATCCGGATAGAGCATACAAAGCCTTAAAAGACAATCATTTTGCAGTGAATGTGACTGATGTGGTCGGCATTAGCTGTCCGAACGTACCAGGAGCTTTGGCAAAGGTACTGGGATATTTGTCTGCTGAAGGAGTGTTTATTGAATATATGTACTCATTTGCTAACAACAATATTGCAAATGTGGTGATTCGCCCCAGCAATCTGGATAAATGCATCGAAGTGCTGAAAGAAAAGAAAGTCGACCTGTTGGCGGCAAGCGATTTGTATAAATTGTAGTATTATAGCTGAAATGTAGACAGTAGAAAATGAATTGTAAATAATATGCGGTGAATAGGTTGCGCTTTTAAGTGATGTGCAGTTTATTCACCGTATATTGTTTCCGGTTCGCCGTTATTTTCTCCTCTTTTGTCGATGTTTAACGCCTTTTATGTATTAAAAAACATAGATTAATGCTAAATTCCCAGCGAATAAGTAACTTTGCGCATTATTTTTAAATAGGATGAAGAAAAATATCATTATAACTTTGCTTGCGGCAGCCACTCTGACATCATGTGGAGAGTATAATAAATTGCTGAAAAGTACCGATTACGAATACAAGTACGAAGCCGCCAAAAACTATTTTGCGAAAGGGCAGTATAACCGCTCAGCTACTTTGCTGAACGAGTTAATAACCATTCTTAAAGGAACCGATAAAGCGGAAGAATCCTTGTATATGTTGGGTATGAGCTATTATAATCAGAAAGATTATCAGACAGCAGCCCAGACATTTATCACCTATTTTAATACATATCCGCGTGGCACATTTACCGAATTGGCACGTTTCCATGCAGGTAAGGCCTTGTTCTTGGATACTCCGGAACCACGTCTGGACCAATCGAGTACTTATCAGGCTATCCAACAATTACAGATGTTCATGGAATACTTTCCGAATAGTGTCAAGAAGCAGGAAGCTCAGGATATGATTTTTGCTTTGCAGGATAAGCTGGTGTTGAAAGAACTTTATTCGGCAAAACTATATTATAATTTGGGTAATTATATGGGTAATAATTATGAGTCTTGTGTAATCACGGCTCAGAATGCACTGAAAGATTATCCTTATACCGATTATCGCGAAGAACTTTCTATATTAATTCTGCGTGCAAGATACGAAATGGCTATTTATAGCGTGGAAGATAAAAAGGCGGATCGTTATCGTGAAACTGTTGATGAGTATTATGCTTTTAAGAATGAGTTTCCGGAAAGCAAGTACTTGAAAGAGGCTGAGAAAATATTTAATGAATCACAAAAAGTAATTAAAGACTAAATTTAAATAGATTTATGGACTACAAAAAAACGAATGCTCCTGCTACAACGGTAACCCGTGACATGATGGAACTCTGTGCCGATACAGGAAATGTTTATGAAACTGTTGCTATTATTGGTAAGCGTGCTAACCAGATCAGCGTGGAAATCAAGAACGACCTTTCTAAGAAATTGGCAGAGTTTGCTTCTTACAATGATAACTTGGAAGAAGTATTTGAGAATAGAGAGCAAATCGAAATTTCTCGTTATTATGAGAAGTTGCCGAAACCGGACTTGATTGCTACGCAAGAATACATCGAAGGGAAAATATATTATAGAAATCCGGCAAAGGAAAAGGAAAAACTTCAGTAATTTATTTTCTGACGAAAGATTGATAGTCAAGTAGTAAGCGGGAAGTAATTCCTATTCCTTATTGCTTGGCTATTATTGTTTAACTTAACTACTATTAGAATACTTATGATTCAACGAATTCAAACAGTTTATTTACTGATTGTTACAGGGTTGCTTATTACGGCAATGTGTTTGCCAATGGGATATTTTACTGATACAATGGGCGAACATCCCTTCAAAGCTTTAGGAATGGATGTAAATGGTGCTTTTCAATCTACATGGGGATTGTTTGGCATATTGATGCTTAGCACTATAGTTGCTTTTGCTACTATCTTTTTATATAAGAATCGTATGTTGCAGATTCGTATGTCTATTTTCAATAGCTTGCTGCTGGTAGGATATTATATTGCTTTCTTTGCTTTTTATTTTGCATTGAAAAACGATGAGAATCTTTTCCGTATCGGTTGGGCGCTTTGTTTACCCCTTGTTTCTATCATTCTGAATATACTGGCTATCCGTTCTATAGGACGTGATGAAGTTATGGTTAAAGCTGCCGATAGATTGAGATAATCGTCAGAAATAAGAATATAATATAAAATGGCCACTGTTTCAGTAATGAACTAGTGGCCATTTTTATAATCTGATGAGAGATTATTTATTTCTTCAAATCAAAAAGATAGGTGAGTTTTACAGTGATTGTGCCATGCGCTGCGCGGGCGAAATAATCTTTTTTGTTGTACTGTAGAAGTCGGATAAGGCAAAATAATAACGACCTTCTACCAAAAACTGCCGGCTTTTTTCGTTCTTAGTTCCACGCCGCCACCGCCAGTGATACCATAATCGAATTTATTCTGGATCTTAACTCCATATATCGCTTTCTGGGTGTTCGACAACGTATTCATATCTATGCCCTCTATTGTTTCCGATTCACCGATCAGAAAACCGATTTGAGGACCTGCATGAACAAAGAACTGCAAACCTCTTTCTCGTCCGAAAGCAAGATGCGCAAGAAAAGGGATATCGACATAGGTCATCTTGCGGGTATATGTCTTGCCGGGTACTTTAATCGTTTGCCCGTTTTCATCTTCCATTTCAAATAACTCATCCCAGCCTCGTTGTGAGATATTAAGTTCTACTTGTGCGCCACAGATCATGGCAAAATACTTTTCGGAAATATAACGTGCCGTCAATCCTCCGGTAATTCCCATAAGGCTGTTTTGCTTAATAGTAGGAGTGAAGGAAGCGCTGTTCAGGTTGACACCTCCATTGACACCAACAGAGAAGTTACTTCGTGGCTCTCCGATCTGTGCAGTAGCAGGAAAAACAAGTCCTGTAAGCAGGAGTGTTGCGAGCAAAAATGTCTTTATCTTTATCATTTTCGTATTATTCGAAATCAAGTTTTACTAATTCAAAGTTCTTAGTGAAACGTATGAAGAACACCTTTTTATTAATAAATCCTCCCCAGTTGTTTACACGCTCGAATTTGAAACCGGTCTGGATAGGAGTAAGGTTCATCTTGGACAGGTTATTTTCCAGTTCCGAGCCATAGCGTGACAATCCTTTCAGGAAGAAGAAACCTGTATCGAAACCAAGCATTGCATAGTTGGGATATTTGCTGGCTAAATCTTTGCTGTACCATTTGTGGTAGGCATTAGTAAATTGCACGGCAGCCGGGAACAAAGTATTTGTATAAAATGAGGAGTAGAAATATACATCTAGTTCAAAGAAACTTTCCAGGTGATCTTTTGTGTTAGTCTGCCATTCCGGATAACCGAATAAATGAATGTTGGGACCCGGATTATCTCTGACTAACAGGGTTAACTGTGGAAGTATCTTGATTAATAATACATTTTTACCGGATGTCGGAATAAAGATATTTTCTTTATCGTTGCGTAGTGCTGCTTTCAGCGTTTCTTTAGTTGCGCTTTCGTCTACAGTCCGCATGGAAATGCCTTTGCTTTTCAATTCCTGCTTCAACCCACTGATGAAGTCAGCTTTTTCTTTGTCCGGATTTGCCGATTCAATAAAAATAACATGAGAATTGGGGAATTGGCGAGTGAAATGCTCGTATACTTCAGAATATAAATATGATTGTGGAGTATTAATCTGATAAACGGCAGGATTGTTGAATACTTCTTCGCCTTTTTGTGAGAAAGGAATCACTAGACGAATACCATTCTTTTCCGCAAAATCAGATAACGGTTTAATTTGACTTTGATGCATCGGGCCGAAGATGACATTCATTTCTTTCATCTCTTTTTTAGCCAGAATTGTGTTCAACGTGGAAACTTCTTTACCGCAATCGTATACATACAAATCAAGAGAAGTACCCGTACGTTTCAAACTATCAACTGCCATTAAAAAACCTTCATAATATTCTACCATACGTTTGTCTTCCTGGAAAGGCAGTAACAGAGCGGCTTTAATAGTCGAGATATTCTTCGGAGTTTCTTTACTCTTACGGAAAGTTCGCTGTTGCTGGGAGGAACCGCATATAGATCTTCCTTGGGTGTAGGTTGCACTGGTGTTGCAGAAGGATAAGGGATACAGAGTAGTTGTCCTTTTTTCATTCCCTTTTTCAGTTCGGGATTAGCGTTGATTAATTCTTGTTCGCTGATTCCATATTCGCGGCTCACGCTAAATATAGTCTCTTTGCGTTTAACCTTGTGCATCTCTTTACATCTGGCTACTACCGGACCTTGGATCGCAGGTTGTGTCACCGAAGTCTGCACCGTATTGGTTGGTTCTTTTTCCAACGGGATGAGAATTACCTGTCCGATGCGAAAATTCTCAGCGCTTAACCCGGGATTTGCTTCACAGATTGCCTTGGCGGATACGTTATACATTGTAGTCAGTTTATATAAAGTCTCTCCGGCTTGAATCGTATGGAATGTTTCCCCTTTCTGAGTATCCTTCCTTTGGGAATTTTAATAGTCTGTCCGGCATAAATCTTCTCATCGCAACCGGGATTCAAGCGGATGATGTCAGATGTAGTGACATTGTACATCTTGGAGATAGAGTATAAACTTGTCCTTTTTCGATAGTATGCAAGAAAAATGATTGATTTTCTTGGGCATAACTGATAGCGTATGAAGCGCTTATAAAAAGCAAAAATAAGAATAATCGGTTTATCGGTTTCATCAAATTATAACTATTAGTTCTTGAAATCAAGGAACAAAGGTACAAATAATGCCCTATATCTTCATAAGATTTGAGTTAAGAAAATAATATTGTGCTTTTTTAGGAGCATATTTCGGGCGGAAACATTAATTTTGCAACATTTATGGAAGGATATGAATATGCAGGAAACAGAATATATTAATGTGTATGGTGCGCGCGTACATAATTTGAAGGATATTGATGCCGAGATTCCCCGTAATAGCTTGACTGTGATTACCGGATTGAGTGGTAGTGGAAAATCTTCTTTGGCGTTTGATACGATATTTGCAGAAGGACAGCGTCGCTATATTGAAACCTTTTCAGCGTATGCCCGTAACTTTTTGGGTAATCTGGAGCGTCCGGATGTTGATAAAATAACCGGTTTGAGCCCGGTGATCTCTATTGAACAGAAAACGACGAATAAAAATCCGCGTTCTACGGTAGGAACTACTACTGAGATATACGATTATCTCCGTCTGCTTTATGCTCGTGCGGGAGTGGCTTATTCGTATCTGTCCGGTGAAGAAATGGTGAAATATACCGAGGAGCAGATTCTCGGTCTGATTCTGAAAGATTATAAAGGAAAGAAAATCTATTTGTTGGCTCCCTTGATTCGTACACGTAAAGGACATTATAGGGAGCTTTTTGAGCAAATACGTAAAAAAGGATATCTCTATGTTCGGGTAGACGGTGAAGTGCGTGAAATTACTCATGGTATGAAACTCGACCGTTACAAGAATCACGATATAGAGGTAGTAATAGATAAGTTGGTCGTTACCGAAAAAGATGATAGAAGACTGAAACAGAGTGTAGCGACGGCTATGCGTCAGGGAGACGGCTTGTTGATGATTCTGGATGCACAGACGGAAAGTATCCGTCATTATAGTAAGCGACTGATGTGTCCTGTCACCGGATTGTCTTATCGTGAACCGGCACCGCACAATTTTTCATTTAACTCTCCTCAGGGAGCGTGTCCAAAGTGTAAAGGGCTGGGAGTAGTCAATCAGATTGATGTGGATAAAGTGATTCCCGACTGTGAACAATCCATTTATGAAGGAGCCATAGCACCTTTGGGAAAATATAAAAATGCTATGATCTTCTGGCAAATCGGTGCTTTGTTGGAAAATACGATGCAACACTGAAGACCCCAGTAAAGGAATTGCCGGATGATGCAATTGAAGAAGTGTTGTATGGTTCCGATGATCGTATAAAAATCAAGAGCTCGCTGATCGGTACTTCTTCTGATTATTTTGTCACTTACGAAGGGTGGTGAAGTATATTCAGATGTTACAAGAGAAAGACGCTTCGGCTACGGCACAGAAATGGGCAGAACAATTTGCAAAAACAACTGTTTGTCCCGAATGTAAAGGTGCTCGCCTGAATAAAGAAGCCTTGCACTTCCGTATTTATGATAAAAATATCAACGAATTGGCGAATATGGACATCAGCGAATTATATGATTGGTTAATGAAAGTTGATGTATATCTTTCCGATAAACAGAAGAAGATTTCTGTAGAAATTTTGAAAGAAATTCGTACGCGTCTGAAATTCTTGTTAGATGTCGGATTGGATTATCTTGCTTTGAACCGTAGTTCGGTGAGTCTTTCCGGTGGTGAAAGTCAACGTATCCGTTTGGCTACACAGATTGGCTCGCAGTTGGTGAATGTACTATATATCTTGGATGAACCGAGTATTGGTTTGCATCAGCGTGATAACCTGCGTCTTATTAATTCGTTGAAAGAACTTCGTGACATGGGAAACTCCGTAATTGTAGTGGAACATGATAAAGATATGATGCTGGCTGCCGATTATGTGATTGACATGGGGCCAAAAGCCGGACGTCTCGGTGGAGAAGTCGTTTTTGCCGGAACTCCAACGGAAATGTTGAAGACGAATACAATGACTTCACAATATTTGAATGGAAAAATGAAGATAGAAATCCCTGCTAAACGTCGGAAAGGGAATGGAAAATCTATCTGGTTGAGAGGCGCGAAAGGTAATAATCTGAAAAATGTTGATGTTGAATTTCCATTAGGTAAACTGATTTGCGTCACAGGTGTATCAGGGAGTGGAAAATCAACCTTGATTAATGAAACATTACAACCTATTCTTTCACAAAAATTCTACCGTTCATTACAAGATCCTTTGGAATATGATTCTATTGAAGGATTGGAGAATATAGATAAAGTAGTCAATGTAGACCAATCCCCGTTGGGGCGTACCCCACGCTCCAACCCGGCCACCTATACGGGGGTATTTTCGGATATCCGTAACTTGTTTGTCGGTCTTCCGGAAGCTAAGATTCGCGGATACAAACCGGGACGTTTCTCCTTTAATGTTTCGGGCGGACGTTGTGAAGCATGTACAGGAAACGGCTATAAGACGATTGAAATGAACTTCCTGCCTGATGTATATGTACCTTGTGAAGTTTGTCATGGCAAGCGATATAACCGGGAAACATTGGAAGTCCGTTTCAAGGGAAAGTCCATAGCCGATGTGCTTGATATGACGATTAACCGTGCCGTTGAATTTTTTGAGAATGTTCCGCAAATTTTGAACAAGATTAAAGTATTGCAGGATGTCGGACTAGGCTACATTAAGCTGGGGCAATCATCTACCACTCTTTCCGGCGGAGAGAGCCAGCGTGTGAAACTGGCAACGGAACTTTCAAAACGTGATACGGGAAAAACTCTTTATATTCTTGATGAACCGACTACGGGACTTCATTTCGAAGATATCCGGGTGCTAATGGGTGTACTGAACAAACTTGTCGATAAAGGAAACACAGTTATTGTTATCGAACATAATCTGGATGTGATAAAAATGGCGGATTACCTTATTGATATGGGCCTGAAGGTGGTAAGGGTGGGGGAGAACTCTTAAGTTACGGAACGCCGGAAGAGGTAGTGAAGAGTACTAAAGGATATACGCCAAAGTTTCTTCGCGAAGAACTGGGGCTTTAATCTATGCTAAAAACATACCGAAAATGAAAATCAATAAAACAAATGCAGCCCGACTATTGGATAAAGCCAAAATAACTTATGAACTTATTCCTTATGAAGTAGATGAAAAGGATTTAAGTGCTGTACACGTAGCAGCTAGTTTGGGTGAGAATATAGAACAGGTATTTAAGACTCTCGTATTGCATGGTGATAAAAGCGGATATTTTGTCTGCGTTATTCCTGGAGAGCATGAAGTCGATTTAAAACTGGCAGCTAAAGCCTCCGGTAATAAGAAGTGTGATTTGATCCCTATGAAAGAGCTTTTGCCGTTAACCGGATATATTCGGGGAGGGTGTTCGCCTATTGGTATGAAAAAGCATTTCCCTACTTATATCCATGAAACATGCCGGCATTTTCCGTATATTTATATAAGTGCCGGTGTGCGTGGACTTCAGATAAAAATAGCTCCGGAAGATCTGATACATGAAGCGAAAGCGGAAATTTGTGTCCTGTTTGCAGAGTAATTTCAATTTATTCTGAAGTAAATATGGCTACATATTCTTTGAATAAATCAAAAAAGTATATATTTGCAGGAAATATCAATTTTATTAATCTAATATTCTTTTTATATGTTTGAAGGACAACCGAAAGGGTTATACGCTTTAGCTTTGGCTAACACGGGCGAACGTTTTGGCTACTACACGATGCTTGCTATTTTTACACTTTTCTTACAAGCAAAATTTGGTTACACAGCAGCAGAAACATCTACTATTTTTGGCTCATTTTTAGCAGCAGTTTATTTTATGCCACTTGTAGGCGGTATTTTAGCTGATAAATGTGGTTATGGTAAAATGGTAACGACAGGTATTGTTGTTATGTTTGTCGGTTATCTCCTTTTGGCGATTCCTACTGCGGCAAATCTTACTGGTAAAATGATGATGTTTGGTTCATTGTTTTTGATTGCTTGCGGAACAGGATTGTTTAAAGGAAACTTGCAAGTAATGGTGGGTAACCTTTATGATTCACCAGAGTATAGTTCAAAGCGTGATACAGCTTTCAGCTTGTTTTATATGGCTATTAACGTGGGTGCTTTGTTTGCTCCGACTGCTGCTACCAAGGTGACTAACTACATATTAGGTGGCGCAGGGTTCACCTATAATGCTCAGATTCCTTCGTTGGCGCATCAATTCCTTAATGGTACTATTACTCCGGAAGGAAATGCTACTCTTAGTAGCTTGCAGGCTGCGCAAGGTTTTACCGGTGATATGTCCGCTTTCTGTTCCACTTATATAGAGAAATTGTCTGAAGCCTATAATTATGGTTTTGCTGTGGCTTGTATTTCTTTGATTCTTTCAATGGCAATTTATGTTTGTTGTCGTTCAATGTTCAAGCATGCAGACTATAATTCTAAGCAAGCTAAAGCAGTGAATAACTATAATGAACCGGAACTGACTCCGGCACAGACTAAAGAACGTATTGTAGCTTTGTTACTGGTATTTGCCGTAGTAATTTTCTTTTGGATGGCATTCCACCAGAATGGTTTGACAATGACATTCTTTGCGCGTGATTATACTACTCAATCTGTAACAGGGCTTGATCGTATCGGATTTGATGTATGGAATCTGGTTCTTCTGATTATTGTAGTTTATGGTGCGTTCTCTTTATTCCAGTCTAAAACAGGACGTGGTAAAGCGATTGCCGGTGTCGCTGTATTGGCTTCCCTTGGCATATTAATATGGAGTTATTCTTCCATGGATCCGACAGTGGAAATCCTTCCTCAAATCTTCCAGCAATTTAATCCGTTCTTCGTTGTGGCTTTGACTCCGGTATCTTTGGCTGTCTTTGGCTATTTGGCCAGAAGAAAAAAAGAGCCTTCCGCACCACGTAAAATCGGTATTGGTATGGTGATTGCAGCATGTGGTTTCTTGATTCTGGCCATTGGGTCTTTGGGACTTCCTACTCCGAAAGAAGTAGAAGCGGCAGGCATTAATCCGGATGTTTTGGTTTCTCCTAACTGGCTGATCTCCACTTATCTGGTCTTGACTTTTGCTGAATTGCTGCTTTCTCCAATGGGTATCTCTTTTGTTTCGAAAGTAGCTCCTCCCAAGTATAAAGGTATGATGATGGGCGGCTGGTTTGTGGCTACTGCTATTGGTAATTATCTGGTTGCTATTATTGGTTATCTGTGGGGTGGTATACAGTTGTGGATGGTATGGAGTGTATTGATTGTTTGCTGTCTGTTATCTGCTCTGTTTATTTTCTCTATTATGAAGAAATTAGAAAAAGTAGCATAAGTATTATATGTAGATAACATAGTATACTTATAAAAATCTAGTAATAAATGAATTATATAAATCATTTATTACCCTATTTTTATTTCGCTATATTTCTTTTGTTTCAAATATCCAGTCCCATGATATAATCATTCATGTAATATCCGTTTCCAATCGGGAAATCACCTTCCCTCAACTTTCTCATTCCCATGTGTTGATAAAACTGCAATGCCTTATTATTCCGATTCACATTTAGTTCCATAAGGCAAGGCTCCGGTGGATTTCTTTAATATATTTAATGGCTTCTTTAAATAAAAAGCTGCCACAATGACTACCTTGAAAATGAGGGAGGACATAAATCTTTTGGAGGTGGAAAATATCTTTTTCCTGTTGCTGCACAGAAACGTAGCCACAGGGCTTTCCCTCTTTGTAGGCTATGAAATAGACATGACCTTCTTCTTCCATCTGTTTGCGTATATTCTCGGGAGCATACATCCAGTCCATCATATAATCCAATTGTTCGGGAGATAGGATTTCCTTGTAAGTTGCAGGGAATACTTCGCCTGCCATTTTATTAATAAGCTCACAATCGGCAACCGTTACTTTTTGAATTGTCAACATACCTGTTTTTTGTAGTTTAATGGGATACAAATATAGCTATTATTTCTTTTTGTAATAAGGTGAATTCTCTTTGATAGTTTAATTATTATTAATTTATAGTACTTTGCAATGCAAGGTACTAAAGTAATACATATATTTGTGCCATTCAAAAGAAAAGGAACAATGAAAGTAGACAATGTAAAATCCCAGATGAGAAAAGGCATGCTTGAATACTGCATCATGCTTTTGCTGCATAAGGAGCCTGCTTACGCTTCGGATATTATTCAGAAGTTAAAAGAAGCTCAACTGATTGTGGTGGAAGGTACCTTGTATCCATTGCTGACGCGTTTAAAATGATGATCTGTTAAGTTATGAGTGGGTGGAATCCACGCAAGGGCCACCTCGCAAGTACTACAAACTTACGGAGAAGGGAGAAGTTTTTTTGGGAGAACTCGAACTTTCTTGGAAAGAGTTGACCGAAACAGTAAATCACATAGCCAATAGATAATTAGAATAAAGAAATAATAGAAATGAAAAAGACATTGACCGTAAATTTAGGTGGAACTGTCTATCATATAGATGATGATGCCTACCGTCTGTTAGACAATTATCTGTCTAATCTGAAGCATTACTTTCGTAAACAAGAGAGTGCGGAGGAGATTATAAATGATATTGAGATGCGTATTGCCGAATTATTTGCTGAAAAAGTAGCTGCGGGAAAACAAGTCATTACAGTTCAGGATGTGGAAGAAGTTATAGCCCGTGTAGGTAAACCGGAAGATTTTGGAATTACCGAAGATGATGCCGAGTCCAATAAACGAACAGAGCAATCATCTTCTGCCAGTCAGACATATACACGAACTGCCGGTTCACGCCGTTTGTTTCGTGACCCGGACAGTAAGTTGTTGGGGGGCGTAGCAGCAGGATTGGCCGCATATCTCGGTTGGGATATAACACTGGTGCGTATTCTGATGATTGTACTGGTGTTTGTTCCTTATTGCCCGATGATTATACTTTATATAGTCGGGTGGATTGTGATACCGGAGGCTCATACAGCAGCCGAGAAATTAAGTATGCGTGGCGAAGCGGTGACGATTGAGAATATTGGCAAGACGGTGACGGACGGTTTTGAACGGGTAGCGGACGGGGTAAATAATTATGTGAATTCCGGTAAACCACGTACCTTTTTGCAAAAGATAGGAGACGTGTTTGTGGCTATTGCTGCCGTTTTCTTCAAGATATTCTTGGTTGCTCTTGTCATAATCTGTTGTCCGGTGCTGTTTGTACTTGCTATAGTATTGGTTGCTGTGGTATTTGCAGCAATCGCCGTAGCGGTGAGTGGGGGAGCCTTGTTGTACGAATTACTCCCTGCTATTGACTGGACACCTATCGCTTCCGTCACTCCTATGATGACGTTACTTGGTACGATTGCCGGGGTTGCTTTGATTGGTATTCCTTTGGGAGCTTTTTTATATACGATTCTACGTCAGTTGTTCCATTGGGCACCAATGGGGACAGGACTGAAGTGGTCGTTACTGATTCTGTGGATATTGGGTGCGGTTATTATGATTATTAATCTTTCAGCACTAGGCTGGCAACTGCTTTATATGGTTTGCACCACTTTTAACCAAGTTTATTCTATTAAAAAAGGATAATATTTATTCTTTTATAACTAAATGTACCCTGATAGTGTGTCCAGGTACATTTTTTGTTTGTTCTTATCTATGGTAAATCGGGATTTTTTATTAAGTTTGTAAAGACGTATTCGATAAGTATAAAAATGGGTGAACATATATGTTTCAGGAGAAATGAACGTTTAGCTACTGTCAATCCTTATTGGCGAGGCAATCCGATGGTGCGCGGGCGCTTTTTTAACAGACAACACCGCTTCCGTCCGGGTATGGGCAGTGTATTGAAATGGCGTTTGTCGCCTAACCCTCAGCGTAAAGAAAAGAAGGCTGTGAAGTGGGATCCGAAGGTCTGCTATCTTCGTTCGCTGGATGCCGTAGTGGGAGATTCGTTGATATGGCTGGGGCATAACTCTTTCTTCCTCCAATTGGCAGGTAAAAGAGTCATGTTCGATCCCGTATTCGGAAATATTCCCTTTGTAAAACGGCAAAGTGAGTTTCCTGCGAATCCCGACATTTTTACAGAGATTGATTATCTCCTTGTCAGTCATGATCATTTCGATCATCTGGATAAACGAAGTATCGCCCATTTGCTGAAAAATAATCCGCAGATGAAACTGTTTTGCGGCTTGGGAACAGGTGAATTGATTCAAAGTTGGTTCTCGGAAATGAAAATTGTTGAAGCAGGTTGGTATCAACAGATAGAAGACGAAGGATTAAAGATAACCTTCCTTCCTGCACAGCATTGGAGCAAACGTTCTGTGCGTGACGGCGGTCAACGGTTATGGGGAGCCTTTATGTTGCAGGGTGACAATATCTCACTTTATTATAGTGGTGATACAGGGTATTCCAGCCATTTTCGTGAGATTCCCGATTTGTTCGGTGCTCCTGATTATGCTTTGCTAGGTATCGGTGCATACAAACCCCGTTGGTTTATGCGTCCCAACCATATTTCCCCTTACGAATCCCTGACTGCCTCAGAAGAAATGCATGCAGGACTTACTATCCCTATGCATTATGGAACTTTTGATCTGTCGGATGAGCCTCTGCACGATCCTCCTAAAGTGTTTGCGGCAGAAGCAAAGAAAAGAAAGATCCCGGTAGAAATACCTTATTTGGGAGAAATAGTAAAACTAAGCAAGAAGAAGTAATTATAAATGTATAAAGAGATGAAGAAATTAGAAGTAAAAGACTTAAAAGACAACTTTTTCGAAGCTATCGGAAAAGAATGGATGCTGATTACAGCCGGAACAAAGGAGAAGTTCAACACTATGACAGCAAGTTGGGGTGGCATTGGGTGGCTGTGGAATAAGCCTGTAGCCTTTGTCTTTGTCCGTCCCGAAAGATATACTTATGAGTTCATTGAAAAAGTGATTACTTGACACTTTCTTTTTTTAGGAGAAGAAAATAAGAAAATTCATGCAGTATGCGGTTCAAAGTCAGGTCGTAATACAGATAAAGTCAAAGAAACCGGCTGAAGCCTGTTTTTACGGAAGGAGGTAATGTGGTGTTTGAACAAGCCCGTTTAAGTCTGGAATGTAAGAAACTTTATGCGGACGGTATCAAACCCGAATGCTTTTTGGACAAAGAATCATTGGAGAAATGGTATGGTGGTGCTCATGGAGGATTTCATAAAATGTATATCGTAGAGATTAAAAATATATATTCGGAGTAAATTTAGCGAATTTTGACGGATGTAATGTAGAAGGCTCTGAACTCAATGATTGAGAATAGAGCCTTCGTTGATTTTTCACCTTTCGGAGTTTATCTTATTTACTCGAGGTCTTACTCTGAAGGAGCCTTCTTTACCCATTTATCCAGCCACTCGAAGAAAGTACGTTGCCACAAAACGCCATTTTGCGGTTTCAGTACCCAGTGATTCTCATCCGGATAAATTAGCAGTTCTGCCGGAACGCCACGCATTATGGCAGCATCGAAAGCAGCCATTGCCTGATTGGCTAGGATACGATAATCTTTTTCTCCATGAATACAAAGGATTGGAGTATCCCATTTCTCTACAAAGAGGTGAGGGGAGTTGGCGAAGGTGCGTTGCGCCACCGGGTTTTGTCTCTCCCAGTATGCACCGCCCATATCCCAGTTAGCAAACCATTTTTCTTCTGTTTCCAGATATTGCATTTCCATGTTGAAGATACCGTCGTGAGCGATGAATGCCTTGAAGCGTTTGTCGTGATGTCCTGCTAACCAATAAACGGAGAATCCTCCGAAGCTGGCACCTACACATCCCAGGCGATCTTTGTCGACATACGATTCTTTCGCTATCTCATCAATAGCCGTGAAATAATCCTTCATACACTGACCACCGTAATCACCACTGATTTGTTCATTCCATTCCACACCGAATCCCGGCAATCCACGACGGTTGGGAGCAACAATGATATAATCATTAGCTGCCATAATCTGGAAATTCCAGCGATAAGACCAGAACTGGCTTACCGGACTCTGGGGACCTCCTTCGCAGAACAACAATGTCGGATACTTCTTGTTCGGGTCAAATTGCGGGGGATAGATTACCCATGTCAACATTTGCTTGCCGTCAGTAGTCTTCATCCAGCGACCTTCCACCTTACCCATTTCCAATTGGTCGTAGATCAACTTGTTCTCTTGTGTCAGTTGAGTTGCCAAACCGTCTAATGCTACTGCATAAATTTCATCACCCATGCTCATCGAATGACGTTTTGCAATCAGTTTATCCCCGAATAAAGCGACCCCTTCATAATCATACATTCCGGAAGTAATGGCTTTAACAGAATCATTCGCCAGATTAAGTGCATAAATCTGTGATTCTCCGTGCCATACTCCTGTGAAGTAAATAGTCTTGGCGTCAGCTCCCCATACAAATGCGTCTACATTCGATTCAAAAGCTTTGCTGATAAAACGCTTTTCACCCGTCTCCAGATTCATGATGAACAAGCGGTTTAAGTCAGCCTCGTAGCCGTCACGCTCCATGCTCTGCCAGGCAATATACTTGCCGTCCGGTGAATATTGCGGATTTGTATCATATCCTTTATTTTCTTCGGTGATATTTTTCGTCTCTTTGGTATTCAGGTTATACACATAAATATCCGAGTTGGTTGAAATGGCATACTCCAACCCTGTTTTTTTCGGCAGGTATAAGCCACCTTATCCGAAGTTGTATTCCAAGCCAGTTGCTCTATGCCGCCCCAAGGCTTCATCGGGCTTTCGTAAGGTTCGCCTTCAAGAATATCTACAACATTTGAAATGCCGTTGCCGTCAAAATCTGCAATAAAAGGATGTGGAGCAGTCGTTACCCATTCATCCCAATGCTTGTACATCAGGTCAGTGACGATGATACCTGTGGCTTTCGGGAGGTCCGGATACTTGTCAGCCGTACTCTCTTTAGTTTTTACCTGTGAGATAAATAGCAGTTTCTTGCCGTCCGGTGAGATAGAATATCCTTCGATGTCACGTCGTAGTTGGTCAGTTGCTTGCGTTCGCTGCCGTCCGGATTCATTTCGTAGAGCTGGCTGCTTCCATTGTCGTTACTCAGAAAGGCGAGCTTAGTACCTCCTTTTATCCATGTCACTTCATTTTCCTGATAAGGTGTGCGTGTGATCTGTTGGTTATCGCTACCGTCTGCGTTCATCACGAAAACTTCGCGGTTACTCTTGTTCTCCGGTACGCTGTAATAGGCCACCGTATACGCAATTTTCTTTCCGTCAGGCGATACTGCGAATCCGCCGATACGTCCCATAGCCCAGAGTGCCTCGGGAGTCATGCGTTTCCCTTCAATCTTAATGTTCGATTTCTCGATAAGCACTTGGTCTGTTTTGCCTGCGTCTTTTGTGCCTCCGCAGGCAGCTAACAACATTGCTGCCGACATCATAAATAAATTAGCTTGTCTCATATATTTTATAAAATGTTTATTTTCTTGCGAAGATAATGAAAAAAGGATTCAAATCTTCTTTTTCTGCCAGTTTCCTTTCTTCATATACCTGTAACAGAATATTAGAATGAAAATGCCGTATACACTTTCCGTAGTCCAGGCAAATGCGATATCCATTCGCATATATAGTATAAAGTAGGTTGCATAAGTAACATAGATTGCCAGTACACACAGTTCCATAGCTAAAGCCGTGCGCGTATTTCCCGTACCGGATACCGACTGAAAATAGACGTTGGCAGGTACTAGAACCAGATAGGCCGAGCATAACACCCAAAGAGAAGGAATAGACGCTTCCCGCAAATCAGGCATATCCGTGTAAATACTCAGAACCAGATCCGGGAATAGACAGAAAAAGATCAATATTGGAATTACAAATACATACCCGATGCGGATATGCTGCCTGATAGTTCCCCGTACACAATCCTGTTCGCCTGCACCGATAAGGTTGCTGACCAGCGAACCGCAGGTAGCGGCAAAAGCCATTGCAATCATAAACGGAATCCCCGATACATTGCGGATTATATTGGCAATAGCAGCGACCGTTCTCCAAGATGTTCCACAAAAAGGAAGAACATAAACCAAGTAGACAGAGAGACGAAGTTCTGAATCATAGTCCAGACTGAAATATTCAGAATCCGTTTCAGCGTCTGACTCCGGAATTTAGGCAGGATATTCAAAGCATACTTCTTGCAGTCAATCCGTTTCCAAGTATAGATGATAAAGAAAATCACCGATACCAGTTCCGATAAAGACGAACCGATAGCAGCCCCTGCAATACCCAGTTGCGGGAACCCGAATTTACCGAAGATCAGGATATAATTGAATACCACATTCGATAACACCATTACGATCGAGTTTAGTGTCAACGTCTTGGTCTGTGTCGTTCCTACAAAGAATGCGCGGAACATCACACCGACAAACGAGAAAAAGAAGCCATAAACCCTCCAATGGATGTAACTTTCGGCTGCATTATAGATATGTGGGGATGAAATGATATTCTTCAGGATATGTGGTGAAAATACAACAGACAGTGTAAATAGTATAGCTGCCACTACCAATAAGAAATAGACACCTTGATAGAAGATCGGACCGATTTCTTTGTAATTACCTTCACCGTTACGGCGTGCAATCAAAATCTGTGCTCCGATACTGAAACCGAATGCCATCATAAAGATAGCGAGGTAGTATACACCGGCAATGGCAGATGCCCCCAGTTCAATCTCGCCGACACGTCCCAGAAAAGCAGTATCCGTCATGCCGATGAGCTGCTCCATAATCAGGCTAATCAGAATAGGGTAGGCGATAGTCCAGATTTGTTTATAAGTATATTTAGTTTTCATACGATTAATTATTAGAGAAAGAAAGCCGGGCAACCAAAAATAGGTGTCCGGCTTTCTCAGAATATATTCAGGAAATTCTCCTTATTTCTTATTCTGTCTTTGCTGCTGCAACTGTTCCTGTTGCTTTTGCATCGCCTCCAAGCGGGCAGCAAATCCGGTCTTTTTCATTTGTTTCGGATCCTTCTTATTCGCTTCCAGAATAGCCAACAATTTCGTTTCATTGGTCGTTTTGCGAAGAAGAATCATAGTTCCCACACTAATCAATGTCGATACGAAGTAGTAATAGTTCAAGCCTGACGGATAATCGTTCAAGACAAACAAGAACATAATCGGCATCAGATACATCATCCACTTCATCGCCGCCATTTGCGGTTGTGCTCCTGTGTCCTGCATCGACATTGTATACTTCGTATTCAAGATGTTTGTTACCGTCATCAGCAAGCAGAACAAGCTGAGGTGGTTACCCAGGAACGGAATATGGAATGGGAACGTGATGAATGCATCATAAGTAGAAAGGTCATCTGCCCACAAGAAACTTTGTTGACGCAATTCAATAGCGCTTGGTACAAACATAAACAAGGCCATTAAAATCGGGAACTGTAATAACATCGGCAGACAGCCGCCCATTGGACTCACACCATACTGACTGTAGAGTCCCATGACTTCCTGTTGCTTCTTCATTGCATCTTCCTGCTTCGGATACTTCTTGTTGATTTCGTCGATTTTCGGTTTCAGTACACGCATCTTCGCAGATGACATATACGTTTTCCAGGTAGCGGGGTAAACCACGACTTTTACCATGATAGTCAGAATCAACAGTACGATACCCATGCTCAAGCCCCAACCGGATAACCAGTCGAATACGTTGATTGTGATAAACTGATTAATCCAGCGAATCAACGGCCAGCCCAGATATACCAGTCTGTGAAGCTCCCATTTCTCAGTACGGCCTTTATCCAACGCTTTCAGTGTCTTAAAGTGGTTTGGACCGAAATAGAAGTGCATCTCTGTCGGTTCTTTTCCGCTAGGATCAAAGAAGGTATTCATTTCAGCGGAATAATCTTTGATATATCCGCTGCCTTGCTGTTCCATTCTTGATTTTACGGAAACCTTATCGAAGTCCTGTTCGGCGATGAATACAGAAGAGAAGAACTGATTCTTAAAAGCTACCCAGTCGATGTGTCCTTGCAGCTCCTGACTATCATCTTTGGCAGCCGACAAGTTATCTACATCATCTCCCGTTACTTTATAAGTCAACTCAGACAGACGGTTCTCATAAGTGAAACCTTTTTCCAGTTGGCGGGCACGTTGGACCAGTCAATATCTACATAGTTAGTGCTGGCCAATTTGTCTGCCATACCTGTCGCTTTGATTTCAAGTTCATCAGGTAGCTGTCCGGTTTCAGTGTATAGATGAAATCGATGTAGCTTGCGCTATCCGCAGCCAGACGCATAGTCACGCTACTGTCCGTCTTGTTCACTGCTTCAAAGAAATAATCCTTTGTCTGGATCGCCCCTTCCTTGTTATAGAAGTTGAAGTTCATCGAAGCATCATCACCGTCGAACAGTACAATCGGTGTCTTTTTATCCTGTGCCATGTACTCTTTCAGTGTAGCTGAATATACACGTCCGCCTTTTGTTGCAAAAGTGATTTCCGCTACATTGTTCTGGATGCTGATTTTAGAATCAGTTCCGTGCATGGCGTTGAAGAACAAGGCGGAAGAATCGGCTGTTGTTGCAGCTTCTTTCTTGTTGTTGGCCAATGCGGCTTCCGTTTTCGCTTTCAGCGCTTCCTCTTGCTGTTGTACCAAGGCAATGGAATCGTAGTATTTCTTCTGTGCAGCAATCTGCTCCTCGCTCGGACGGCTCAGAAAACTGAATCCTACCAATAATATACCTATTAAAACGAGACCTGTAATGGTATTTTTATCCATTCTTATTTTAATTACAAATTATAAATTACTTTTCGTTTTCGATAGCAGCTTTCACAAACGCCACGAACAACGGATGAGGGTTCAATACCGTACTGCTGTATTCCGGATGAAACTGAGTACCGACATACCACTTCAAAGCCGGAATCTCTACGATTTCCACTAGATCCGATTCCGGATTGATACCAGTGCATTTCATGCCGGCGGCTTCGTATTGTGCTTTGTAGTCGTTGTTGAACTCGTAACGGTGACGGTGGCGCTCCTGAATATGTTCTTGTCCATAAGCTTCAAAAACTTTCGAACCTTTCTGCAATACACATTCGTAAGCACCCAGACGCATCGTACCGCCCATGTTGGTAATTGCCTTCTGTTCTTCCATGATGTCAATCACGTTATGCGGAGTCTTTTCATCCATTTCACGTGAGTTGGCATCAGCAAATCCCAGTACGTTACGGGCAAACTCGATAGCGATACATTGCATGCCCAGACAAATACCGAAAGTCGGAATATCATGTGTACGCGTATATTTGATAGCAACAAACTTGCCGTCGATACCACGTTGACCGAATCCCGGACCGATCATCACCCCCGCCATACCTTTCAGTGCTTCGCCTACATTTTCGTCAGTCAGTTTTTCACTGTTAACGAAATGTACTTCTACTTTACGGTCGTTGTAAGTACCAGCCTGTGACAATGCCTCACGGATTGACTTGTAAGCATCCTGCAAGTCGTATTTTCCAACCAAAGCGATATTGATCGGTTCTTTTGTTTCTGCAGCATGCCGGCGTTCAAGGAATTTACGCCATGGACCGAGTCCCGGAGTTTCACCTACCGGCAATCCCATTTTTTCAAGAATGGTGCTGTCCAGTCCCTGTGCCTGCATCAGGATAGGAACTTCATAGATAGTTTCCGCGTCAATAGACTGCACTACGGCTTTGTCGTCTACATTACAGAATTGTGCTACTTTCTTACGCAGTCCGTCACTCAATGGATGTTCGGCACGCAATACCAGTATATCCGGTTGGATACCTACGCTCTGAAGTTCTTTAACCGAGTGTTGTGTCGGTTTAGTTTTCAGTTCTCCGGCAGCGGCAAGATAAGGAACATAAGTCAGGTGTACGCAAAGAGCGTTCTTGCCTAGTTCCCATTTCAACTGACGGATACTTTCGAGGTAGGGGAGTGACTCGATGTCGCCTACTGTACCGCCGATTTCAGTAATTACAAAATCGAACTTGTATTTGTTGCCGAGCAACTTTACGTTCCGTTTGATCTCATCTGTGATATGAGGAATCACCTGAATGGTTTTACCCAAATAATCACCACGACGTTCTTTATCAATGACGCTCTTGTAGATACGTCCCGTAGTAATGTTGTTCGCCTTTGTCGTTTGTATGCCTAGGAATCTTTCGTAGTGTCCCAGGTCGAGGTCGGCTTCGTGTCCGTCTACGGTTACATAGCACTCTCCGTGCTCATAAGGATTCAATGTTCCCGGGTCGATGTTGATATACGGGTCAAACTTCTGAATGGTTACATTATAACCTCTTGCTTGTAGCAACTTACCGATGGAGGATGAGATGATACCTTTTCCTAATGAAGAGGCAACACCACCGGTGACGAAAATATACTTTGTTTCTCCCACAGCTATAACTGTTTTAATAATTGTTTACTTAGTCAAATTCTTACGAACTTAAAAAGCGCAAAATTATAAAAAAAAGAGGAAGATTGCAGACTTTCGCGGCTACAATTTTATTAAAAAATGCAATTTTGAAAGAATCCTATGATTTCTAAACAAAATAATGTAGCTTTGCATCCTAAACCATAGACAAATATGAAGAGAGTTATTATTTTATTTTCAGCTTTTACTCAGCTGTTATTCATGTTGCCGCTTTCTGCACAGGAGTCCGTTCAAGATTCCATAATTCCGACCGATTCAGTACAGATTGCTCCTGTACAGGCTGTCAAGCCTTCCAAGAAGGTAACAAAGTCTTCAACAGTGGTGGCGAAAGCCAAGGTGGTGCGATCGGATACGCTTTCAACGGAGCTTCAGAAATATTTGATGCTGAAACTCAATATGTCGGGACCGACTCCTAAGTTGGATACAGTTTCCTATTTATATAATAAGTATATTGCTCAGTTGGATTATCTGAATGATCCTTCTGTGCCGGCACGTTATATTCCTTCCGACCCCGATTATTTCCGCCTGTTTACTCCATTGGCATATTATTATGCTCCGATGAAGCAATATTCTACAATAGACTGGAAGCCGATACAGTTGGATACTACTCCGAATCTGACGGCAGAGCTTTTGCCTTATGATACGCTGGTATTTACTAAAACCAAACGAGCCAATATACTGGTCAACAACGCATTAATGGATCTTTATCTGAAACGTCCGGAATTGGTTGTTACTACGGAGGACCGGATCATGAGCCGTGATGTTTTCCGTCGGGATGTGAAGCCGAAAATATCCCCGAAAGCAAACGTTATTCATTTGTTTCAGCGTGAGGAGATGAGTGATAATGTAGGGAAGGCCGATATTAAGATCAGCAAGCCTAACTGGTGGGTGACCGGTGGTAACGGATCGTTGCAGATCAGCCAGAACCACCTTTCGGACAACTGGTATAAGGGAGGAGAAAGTAACTTCTCCGGATTAGCTACTTTTCAGATATTTGCAAATTACAACGACAACGAGAAGATCTTGTTCGAGAATCAGCTTGAAGCTAAGTTGGGCATGACTTCCACTCCGTCGGATGAATACCATAAATACCTCTTTAATACCGACCAACTCCGCTTATATAATAAGTTAGGTTTAAGAGCACTTAAAAATTGGTATTATACGATTTCTTCAGAGTTCAAGACTCAGTTTTGCCATGGATACAAGGCCAATAGTGAAGATTTGGTTTCTGCTTTCATGTCTCCGGCAGATTTAGCAGTCAGTATCGGTATGGACTATAAACTGAACAAGAAGAAATTCAACCTTTCCGTGTTTATGGCTCCATTGACCTATAACTTGCGTTACATCGGTAATTCAGAAGTAGATGAAACTAAATTCGGCTTGGAAAAAGGCAAATGTTCAAAGAATGATTTCGGTTCTCAATTGCAATCGACATTCAATTGGAATATTATCACTGCCGTTACATTGGAATCCCGTCTCAACTATCTGACCAATTATCATTGGGCACGTGTGGAATGGGAAAATACTTTCAACTTTATTTTGAACCGTTATTTGTCCACAAAACTTTATGTGCATACTCGTTTTGACGATAGCTCCAAGCCGACTGAAGGCGACAGCTTCTTCCAGTTGAAAGAATTGCTAAGTTTCGGTATTAATTATAAGTGGTAGGTTGTATTCTTGAAAAAGCTAGTTAAAAAATAACGAAAGGCTGTCTAACTGTAAAAGTTATTCAGCTTTTTTATTTCTCTATTTGCTATATTGCTATCATTTATTTAAATATAATTTATACGTAAGTAGTATAAGCTAAGTTTGTTTTTTTAAGATATCGATATTGTATTGTTATGATAAGCGGCTTAACATTTAATAAAAGAAGCTAATTTTTTTGTTATAAAGCATAATTTCTTATTGAATATAATATCATATATCCCATTTTTTATAACTTTGCATCGTCTAATACTTTTCTTGATAAGAGAAGTATCCCAATAACCTATCAAACAAACGATCAGTATAAACATATTAAAAAGAGAAAATACAGTTTCACTAACTGTATTTTTTGTTACTGATAAAATTTATTTTTATTATGTCTGTTTGACTAGTTATTTAAGGTGAAATTACAATAATTATAAAGAACAAGAATACACACAAATAATGAAACGAGGGATTTTTCTTCTGATAATGATCACGATAAGTGTGGCTCATACAGTAAATGCGCAGGATGTAGCGTTAAAGACTAATATTCTATCTGATGCTTTTATGAACATAAATGCAGGCATCGAGGTAGGGCTTGCTCCGCGTTGGACGTTGGACGTTAGTGGAGGACTCAACGCATGGACTTTATCGCATAGTCGTCGGTGGAAACATTGGGCGGTGCAACCTGAAGCTCGTTATTGGTTCTGTGACCGGTTTGCAGGCCATTTTATCGGAATCCATGTTCATGGCGGGCAGTATAATTTAGGCGGTATTGATATTAATTTCAAATTGCTTGGTACTGATTTTTCTACTCTTAAAGACACTAGGTATCAAGGTTGGTTTCTAGGTGGAGGTATTGCTTACGGTTATACCTGGATATTAGGGCGGCACTGGAATTTCGAAACAGAGATAGGAGTCGGCTATTCTTATACCCGTTATGACCGATTTAAATGTGCCGGGTGTGGAAAGAAGATAGAGAAGAACAAACCACACAACTACTTTGGTCCCACTAAAGCAGCGGTGAATTTAGTCTATTTATTCTAAAAGAGTATGCTATGAAACGAACTTACCTAATTATAACAGCCTTATTTGGAACAAGTTGTATGCTGAATGCCCAACAAACAACCGGAGTGATAGCCGACAATCTGAAGATTGAACGAAACGGTGAATATATGGTAGTTGATATGAATATGAATCTATCACGTCTGGATGTGGAAAGCAATAGAGCCGTATTGCTCACTCCTCGTTTTATCAGTACAGTAGATACTTGGAACTTCCTTCAGTAGGCGTTTATGGGCGTCAGCGTTTATTATTATTATGTACGGAATGGTGAGAGTATGCTATCCGGCAAAGATGAAATGTCTTTTAAAGCACGTTCGAAACCTGAAAGTGTAGTATATCATGCAATAGTACCCTATTATAAATGGATGAATGGTGCCTCATTGGAGTTGTATCGCAGTGATTACGGTTGTTGTAATACACTATTAGCGGAATGGAACGATCCATTGGCTCATACGTTGAAGCGCTTCCTTTCAGTCCACAGTTACTTTATATTCATCCGCAGGCAGAAACTGTTAAGCATCGTTCACTTTCCGGTTCTGCTTTCATCGATTTTCCGGTTGATAAGACAGTGATATATCCTGAGTATCGGCGGAATACATACGAACTCGGTAAAATACAGGCCTCTATTGATTCAGTCCGTAATGACAAGGATGTAGTCATAACTTCCGTATGGCTCAAAGGTTACGCTTCTCCCGAAAGTCCATATTCTCATAATCGGGATCTGGCGATAGGTCGTACAGCTGCATTAAAGAATCATATCAAGCAACTATATCATTTTAATGACAGTGTGATTGTTACAGAGTATGAACCGGAAGATTGGAAAGGATTGCGTCAATATGTCGAAAAATCCAATCTTGTGCATCGTTCGGAGATACTGGGCATGATTGACAGTCGTTTAGACCCTGACGCGAAAGAAGCAAAAATTAAACGGACTTATCCTGAAGAATATCGTTTTCTATTGCAGAATTGTTATCCTGCATTGCGTCACACAGATTATCGTATTGACTATACTATCCGTAGTTTTAGTGACGTAGAAGAGATAAAACGTATCATGCAGACACAGCCTCAAAAACTCAGTCTCAATGAGTTTTATCTTGTGGCTCAGACTTACGAGCCGGGGAGCGTTGAGTTCAATGATGTGTTTGAAACAGCTGTAAGGATGTATCCTAACGATGAGATAGCCAATCTGAATGCGGCAAACTCAGCAATGCAGCGTAAAGACGTTGAAAATGCAAAGCGTTATCTCCAGAAAGGGGGAGATTCACCCGAGGCACTATATGCTCGTGGAGTTTATGCTTTTCTTGTTGAAGATTACACCGTTGCACGCAAGCAGTTGAATGAGGCGAAGAACAAAGGAGTGCAACAGGCTGAAATCATTTTGCTTGAGATAGATAAAATAGATAAATAATTTATTAATCCATTAATATATACTTATATGAAGTTATCAAATTTATTTTGGAACTTGTTAGGAATAATGGTTCTTAGTGCTTGTTCCAACAGTGACATGACTGAGAATGATCTCTCTGAAACTAATGTTGACGCTCGTTTTATGTCTGTCGATATTACGAATACTACTGGCTTTAGGACGCGAGCGGCAGGTGATCAGTCCGGAGATCTTTATGAAGAAGGGGAAAGTGTTGAAAATGATGTAGAATCGGTTCGTTTTTATTTTTTCAAGGAGAATGGTAGTCCTTGTCCAGTTAAAAGCGACGGTACGAATTACTATGACTGTAAAAAGGACGAAACTGAGTCTGCCGGACAGGATATGCCTAATATTGAGAAAAAATTGAATGCGGTAATTGTTATCAATACCAGGGAGGGCGATAACTTAGACCAACTTAAATCTATGGTCGCTGTGATTAATCATGAGAAAATAGCACTGGGTACGGCTAGCATGGACTTGCTACACTTCGAGGAAAGTTTGGTTCATATAGTTATGTAAAGGACTCAAAGTTCTTGATGACAAGTTCTGTGTTTGGTTCGGATAATTTCTGTTGTGAAGTGAACATACCGGCGAGTGCTCTCAAAAAGACTGAAGATGAAGCAAAAAAATCTCCGGTAAATGTGTATGTAGAGCGTGTTTTAGCTAAAGTACGGTTATATACCGATTGGAAGGATATGACTCTTAAAAATGATGTACCTATGGCGATAATGATAAAAAATATACTGCCGTGAAATTAAAAAAGAGTAAGGACGGTTCCGATTTTATTCAAGTTGACGGTAAAGATGTATATGTAATCTTCACAGGTTGGGAAGTGACATCTACTGCTTCTCAGTCATACCTCTTTAAGAAAGTTAATTCCGCTTGGGCGTTCACACCGGTTTGGAGTTGGAATCATCCTGAATATCATCGTTCATATTGGGCAATGAATCCTGACGGTCTCACATTTGATTATTTACCGTATGATCAGATTGCAGGTAAAGTAGGTACTCAAGGCGCAAGCGACAGCAGCTCTAAATCATATAATGGTACAAACTTATATTGTCAGGAAAATGCTGCAGATAAGTATGAGACCGGTAAGAAGAGTTCCTATAATCCGGCGACGGAGGTAAGTAACCGTACCCAAGCAATTATTGCTGCCGTATTAGTGACTATTGATGATAGTAACGTTGCTCATCCCATTGATCTGGCTAAGTGGGGTGGTACGGACTACACAAAAGATAATGCGATGACAGCAATGTTGAGTGTTGTGCAGGATCAGATTTATACTAAAACAATAGAGGGTGCAGGAACAGCAGATGCTAAAGAAATCTATACTCCGATTACCAAAGACAAAGTAGAGCTCGTTTCCGGCATAAAGTCAGGCAATGCCGATAACGAGTCAGAAAATAGTGGCAGATATTTAAGCTACCTTCAATTGAAGAAAGGCGTAACCGATACTTTTTATAAAGCCGATCATACAGCATACGCCAATCTTGACGATGTAAATGATGTTCTGGCAAATATGCCGGAGCAAGGGTTTGGTCGAGTGGACAAGCTTACTATTATACTGACATCAAGCATCTGAACGATTTCCCGGGAGTGGATGACACCGACGGTAAATATGGAATTGTGCGTAATCATATTTATGACATTGCCATTAATTCGGTATCCGGTCTTGGAACGCCGGTTCTTGATCCGGAAGAAGTGATTGTTCCGCAGAAGCCTACTAATGACGAAACATATCTGGGTGCACGTATTAATATCCTTTCATGGCGAGTAGTAAAACAGAACATCGACCTTGAATGGTGACAACCTGTAATGAGGTATTGTAAACTATATACTATTACAACAATAATTATGTAGAATGGACAAACCGTCTTATATCAGAAATTTTGGGATGAAAGCATGGGTAATCCTTGTAGAATTACTTTTGTTGGTGTCGTGTGACAATGCTATTTATGACGATGAAGGCGATTGTTCAGTGACCTATCATCTGAAATTTCGTTATGACATGAACATGAAGTTTGCCGACGCTTTCACCCATGAGGTGAAGTCGGTCAGACTTTATGCCTTTAACTCTAATGGCGAGTTGGTGTGGCAAGCTGACGAACAGGGTGAAATCCTTGCATCCGGTGATTACACCATGAAACTGGAGCTTGCTCCCGGTGATTATCACCTTATGGCATGGTGTGGTCTTGATAATGGTGAGTCATTTACAGTGACCGATGCCTCGCACAATTGCCGGATGACAGACTTGCACTGTAAATTGAACCGTTATCTAGACAAAGCGACTGGTGTTTCCTATTCCAATAAGGACCTGCATCCTTTGTTTCATGGTTCTCTTGACGTAAGTTTGCCTGCCAATGACGACGGAGGTGATTATACATACGTCATGCCACTAACGAAAGATACGAATGTGTTCCGTGTAGTGCTTCAGCACCTTTCGGGACAAGATATAAATGTTGACGACTTTACTTTTTCTATTGAAGACCGTAATGGTTGGATAGCGCATGACAATACACTGAAAGAAGACGAGCCGATCGTTTATCGTGCGTGGTCTACTTATTCGGGTGAAGCTGGTGTGGACATTGCGACAGGAAAAGAAAGTCGTGTAACAACAATTGTCAAAGTTGCCGTGGCGGAACTTACGGTGAGCAGACTTGTCTTGCGGGACTGGAGTCTGTATTCGCGTCCGATGTTGATTATTCGTACCACTGAAGGGAAACTGGTAGCTTCTATTCCTATTATCGATTATGCCCTTCTGGTGAAAGGTAATTACAATAGAAAAATGAGCGACCAGGAATACCTCGACCGACAGGATGAATACAATATGACATTCTTCCTCGACGAGCAAAATCAGTGGATAAATAGCGTGATACTAATCAACTCATGGAGGGTGGTACTCTCTAACGTAGATGTAGATTGAGTAACATCTTTTGAAAAAAGAAGAAAAAGGAATGAAAGAAATACTACGACATATTGTATGGATGACAATACTTGTCAGCTGGGCTTTATTGTCGGCATCTTGTAGGGGAGGGGAGGTAAGTTATACGGACGAGGTACAGCCGGACGACGATACTGCCATACTCGTTCTGCGTACCGGTCTTCTTGATCAAACGCGTGTATCCGATAGAGTGAATGATGCAGTAGATAATCCTGTCGAATATATGTATACACTGCGTATCGTTATTCTTCATGAAAACGGTACTGTGGAACACAATATGTATATTGATTTCGGTGAGATTCCCCAAACGGAGTGTTACAGGATTTTCAAAGTGACACGGAATGAAACAAAGAAAATCTATCTGATAGCTAATGAAGAGAACGCATCTACTGATCTTCACGAACAATTGGAGACATTGACGACTGGTAACACTACTTTCGCAAGCATTGTTGACAATTTCGTTTCATTCCCGATTATAAGAATCCTATACCAATGAGTTCGGTATATGACGTTCCGGTTAAAGCAGAGAATCTGGTAGAACGTGAATTCTATTTGGTACGTGCTGCAACGAAGTTCGCTTTTCGTTTCACGAACAAGCGTAAGAGTAAAGTCAGTATAGATGCTATTCATATTTCTGATATTGCCGGGGCTACTTATCTGATTCCTCATAAACGGGAACCGTTGTTCATGTCTTTTGACGATGAATCGCTTTATTGGATAAACTGGCTGAAGAAAGTAGCGGATGAATCTCAACAATCACCGGATGATGTGGAACTGGCAGATAAGAGAGGCTGGATACAAGCTTACGATATCCCTTCGGAAACTTCTCATCAGGAAGTCACAGTTAACGGATCATTAGAAGTGCCGAGTATGACGGGTGACCAACCCGGCAAAGCGGTCTTCCCGGTATTTTACCTTCCGGAAAGTAAAAACTGAAAGCCGGATCGGCTACATACGGTGAACAAGAATACACCTTGAAGCTCGACATGTCCGAGAATGGCAAAGAACTGTCGTTTACCAAGACCTTTCCAAATCTAAAGGCTCTATTTCGTAACACACATGTACTGGTTGATATCACCTTTACGGAAAAAGACGAAGTAAAAGTGCAAGTAGTACCCTATGCGGAAGTGATTCTTGAGCCGGAGTTCGGACTCAAACCTGAAACTAAGAATTGATATTGTATGAGAAAGAAAGATATTATATTTTGTATTATTTTGCTTATGTTGCAGTTCATACCGACAGCTTGCCGGGATGATTACTTTATGAATGAAGAGATAGGCGAAGGCAATGCCACCCTTTCGGTAACCCTGTGTTTCGATCAGGAGGATGCAGCACTGGGGACTACCCGTGCCGAAGGAGGTGATGAAGGCAATGCCATTCAGAATATAAATTCACTCTGCATGTTGTTTTATGATACGACAGGAAAATTAGTTCATAATTATATAGTTAAAGGTGAGGGCCTTGTCATTGATCCCGATGTAAGTGGTTGGAGTTATAATCTGGAAGATAACCGGATAGATGAAGACAAAGACGAACAGGTAACCAGTTCGAGGATAGTAAGACCGGTACGGCAATGTTCAAGCTCCGTCCGATAAAGCGGGGTAAGTATTATATCTATGCTGTTGCCAATATGGGAGATCTAACGCAGTATAAGGATAAAATTACTACCCGTGAAGGATTGAAAGCAATCTCCCTTCAGTGGGATCCTGATGATATTTCCCAAAATAGCGAGATGTTCGGTGTGTTCAGTCTCACTCCCGACCGTAATGCTCCGGATGATCTTGTTACCATTAATTCCCCGGGCGTACAACTTCATAGTTGGTTGCGTCGCGCCGCGTCCAAGGTGACTGTGGCATTTGACGGTTCCGGGCTTTATGCCAATGTGCAGATTTATATCGAAAACGTTATTCTGAAAGATATTCCCAAAACCTGTTCGTTGGGTAATCCGAATACTCCGGGATTAGTTTCAGAAGATGTTCCTGATCCGGATTCTTATAAGGATCCCGATTGGAAACCTGAGATGCATGCTCGTTCGGAACGCTATACTGCATCCAATGGTTTATATTCGGAAGGAAAGTCGATCAAAATCCAGAAATTGCCTGCAGATCTTTCCGTTCTTACGCCCGAAAACTATATACATATCTGCAATGATTTGCATCGCTATATGGGTAAGGGAGAAGAAGGAGATGAACAAGATATTATAACGAACACCCATGCCCATAAGGCACAATCGCTTTTCTTCTACGAGAATATGCAAGGAAAAGGTAAGTCTAAGAAGCAGTCGCAGAATGGCGTAGATATCGACTATCCCGACCCTGATGAGCAAGAAGAAGGCTCCGGTTGGAAAGACGAGAAACCTTATGGTACCTATGTTGAGGTGACAGGATACTACCGTTGTACGGCGGCAAACGAACATGTGGGAGCGGGACCTATCAAGTTCCGTTTTATGTTGGGGCAAGACGTTACTACCGACTATAATGCAACGCGTAATACCCATTATAAGTTGACTCTTAAATTCAAAGGTTACGGAAACGATGCCGACTGGCATATCGAGTATGAAGAACCGTCCGATATCTATGTGAGCACCCCTCAATATATCTCTTACCTTTATAATAAATCAATGAATGTGACCCTGAAAGTAGTGGGTGAAATAAAGCCCAATTCTACTTTGGATGCAAAAATCCTAGGCAAGGATGAAGATACCGGGTTTACAGGTTGGAGACCATGGGGAAATGGAACAAGTGCATTTCCGACAGTTCCTAATGACTTTTATTATTCAGGGTGGATTTATAACGACGGTCCATGGAACAGCTTTTTGTCATTGAGAAAGACCTCCTTTGTGAAGATTGTAGTTCCCGGATACGAAGACAAGCCCTCATGGCAAACCCCTATCAATACGAAATACAACGAGACCTATTATAATGAAAAAAATAAAGGAAACAGAAGTTATAAGATTAGCAATATTGGCGCCGATGATTTGGCTGACGGTGAATATTCGGTAAAAAGTAATGGAAATGAACATATTTTTACTATTCCGTTATATACCCGTGCCAAAGAGCTTGTGACAAAACAGGCTTTACAGGAAATAATCCATATTCGGCCTATCCCCGAAAAGAGAGAATCAAGTTTACCATACAGGTGAAAGACGATGTCACAGGTACCTATGTTCCCAAGACAGCTTATTTGGATATGATACAAGTACGTCGTATTGAGAATCCGAAAGGCGTATGGCGCAGTGCGGGTAATAGTGATAATTTTCATGTGACGCTTATGCGTCTGCCTTATGACGATGCCGAAGATTTTAAGCCGTTCAATTCCGAAGGAGCATGGAGTGCTACTATTGTTGAGGGAGGAGACGATTTCATTACGTTGCGTTCTACTGTAGAAGGAAGTGGAAGTGACAATGTGCAACAGACAGGTGTGAAAAGTATAGAAGGAGCAGGTGAGCATCCGATAGATTTCTGGATTGATTTTAAGGGTACAATTGCAGAAAACTCTACTCCCCGTTGCGCTATCGTACGTGTGCGCTATCACAATTACACTTGCGAACATGATATTTATGTACGTCAAGGTTATGCTCCTATCACTATTGACGGGAATGCGGAAAGTGATAAAAACCCGGCATGGGCATCATATAATGTTTATCGTTTTGATGCAAATAATGCTCCGGTTTATACAAAGTCACCTTTGGAAGAAGGATCATTGTTCGTCGTGGAAACCGTACAGCTATTCTCGCTTCCAATAATGACAGACCCGGGTTTACTTTTGGTTTAGGGCCGTCAGGTAGTTTCGATGTTCTTGAACTGGGAGCGACTACACCCTCTCAAAAGACCTGGTCGCAACTGGCACCGTCAGCAGATGATGTAAAGAGTCGTTTTGCAAGTTGGTCCATTGCGGGAGATCATGAACGTATTGCTACAATCGAAGATTTTTATACCTTGGAATCTACTTCGATTCATAGTAACATTGGTAAAGCTTACGGTGTTCTTTATGGAGACGGTGCAACCGAGACACAGAAGTCAGTGGAAGTAGCATTGGGATATGATCATAATGAAGACCCGACCAATTCGAAGAAAGGTATGCGCGGATGTTTCGTCTTCAATATAAATAATAGCCATAATATATTTTTCCCTATTGGTAAATCCGGTTATGGACGTCGTAAAGGGATGACAAGTAACGGAGAAAAAGTAGGTGCACTGCGTTATGCCCAACGTACCGATTACTATAATAACGACGGTACCGGGAATATTCAGTATGTTCCGCTGTTCTATGACCTGTTTGACGTCCGGGAGCCATATATCAATGTCGGAACCGTCTGAGTAGTACCGGTAGTGATGTGAGAAAATCGAGTGCGTTTGATATAAACTATTTCACTATGGGTTTCGAAGGGTTTGAGAATGGTGCATCAAATAATAGTGATGGCAGTGACAGTGATGCATGCTTCATACGGACGGTGAAGTATTAGAGAATTACCCCACGGCATATTCTAGCTATAGATTTTGGCTGGTAAGTAAAAAAGAAAACATTTTTTTTTCTTGTTTCTTATTTATTATTTTGCCTATCTTTGCAGCAGGAATTATTTCATTGCCTAAGTAGCAATGGAAAAAGTGGGGTAAAAAAATATGATCATTAGCAAAAATGACGATCGAAATGTTCTGCCAACAGATGTGATTGGCAGAAGCGTAGCGCACTCTAAACGCTGGTTAGTCGCCATTGTGCGTATCCATCATGAGAAAAAGACAAGTGAGCGCCTCACTAAAATGGGCGTTGAAAATTTCCTTCCTATCCAACAAGAAGTTCATAACTGGAGTGACCGTCGCAAGGTTGTCGACAGAGTCATCCTTCCAATGATGATCTTCGTCCACGTTGATCCACAAGAACAAAAAGAAGTTCTGACCTTATCCGCTATCAGCCGCTACATGGTACTACGTGGGGAGAGTACTCCGGCTGTAATTCCCGACCAACAAATGTTACGATTCAAATTTATGCTCGACTATTCGGACGAAACGATTTGTATGAGCACATCGCCATTAGCGCCGGGAGAAAAAATACGTGTAATAAAGGGGCCATTGGCAGGACTGGAAGGGGAACTGGTAGATATGAATGGGAAATCAAAAGTCGCCGTCCGACTGACAATGTTGGGATGTGCGTGTGTAGATATACCGGCAGGATGTGTGGAGCCGGTTTAGTACTTTCGATTGAATTTAAAAATTCAGATTAATCAATGAAAATGCAAAAACTAATGGGTGCGCTCATCCTCATATTGATGTTGGGCGCTACACCTGTGACTGCTCAAAATATGAGCGACTCTCAAGTATTGGAATATGTCAAAGAGGGGATTAGACAAGGGAAAGAGCAAAAACAGTTAGCCTCCGAGTTAGCCCGCAAGGGTGTAACCAAGGAGCAGGCCCTGCGTGTGAAGCAGCTCTATGAGCAGCAGAACAACGTGAACGCTTCCAACGCCACGGGTACGGATATCAATGAATCCCGCCTTCGTGAAGAGATGAAGGAGAACACCTCGGATATGTTGGAGGACCACCCTAGTACCAAGACCTCGCACGCGGTAATCAGTCTTCGGACGTAACATCTTCAACACCCGTCAATCTGACCTTCGAACCCACGAT
>ENA-OQCK01000175-OQCK01000175.1-human-gut-metagenome-genome-assembly--contig:-NODE-175-length-38566-cov-3.705898_pt1 | contig 38566 bp, 42 predicted proteins | sample MGYA00242498_ERZ504578 | MGnify/ENA primary metagenome ERZ504578 (study PRJEB26092, sample SAMD00036229) | human gut metagenome | host: Homo sapiens | study: EMG produced TPA metagenomics assembly of...
AAATTAAAAATAGAGGTTGTTGGCGTGACTATTACTAAGAGAAACTACTTATTGCATACAGCGCTCTTGACGGTATTGATAGGAATTGTAGGCGGTTGGGCGTATTTTTCGATAAATCCGCATCACTATTTCGGCGGTTATCCGCTGATTCCGCTTTTCTTCTTTGTTTTCGGAGTATTCATGATTAATATGACCGAAAGCTGCCGTCACCGGATGCCAGGACGAATGTTGCAGATTTATCTGCTGATGCGTGTGATGAGAATGCTGGTCTCCATGATTGTGATGCTGGTTTATTGCGTTGCAGTACGTGAGGAAGCCAGGGCGTTTTTGTTGACGTTTATAGCCAACTATCTGATATATTTGATTTATGATTCCTGGTTCTTCTTCACTTTTGAGGCGAATCGGAAACTGAAAAAGAAAAGTAACAATGAAAAGATTGCGTAACATACTGACTGTAATTCTGCTGGCACTGGGCATGTTGCTACCCGCCACGGTGCGGGCCGAGAATACGGTGGACGTGAAGGAGATTGTCTTCGGGCATATCGGCGATTCTTACGAATGGCACATCACGACGTGGGGCGAAACTCACGTTACGATTCCTTTGCCGGTAATAGTGCATAGCTCTACCACCGGATGGCATGCCTTTCTATCCTCACGTCTGGAGGAGAACGGTGGAAGTTATGAAGGCTTTTCCATCGCTCCCGCAGGAAGCAAGTACGAAGGCAAGCTGGTGGAGTATGATGCCACCGGAAACGAAATACGCCCGTTGGACATCTCCATCACGAAGGTGACACTGGCTTTGCTCATCAACAGCGCATTGCTGCTTCTTATCATTTTGAGTGTGGCGCACTGGTATCGCAAGCACCCGCAGGGAAGTGCCGCTCCCGGTGGTTTCATCGGGTTTATGGAGATGTTTATCATGATGGTGAACGATGATATTATAAAGAGCTGTGTCGGTCCGAAGTACCGTAAATTCGCACCTTACTTGCTGACGGCCTTCTTCTTTATTTTCATCAACAACATTATGGGGCTGATTCCTTTCTTTCCCGGAGGGGCCAACGTGACGGGAAATATAGCCATTACGATGGTATTGGCCATCTGTACTTTCTTGGCCGTGAATATCTTTGGAACCAAGACTTATTGGAAAGATATCTTTTGGCCGGATGTGCCTGGTGGCTGAAGGTACCGGTCCCCATGATGCCGTTTATCGAGTTCTTCGGTATTTTCACCAAACCGTTTGCTTTGATGATACGTCTTTTTGCCAATATGCTGGAGGGCACATGGCAATGCTGGTGCTTACCTGCCTGATATTCATCTCGGCCAGTATGGGACCTGCTTTGAACGGAACGCTGACCGTGGCATCGGTGTTGTTCAATATCTTTATGAATGCACTTGAGTTGTTGGTTGCCTTTATCCAGGCATATGTGTTCACCATGCTGTCAGCCGTGTTCATCGGTCTGGCGCAGGAAGAGCATAAGGAGAAGGCGGTGAAGTGATACGATTATTGGGAATATAAATATTAATAAAAATAACCATTTAAAAACTGAAAGTTATGTTACTATCTGTATTATTGCAAGCTGCTGCGGCAGGTGTGGGAGTTAGTAAACTGGGTGCAGCCATTGGTGCTGGTTTGGCTGTTATTGGTGCTGGTGTAGGTATTGGTAAAATCGGCGGTTCTGCTATGGAGGCCATTGCCCGCCAGCCGGAAGCATCCGGAGATATCCGTATGAACATGATTATTGCCGCTGCTTGATTGAAGGTGTTGCTTTGTTGGCAGTAGTTGTGTGTTTATTGGTATTCTTTTTATAATGTACAATCTACCATTTACCATTTACAATTTGTCCGTGCAGCATCACCGCGCAGCCAAATTGTAAATCGTAAATTGTCAAATAGTAAATAAAATTATGTCATTGTTATTACCCGATAGTGGTCTGCTGTTCTGGATGCTCCTTTCATTCGGTGTGGTGTTTGTGGTGCTTGCCAAGTACGGTTTTCCCGTTATCACCAAGATGGTGGAAGGTCGCAAGACCTACATCGACCAGTCTTTGGAAGTGGCACGCGAAGCAAATGCCCAGCTCTCCAAACTGAAAGAGGAGAGTGAAGCGTTGATTGCTGCTGCCAACAAAGAACAAGGACGTATTCTGCGGGAGGCGATGCATGAGCGTGACAAGATTATCGTCGAAGCACGCAAGCAGGCGGAAGCGCCGCGCAGAAGGAGCTGGACGAAGTTAAAAAGCAGATACAGCAAGAGAAGGAAGAGGCCATCCGCGATATTCGCCGCCAGGTGGCAGTCTTGTCCGTAGATATAGCCGAGAAAATTATCCGCAAGAATCTGGACGAGAAACATGAGCAGATGGAGATGATAGACCGGATGCTGGATGAAGTGCTGGCCGCAAGTAAAAACAATTAATTCTCAAAGAAATGGATATAGGAATCGTTTCGATGCGTTATGCGAAAGCATTGATGGAATATGCCAAGAGCATGGGGGCAGAAGATACTCTGTACAAGGAGTTTTGTATGCTCGACCGTAGCTTCAGGAAACATCCGGATTTGCGCATGGCATTGGAAAACCCCATCCTGACGATACGTGAGAAGTTAACACTTATCTGTACCGCTGCTGTGGGGGATGCTCCTGCGGGCCGTGAGTTTGCGCGTTTCATGACCCTGGTGTTGAAGAACCGGCGGGAAAACTTTCTCCAGTACATCTGCCTGAGTTTTCTGGATTTGTACCGGAAAGACAAGCATATCGGTGTAGGAAAGCTGATAACAGCCGTTCCCGTCAGCCAGGAAGTGCGGGAGCGCATCCATGACAGTGCTTCCTCCCTGCTGCATGCCAGCATGGAGCTGCAGACTGAAGTGGATCCCTCCATTGAAGGTGGTTTTATCTTCGACATCAACGACTTCCGTCTGGATGCCAGTATTGCTACGCAGCTTAAGAAAGTGAAACAGCAGTTCATTGATAAGAATAGAAGAATCGTGTGATTTACGATTTGACAATTTACAATTTACTTATTTAATAGTCTTGTGATGCGTAAGTTGTAGAGGTCAAACAGTATATGATTCGGGTTCTTTCAAATAGTAAATAGTAAATTGTAAAATAGTAAATACTAAGATGTTGTCTGAAAATATAAAAGTAAGCGAAGTCTCCGATATTCTCCGCAAGCAACTGGAAGGGATTGACACCCGCGTACAGTTGGACGAGATTGGCACGGTACTGCAAGTCAGTGACGGTGTAGCCCGTATCTATGGGTTGCGCAATGCCGAAGCCAACGAGTTGTTGGAGTTCGACAACGGCATCAAGGCCATTGTGATGAACCTCGAAGAGGATAATGTGGGTGCTGTGTTGCTTGGCCCTACGGATAAAATCAAGGAAGGCTTCATTGTAAAGCGTACCAAGCGTATTGCTTCCATCATGGTGGGAGAGGGTATGCTGGGCCGTGTAATAGACCTCTGGGTGCGCCGCTCGATGGCAAAGGACTGATAGGCGGAGAACTTATGAAATGCCGCTGGAACGCAAGGCGCCGGGAGTTATCTTCCGTCAGCCGGTGAATCAGCCGCTACAGACCGGTCTGAAGGCTGTGGATGCCATGATACCTATCGGCCGTGGACAGCGTGAGCTGATTATCGGTGACCGCCAGACCGGTAAGACGGCCATTGCCATCGATACCATCATCAACCAGCGTGCCAATTTTGATGCTGGTGATCCGGTATATTGCATTTATGTAGCCATTGGCCAGAAAGGTTCTACCGTAGCTTCTATTGTGAATACCCTGCACCAGTACGGTGCGATGGACTATACCATTGTGGTGGCTGCTACGGCGGGAGACCCGGCTGCATTGCAGTATTACGCTCCCTTTGCAGGGGCTGCCATCGGAGAGTATTTCCGTGATACCGGCCGTCATGCGCTGGTGGTCTATGACGACTTGTCCAAGCAGGCGGTGGCCTATCGTGAAGTGTCTCTGATTCTGCGCCGTCCGTCAGGACGTGAGGCCTATCCGGGTGATATCTTCTATCTGCACTCCCGTTTGTTGGAACGTGCGGCGAAGATTATCAGCAGGAGGAAGTGGCACGCGAGATGAACGACCTGCCGGACAGTCTGAAAGGCAAGGTGAAAGGTGGCGGTTCGCTGACTGCATTGCCCATTATCGAAACTCAGGCAGGAGACGTGTCTGCCTATATCCCAACGAATGTGATTTCAATCACTGACGGGCAGATATTCCTTGATACGAACCTCTTCAACCAGGGTAACCGTCCGGCCATTGACGTGGGTATCTCTGTGAGCCGTGTGGGTGGTAATGCCCAAGTCAAGGCTATGAAGAAGGTGGCAGGTACATTAAAGATTGACCAGGCACAGTACCGGGAGCTGGAAGCGTTTACCAAGTTCAGTGGCGATATGGACCCCGTGACGGCATTGACCATCGACAAGGGACAGAAGAATACACGCCTGCTGGTACAGCCCCAATACAGCCCGATGCCGGTAGAAAAGCAGATTGCCATTCTTTATTGCGGCACGCACGGCTTGTTGAGGAATGTTCCTTTGGACAAGGTCAGCGAGTTTGAACGCAACTTCCTTGAGTCTCTTGAGATGAACTATCGCATGGAGGTACTCGACGTTTTAAAGACGGGTGCCATCAATGACGATGTCTGCAAGAAGATTGAGGAGACGGCAGAGGCGGTTGCAAGGCAATTCATGTAAATAGTGATTAGCGTTTAGTGATAAGTGATTTTGTTGATATATCCGGCAATCCAACTACACCGTATATGCAATATAATCCCTAATCCCTAATCCTTAATCCTTAATCCTTAATTATCATGTCTTCACTGAAAGAGGTAAAAAATAGAATAAGCTCCGTCAAGAGTACACGCCAGATAACATCGGCTATGAAGATGGTGGCATCTGCCAAACTGCATAAGGCGCAGGGGCGGATTGAGAATATGCTGCCTTATCAACGGAAGCTGAGTGAGATTCTGACGAACTTTCTGCGTACGGATGCTTCCTTCGAGTCGCCTATACCGAGAAAAGACCCGTGACGAGGGTAGCGGTCGTGGCGTTTTCGTCCAATAGTTCCTTGTGCGGTGCATTCAACTCGAATGTGGCGAAGATGCTGGAACGGGCTTTGGAAGATTACCAGTCGCTGGGCAAGGAGAATATTCTGATATATCCGTTGGGAGAAAGGTGGAGGAAGCCGTCAAGAAAATGGGATATGTGCCGCAAGGCAGCTACCAGGTGATGGCAGACAAGCCTTCGTACGTTGAAGCGTATGAGCTGGCAGAGAAGTTGATGCATGAGTTTGTGGAAAGCAGATTGACCATGTGGAGCTGATTTACCATCACTTCAAATCGATGGGTTCGCAGGTGCTGCTCCGCGAGAATTATCTGCCCATTGACCTGACGCAAGTAGCGCAGGAGGCGGCAGAAGATGTACCGGAGGATGCCCGCAGTTTTAATAATGATTACATTGTGGAACCTTCCGTCGGCGAACTGATAGCGGAACTTCTGCCAAAAGTGTTGAGTCAGAAGATATTTACCGTGCTTCTCGATTCCAATACTTCGGAACATGCTGCCCGTATGCTTGCCATGCAGACGGCGACAGATAATGCCAACGAGTTGATTCAAGATTTGACGAAACAGTATAACAAGAGCCGTCAGCAGGCCATTACGAATGAGCTGCTCGATATTATCGGCGGTAGCTTGAAATAGCCCGGATCGCCCCGTAAAGGGCTTGTTCAGGCTGGGTACAAATAAATGGAATAATAGGACAAGGATAACGAAATAAGCGTTATCTTTGTCCTATTATCATATATGGCTACTGATGAAATCCGTATCATTCTGAGAGAGAGCGGATTGGTTGAATAATAAACATATCAATGGAGAATAATCCCGAAATAGCGCTTGCATGGCAATTCATTGAAAACACAGGCACTCATCTTTTTTTGACCGGCAAGGCAGGTACCGGTAAGACAACTTTCCTGCGAAAACTGAGGGCGGAGAGTCCGAAACGGATGATTGTACTTGCACCGACGGGAATTGCCGCTATCAATGCAGGCGGTGTCACCATCCACTCCTTTTTCCAAGTACCTTTCGCTCCTTATGTGCCGAAAGCTCATTCAGCGCAGATGGCAAGGCAACCTACCGTTTTCGTTACGGGAAAGAGAAAATCAACATTATACGCAGCATAGATTTATTGGTCATCGATGAAATCAGTATGGTCCGTGCCGACTTGCTCGATTCGGTGGATGCCGTCTTGAGGCGGTTCCGCGACCGGAACAAACCCTTTGGCGGCGTGCAACTGCTGATGATTGGCGACTTACAGCAGCTGTCTCCCGTAGTGAAAGACGATGAGTGGCAGATGCTGCGCAAATACTATGACACGCCTTATTTCTTCTCCAGCCAGGCCTTGAAGCAGACGGAATATTGCACCATAGAACTAAAGAAAGTCTATCGGCAGAACGATGGGACTTTTCTTGAATTACTGAACCGCATTCGCGAAAACCGTTGTGACGGGCAAGTGCTGGAAGCCTTGAACCGCCGGTATATTCCCAATTTCGTACCAGATAAAGAAGAAGGATACATCCGCCTGGTGACCCACAATTATCAGGCCCAACGGATTAATGACCATGAGCTGGAACAACTTCCGGGACGCTCGTATGCCTTTCGTGCCAAGATTGACGGAAAGTTTCCCGAATATTCCTATCCCACGGATGAAGTACTGGAACTGAAACGCGGTGCCCAGGTAATGTTTGTGAAGAACGACACCTCCGGTGAGCACCGTTACTACAATGGCATGATTGGAGAGGTGACAGCCGTGTCGGCAGATGGAATTGAAGTGCGCAGTAAGGGAAGCGACGCTACCTTCTTACTTCAGGAGGAAGAGTGGACGAATGCCAAATACGTGCTTGATGAGGAAACCAAGGAGATTACAGAAGATATTGAAGGAACATTCCGGCAATATCCGCTGAAGCTGGCGTGGGCGATTACCATTCACAAAAGCCAGGGACTGACGTTTGAACGTGCCGTGATTGATGCCGGTGCCTCCTTTGCGCATGGGCAGACCTATGTGGCTCTGAGCCGCTGCAAGACATTGGAGGGAGTGGTGCTCAGTGCCCCGCTTTCTGCAAAGGCCGTTATCAGTGACCATGCAGTAGATACCTTCACGATGGAGGCACGGAGAAACGAGCCGGACGAGAAACGCTTCCGTTCCTTGCAGCAGACCTATTTCCTGGAACTGCTGTCGGGCTTGTTCGATTTCCAGCCCATGGAGCAGGCTTTGCGGCGGTATGTGCGGCTGATAGACGAACACTTGTACAAGCTCTTTCCCAAGCAACTCGCAGCCTGCAAGGAGGAAATGGAACGTTTTCACGACAAAGTGACGAAAGTAGCCCAGAAGTTCAGTATCCAGTATACCCGCCTGATTGATACTGCGCAGGACTATGCAGCCGACCCGACTTTGCAGGGGCGCATACACTCTGCCGCCACTTATTTTCAAGAGCAGTTGCAACCGCTGGATGCGGTGATGGCGAGTACGGTAACTTCTGATAATAAAGAGTTGAAGAAGAAGCTCCGGGATGCATGGAGGAACTGGAGGAAGTGTTTGACATGAAGACTGATTTGCTGGATTATGTGCTGGAGAATGGTTTCCATATGGCAGGATACTTGAAGCAGAAAGCACTGCTTTCCATTGATGATTCGGCTTCGCAGAAGGGTAAAGGCAAAGGGAGAAGTGCTTCTGCCAAAGAAGGGCAGGGAAGCAGTAAGCAGGCTGATAAAGAGAAACGTCCGCGTGAGCGGAAACGCGATGCTGCGGCTGTTGAAGTACCCACGGATGTGCTGCATCCGGAACTTTACAACCGCTTGGTAGCATGGCGCAATGCAGAAGCTTCCGCATTAGGGCTGCCCGTATACACCGTCATTCAGCAGAAGGCAATTCTAGGCATCAGCAATCTGCTTCCTTCGGATAAGGCCATGCTTGTACGCATTCCGTATTTCGGAAAAAAAGGGGTGGAGAAATATGGAGATGTGATTCTGGAGATGGTACGTGTGTATCGCAAAGAGAAAGGACTGGCAGAGCCGGAGTTGCTGTAGTCGAATCTGCTGCCATCCGCACCTGCATTATTTACCATCCGAACATCAGCTTTATTCCTTCCTCCAGCGTATACGGTTGATACCCCAGTTCCGGTGTGCCTTTTCTATACTCAGCCGCTGAAACGGGGACGTGGTGTCTTTTCGTTCATTTCCTTCGTGGTGACGGGACGGATGAGCGAGCGATTCAGCCCCAATACGTCCGCTACCCGATAAGCGATGTCTGCAATGGTCAGGCACTCGCTGCCACAGAGATGATAGATACCGTTTTGCGGATGACTTATCAGCTTCTCCACTCCTTGCGACACGTCTCCCACGAAGGTGGCGTACGCCATTGGTCGGATACGACGAACACTTCCTCATTGTTCCTTAATCTGTTTGCCACCAGTTGGAGCACATTTCCATGCTGTCCGGGCAGGGCGGCACCGTACACCACCACTACGCGCACGATGGCATAATCCCTGCAAACGGCAGCGATACGTTTCTCACCTTCCAGTTTGGTGTAGCCGTAATAATTAACGGGAGCGGGAATATCCTCCTCCGTATAGGGTCGGTCCGTATCACCACCGAAAACGAAGTCGGTGGAAAGATGGATAAAACGGCTGCCTCCCGCCTCACAGCATTCTGCCAGATGCTCCACGGCAGTAATGTTGACGGCATCCGCTTCTGCATGGTGCGTTTCGCAATAATCGGGGACGGAGAGGGCGGAGGTATTGATTACAACATCCGGCTGTACTTCCTGGAAAAGCTTTTTCACCGCCTGGCGGTTGCATATATCCGTACGGATAAAGCGATAGTCGCCCGAATGGGGACAGATGTCGTCGTGCAGGGAACAGCCCGTTGTCTGATAAAACACGTTGTGGGACAAATCATCCAGGATGCGTCTGCCGGTAAAACCGTTGGCGCCTATTACCAGTATTTTCTTTCTTGTCATTGATTCTGTTGTTAAGTGATGGGCATCAATAGGGCACGTGTCTGCCCTGCTGTACCTCGATGCGTATGCCAAAGGCTCCGTTGGCTGATTTCAGCTCGAACGCCCCTTTGAAATTGTTCTTTTCCCAAGGCAGTGCGGAAGTTGGGTACTTTCCAGCCGTCCTTGTCATATTCGCCGTACGTATGGATGCGCATGCCGTTCTTCAAAGTGAAACTTCCCATTTGCAGGTTGTCGGTAGAGCCCCAGAAGCCCGTCAGTCCGAAGGGATTCGAACTGAAATACCGGGAGTTGCTGAGTGAGAATATGTTCGAAAGACCTTGTGAATAAGTCACGTTCGGGTTCAACTGGAAGATGCGGCTATAGTCTTTGCTGGCATCCGGTATCTCCAAAGTGAATTTGGGAAGAGTGGGGGTGGACAGATTCATCAGCCCATATCCAGCAGGAAGCCGTCGTAATTCTTCACGCCCGGCAGAAGCTCCTTTTCAGACGGAGACATGCCTTCGGGAGACGCTTTGCCACGTACTGCAGTACGTACCGTATCGGCAGGCATCTCGCTCTGTGCGCTGACGGATGACATGCCTGCAAGTAAAATGATGATGCAGAAGAAGATTCGTTTCATAGTTCTTTGTTCACAATTTCAGTTGCTGTCTGCCGCATAGGGGCAGACTGAACAAAGATACTCGTTTCCCTCTATTTCCGGAAATATCTTTGTATTATTTCTATTTCTTTATACGAATGGTAGGGGCGAAAATGGGCGAATTTACCCATTTCATTTTGGTGGGGTCGTATCTTCGTTCCATCCCTCCGTTGAGGTCGAGCCAGTCCGTCACTTTCAGTTCCAGTACCATGCCATAACCGCTTTGCGGATACATCGGGTTCATATATCCATGAAAGGAGTTACTTCTCCCGTAGCCCGAATACTGGCCGAAGGCATGCAGGCGCATGTAGGGATTGATGCGGTAGGATACGGAGGCATTGTAGCCTATGTCCCATTGAGTACCCCGGGGGGCATCCCTTTTGGCATACTGGCACCGGTAATGGATGAAGGTTGGGAGATGGAATAGTGGGCGGCATATACCCCTCCGCTCAATTCCCAATGTCCGTCGGGACTGTAATAAGTGACTCCTGCGCCAGCCTGCATGATGGAGCCCATTGCAGGATAGGTGTTATGGCTGCCGTACATCGTCAGTACGACTTCCGGCGAGAGCAGGAAATCGGCGAAACGCTGGAAGTCCCATTCAAAGATGTTTTTCTGAAAGTGTATCTTCTTCATGTCCGTCCAGGGCAGGGGCTCCACATAGTCGGAGGGAGGGAGATGGAGATTTATCTCTTCCTGCTGTTCGCCTTGCAGACTTTGTTGGGGCTGGCTTTCATCAAGGCCCGTACGCTTGTTCTCTTTTGGAGAAAAGGGAATCTGCTCTTTCTTTACGGGAGGCCGGTTCTTTATTGTGTCTTCCGGAATCTCGCTCTGTGCATAGGCGCAGAGTGAGGAACAGATAAAAGTAATGAATAATAACTTTTTCATAAATAGTAGTTTAGTTTTAGTTTAGTTCACTATTAGTTTATATCCTATTCCCCGCACATTGACGATACGGATGCGCTCGTCTCCGGCCAGTTTATGCCGCAGTTTGGTGATGAACACATGCAGGTGCGGGAGTTGAAGAAGCTGTCGTCTCCCCAGAGGTCGAGCAATACATTCTGGGTGTTGACCACCTGGTTACGGTTCTCGCAAAGACGTTTCAGTATCTCGGACTCGCGGTGGAGAGTTCCACTTCCGTATCCGCGTTAGGTGAAGTCGGGGTGCCTGCAAAAGCAAGTCGTTGAGTGACGGAATTGAAACGGTAGTCACCGATTTCAAAAACGGTAGTTTCTTTGGGCTTTTCCTCTGTAAAGGAGAAAGCTTTGCCTACCAGGGCCTTTATGCGGATAATGAGTTCCTGCATTCCGAAAGGCTTTTTCAGGTAGTCGTTGGCACCCAGCTCAAACCCTTCCACCACATCGTTGATGGTGGAGCGGGCGGTAAGGAACAGTACCGGGGTCTGTTTGTCGGTCTGCCGGATGCGGCGCACCATTCAAAGCCGTCCATGCGGGGCATCATCACGTCTGCCACCAGCACGTCGGGACGGAGGTCGAAGAACTTGCGCAATCCCTCTTCACCGTCTGCTGCGGTGTGGATGATGAAGTTCTGCCCTTCCAATGTGTCCTTGATAATCATGGCGAGGGTCTGTTCGTCCTCAACCAGAAGTACGGTTATCTTTTCCATAATTGTCGCTTTTGTTACAAGTAATGTAAAGCTCCTTAACAAGTAATGTAAAGTACCCTAACAAATAATGTTATCATATCCTTATCGTAAAGGTACTTCCTTTTCCCAACTCACTCTTTACCGATACGCTGCCACCATGCTTCTCTATCATGGTCTTCACATAGAACAATCCCAGCCATAGCCTTTCACATCGTGCAGATTACCCGTGGGTACGCGGTAGAATTTGTCGAAGATGTGCTTCTGCTTCTCGGGAGCAATACCGATACCGTGGTCGCTGACGGAGATTTCGGTCTGTTCATTCTGCCCTTCGACGGTTACCTTGCGGCAATGGATGGCCACTTCGGCTTCTCCGTGCGAATATTTGATGGCGTTGTCTATCAGGTTGCTGATGATGTTGCTGAAATGCGTACGGTCGGCAAGTACGCTCAAATCTTCCGGTTCGATGTCCACCGATATGTGGACGGAGCTTTCCGCTTTCAGCTTGTGTTGTTCGATGAGCGTTTCCAGAATATCACGTATTGCAAACTCCTCCGGGTGCAGGCGGAAAGTCCTGCGGCGTTCCATACTCATGGAAAGTATCTGTTCAACCAGTCCACTGAGGCGCTGAAGCTGTTCCTGGCAGATACGCAGGTATTTGTCGCGTTGGGCCTTTTCCTCCGCTTGGTTGAAGTTGAGCAGAGCGTCGTTGGCGGCATATGCTACGGCGATGGGGGTTTTCAGTTCGTGGGTGATGTTGTTGGTGAAATCGCTCTTCATCTCTTCCAGTGTCTTCTGTTTCAGGATGGTGCGTATCAGGAACCAGAAGGAGAAAGCGAGTACGATCAGAATAACGAATGATGTGGTGAGAATGCCCGACATCTGTCGCAAGACCAACGTGCCGGCCGGTTCCATGATGAGACGGTAGCTTTGACTTGTATTGATGTCGAAAGAATAATTATATTCCACGGCTTTTGAGGTAGGCACATAGCCGGGGGTACCGATGTTTACCAATGTATCTATATAGAGAATGGTAGAGTCCCATTTGCTGCCTTTGTGAAGATGTAGCAGCCTATGGGGAAGATTGATGTTACGGTCATGCAGGAATGAAGTCAGCAGGCTGTCATAAAGCAGTACGTCGGGGTCGGAAATGATGTCCAGTCCCGAATGCAGTCCGCGCTGGAAGTAGGTGGCGAGTTCCAGCATACTGTTTTGGTCGCGCAAAATCACATCCAGTCCCCCTTTGGCACTCAATGCGGATTGGGGAGAGCTGTCTGAGTCCTTGACTGCTTCTTCCAGACGCTCTCGGGCAGAATCGGCAGACATCCAACGGACTTTATCCGTTTCTCTATGCTGGTCGATGAAAAGCACACTGTCCTCTTTGGTGAGCAAAGGAACGTTCTTCCTGACACTGACTTCCACGCGGGTTGAATCGTTCGGGTGGGTCACGTAAACACTGTCTCCTTTGGGCATGAAGGTTTCGTGCAGGGTGGTGTTGTCCAAAGAATCTTCACGGGAGATGGTGGTACTGCTACGGACAAATGATTTTCCGTCATCGCTGTATCCGGCTGATACGCTGACTTCACCGTGGTTTATGTCGTCCTGCTTCATTTTATCCACGCGTATCATCATTTCGTTATAGTCGCTCATGCGCATGGCTTCGGTGATGTCCCTTTCCATTTCACTGTGCATGGTATGGTAGAGCCCCGTCAGCCAGTAGCTTGGTAGCGAAGATGCCGGCCAGGGAGACGATGACAAGTATGGCAATATATTTGAATGGCAGTTTCATGTTTGTTTCCGGTTACTTTTATACATACAAAGGTAAGATTAATATTGTGAACCCTATCATCCGATAAGACTAAATAACACTCCCGATAACACTGGATAACACTTGGTAAGCCGCTGATAACACAAGTTTCTGCTGATTCTGCCGTACTTTGCAGACGAAGATTTGCAGAAGAAGAATATAAACATAAATAAAAAGAAGAACATGAAACGATTCTATTTACTCCCTATTGTATGCTGTGCTTTGAGCATCAGTCTTTCGGCACAAGAGAACAACGGCACTGCAACCACCTCCGGTGCAGACGACAACCGCATCCTCAGCGCCGACAGCCTTATCACGACCGATGCCCGTCTGGACAGTCTTTATCAGACCTTGCCGGAAGTGATGATTACCGGCGAACGCCCCATCGTAAAGGCAGCGCAAGGCAAGCTGGTGTACGACCTGCCCCGCCTTATCCGGAACCTCCCCGTAGACAATGCCTACGATGCCGTGAAAGAGCTTCCCGGCGTCATCGAGATGAATGGCGGGCTGCAGTTGGCAGGCCAGGGAGTCACCGTTATCCTGGACGGCAAAGTAACCACCCTCAGCACCGAGCAGCTCTATTCCTTGCTGCGCAGCATCCCTGCCAGCCGCATAGAGAAGGCGGAAGTGATGTACAACGCCCCTGCACGCTACCAGGTGCGTGGCGCACTGATCAATATCACCTTGAAACAATCGGCAGGCGGCCCAGACTCCTGGCAAGGCGAACTCTATGCCAAGTATCGCCAGAAGCATAACGAAGGCTTTGAGGAACGCGCCAGCCTGCTCTTCAGCAAAAATAAATTCTCAGCAGATTTTCTTTACTCGCACAGCCATGGCCGGGGCTACTCTACTACCGACAAAGAGGCTGTGCACACCCTGCAGACGGCTCGGTTCACCCCATGACAACATATGAGGTGGGCCGTGGCCGCAGCCATACCCATAATTTCAGGGTAGGGGCGGACTATAACATCGCCAAGGACCATCAGCTGAGTTTCGTCTATAACGGTGGCTATTCCACCTCCCACAACTGGACGGGCGTGACGGGCACGCAGGTGTCCACAACTCATGGCAATAGCACCGACTGGCTGCACAACGGCCGTCTGGACTATCGTACCCCTTTCGGCCTCAAAGCCGGTGCCGAACTGACCTACTACCGTTCCCCGTCCGACCAGTTGCTGCATAGCCGCATGCAGGATGAGGAACTTGACTTCTACACCGAAGATTGCCAACGCATCAACCGATGGAAATTCTTTCTGGCCCAGGAGCACAGTCTGGGAAAAGGTTGGGATTTGAATTACGGAGCCATCTATACTACCAGCATCGACAACAGCTACCAATATTATTACGACCCCGAAACCGGCGAACAACTGACCTCCTCAGATGCCTTAAGCAATATGAAGTCCCGCCGCCGCGAACAGACCTGGAATATCTATGCAGGTTTCAGCAAGAGTTTCGGCGACAAACTCGCTTTGGACGCTTCCCTGGCTGTGGAGCATTACAAGACTCCCGTCTGGAACCAGTGGGACTGGTATCCCATCGTCAACTTGAACTATATGCCGTCACCGGGACATATCCTTCAGTCTCTCTGAGCAGCGACAAGGACTATCCCGACTACTGGGCGGTGCAGGATGCCGTCTCTTACATCGGTGGCGGATACTCTGAGCTGCATGGTAATCCGTTGCTGAAACCGGCGCAAGAGTATGAGCTTAAAATGACCTATATTTTGAAGAGCAAATACATCTTCAGCGCTTGGTTCAACCATACCAAGGACTACTCCGTACAGACGCTCTACCAATCTTCCGAACGTCTGGTTGAAATCTACAAGACACTCAATTTTGATTATCAGCAACAAGCAGGTATACAAGCCTCTATACCGTTTAAGGTGAAGAATTGGTTGAATTCTCGTCTTACCCTCATCGGCTTGTGGCATCGCGAAAAGGATGGTGATTTCTGGGATATTCCTTTCGATAGAAAGCAATGCTATGGCATTGCCCAGATGAACAATACTTTTACTCTCTCCACCAAACCCGACTTGAAGCTGACGGTGACCGGATTTGTGCATAGTAAAGCCATTCAGGCATCTACGACCTGCCTACGTCGGCAATGTGAATATTGCCCTGCGCTACGCTTCGCCAAGAACAAAGCCATTCTCAACCTCTATTGCAACGATATTTTTGAGACGGGACAGATTTCTCCCCGCATCCGTTTCAAGACGCAGAATGTGACGAATCATTACTCATGCTTCCGCGAATTCGGCGTATCGTTCACCTATAAATTCGGTGGATATAAGGAGAAGCAACGGGAGGCAGTGGATACGTCGCGGTTCAAATAGATAGAAGATGCAGGTGGTCAGGTGAAAATACGGTATTCCTTTGTACTTTGCCACATCTTTCGTACTTTTGCAACTTTCAAAACATTAAAGTTGTTATTTAAAGAAAAGACTCTGTATGAAATCGGACATTGAAATAGCCCGCAGCATAGAGCTGAAGAAGATAAAGCAGGTGGCTGAAAGTGTGGATATCCCGCGTGACGAAGTAGAGAACTATGGCCGTTACATAGCCAAGATTCCTACGCATCTGATTGATGAAGAGAAAGTGAAGAAGAGCAATCTGATACTGGTGACGGCTATCACGGCTACGAAAGCGGGTATCGGTAAAACAACCGTGTCCATCGGGCTGGCATTGGGCTGAACAAGATTGGCAAGAAAGCGATTGTGGCTTTACGCGAACCCTCGTTAGGTCCTTGCTTCGGCATGAAAGGCGGTGCTGCCGGTGGAGGATATGCCCAGGTGCTGCCCATGGAGAAGATAAACCTGCACTTTACGGGCGACTTTCACGCCATTACCTCCGCACACAACATGATTTCCGCTTTGCTCGACAATTACTTGTACCAGCATCAGGCAGACGGCTTCGGACTGAAAGAAATCATCTGGCGGCGCGTACTTGATGTGAATGACCGTTCCTTGCGGAGCATTGTCACCGGATTGGGACCGAGCACCAACGGCATTACCGAGGAGTCGGGCTTCGATATTACCCCGGCTTCCGAAATTATGGCTATTCTCTGTCTGGCAACGGACCTCGACGACCTCCGTCGCCGTATTGAAAATATTATTCTGGGATTCCGTTTCGATGGTACTCCTTTCACAGTGAAGGAGTTAGGAGTAGCCGGTGCCATTACCGTACTGTTGAAAGATGCTATCAACCCAACTTGGTACAGACTACCGAAGGCTCTGCTGCTTTTGTTCATGGAGGACCGTTCGCAAATATTGCCCATGGTTGCAACTCCATTCTTGCCACAAAAATGGCCATGACATTCGGCGATTATGTAGTGACGGAAGCCGGTTTCGGGGCTGACCTGGGTGCGGAGAAGTTCTACAACATCAAGTGCCGCAAGAGCGGCCTACAGCCCAAGCTGACGATAATCGTTGCTACCGCACAAGGACTGAAGATGCATGGCGGTGTCAGTCTGGACCGCATCAAGGAACCCAATATGGAAGGACTGAAAGAGGGCTTCGGCAATCTGGACAAGCATGTACGCAATTTGCGTTCATTCGGCCAGCAGGTCATCGTGGCATTCAACCGTTTTGCCAGTGATACGGACGAGGAGGTGGAAGCTATCCGCCGCCATTGCGAAGAAAAGCTTGAGGTAGGTTTTGCCGTGAACAACGCCTTTGCCAAAGGAGGAGAGGGAGCCGTTGACCTTGCCAATCTGGTAGTAGATACTATCGAGAACAAACCATCCGAACCGCTGACCTTCACCTACGAAGAGAGCGATTGCGTGGAACGTAAAATAGAAAAGGTAGCCTGCAACCTCTACGGGGCAAGCGTAGTGACTTACAGTCTCCACTCCCGCAAGGTTATCAAACTGATAGAGCAGATGGGTATCAGCATTACCCGTCTGTATCGCCAAGACGCAGTACTCCTTCTCTGCCGACCCGAAGATATACGGTGCAGTCAACAACTTTGAGTTCCACATCAAGGATATTGTGGTCAATAACGGTGCGGAAATGATTGTAGCCATCGCCGGTGAATTCTCCGTATGCCGGGATTACCCAAGAAACCACAAGCCGAACACATTGATATTGTGGACGGAAATATAGAAGGGCTGAGCTAACGCGCGGAGCGCGTTTAGAATTAAAAATTAAAGGCTGCGCAGTTCAAAGCGAACATTGCGCAGCCTTTAATTTTTAATTCTTAATTTTTAATTCTGTTTGCTTATTAATAAGCAAACAGCGGGTATTCTTTCATCTTCGCATTGACGCGTGCACGTACTCTGCGATGACTTGTTCGTTGTCTACGTTGGACAGAACGGTTTCAATCATCTCGGCAATTTCGAGCATCAGGTCTTCCTTGGCACCACGGGTTGTGATGGCAGGAGTACCCAGACGGATACCGGAAGTCTGGAAAGCCGAGCGGCTGTCAAACGGAACCATGTTCTTGTTTACGGTGATGTCGGCAGATACCAACGCCTTCTCGGCAACCTTACCGGTCAAATCGGGATATTTGCTGCGCAGGTCTACCAGCATGGAGTGGTTGTCCGTACCGCCGGAAACGATGGTGAAGCCACGGTCTATCAAGCTTGTGCCAGGACAGCGGCGTTTTTCTTCACCTGCTTGGCATATTCTTTCCATTCCGGTTGCAGGATTTCGCCGAAGGCAACGGCTTTGGCTGCGATGACATGTTCTAGCGGACCACCTTGGATACCGGGGAATACGGCTGAATCCAGCAACTGGGACATCATCTTGATTTCTCCCTTCGGAGTTTTCTTGCCCCAGGGGTTGGGGAAGTCCTTACCCATCATGATAACGCCACCGCGAGGACCACGCAGAGTCTTGTGGGTAGTGGAGGTCACGATGTGGGCATATTTCACGGGGTTATCCAGTTCACCGGCTGCAATCAGTCCGGCAGGATGAGCCATGTCAATCATTAGGATGGCACCTATCTTGTCCGCGATTTCGCGCATGCGCTTGTAGTCCCATTCGCGGGAATAAGCAGAACCGCCGCCGATAATCATTTTGGGTTTCTCGCGCAGGGCAACTTCTTCCATCTGGTCATAGTCCACACGTCCGGTTTCCTGGTTCAGATTGTATTCGCAGGGAGTATAGATAATACCGGAAGTGTTGACCAGTGAGCCATGGGAGAGGTGACCGCCGTGTGCAAGGTTCAGTCCCATGAATTTGTCGCCCGGATTGAGCACGGCGAGGAATACGGCTGCATTGGCTTGTGCACCGGAGTGCGGCTGTACGTTGGCCCATTCTGCGCCGAAAATCTGTTTCAAGCGGTCGATGGCAATCTGCTCACTCTGGTCCACTACCTCACAACCACCATAGTAACGCTTGCCGGGGTATCCTTCAGCATACTTGTTGGTGAGGCAGGAGCCCATTGCCTGCATAACCTGGTCACTTACAAAGTTCTCTGATGCAATCAGTTCAATGCCTTTGAGCTGACGTTGGTGTTCTTTTTCGATAAGTTCGAAAATTAAATCATCTCTTTTCATTCTGCTTATTAGATAAGTTTGATAATCTGTGTTCTCTTATTAAGCGCACAAAATTTACGGGAAATAAAATGAAATAAATTGAAAAGAAAAGGAAAGAAATTTAACTGTCAAAAGAACACTCCGAAAGAAAAACTCAGCACATTGTCCCTGCGGTGAAAACGGATTTCGTTTTTCGTGTTTTCGTCAGCAGCGTTGTTGTCGGCCGGAATATCGTATGTCACGCTCTTGGAGATGTTGTGCAGCCCCATGTCGTAACGGAAGTCGAAAAAGACGCGTGAGATGGTGACGGATACGCCGACGGTGAAACTGAGATTGAGCGGACGCAGCCTTTCACGGATATTCACCTGGTCGAAATTCTCGAAGTCGATGTCACTTTTCCTGTCCCATATATAGCGCACTTTGGGTCCTCCAAAGACGGCAAGGCTGTACGGCCCCTCCTTGATGAAGTTGTATCCGTAGATGACGGGGATGTCTATACTGTGGATGGACGATGTAATGGAGCTTCCTCCAGCCGGGCTCCTGATGCGGCGTCTTCGGGCAGAGGTTTCTCGAAGGTGATGTTGCACCGGTTGATGTTGTAGGATATTTCCGGTTGCAGGAAGTGGCGGTCGAAGTTTACCCGCATGAAAAGGGAACCGAAATATCCTATCTTGTAATTGTTCTGCACTTCGTCAATGGGTACTCCGTTGACACTGAACTGGGATACAAGGAACAAGGAAGAGGTGAAACCGCCTTTGAAACCGAAATTGACCGGAGTTTCCTTGCGGTGTCCGGAATGCTCTTCGTCGGCAGTACCGGGCACAACCGGAGTCTGTCCCCACATCATGGCGGGGAAGGCCAACAGATATAAGCCCATCAAGATTCGTCGCAACTCCATCTCTTAAAACCTTTATCGCATTATTACTTCTTTTTCTCTACTGACCATCCGAATTTGCCTATCTTTTCTCCCAGCTCATAATATCCACCGTGCACATAGACCAAGGGATTCGTTTCCGCCAGTTCCAGTTTGCCGGTTTCAGGGTTCAGATTACGGGTATCGGCACGTACATTTACCACATCCGCTATAAACATGTCGTGCGAACCGAGAGCCATAATCTCCTTTACCCGGCATTCTATGCAAAGCGGTGATTCCTCGATAAGAGGCGCGCTGACTACGGTGCTTTTCCCCGGTGTCAGATGCATTTCCTCGAATTTGTTGTAGTCCTTTCCGGAGCGTACGCCACACCAGTCCGTGGCCCGTGCCATATCTTTCGTGGTGAGGTTGATGACGAATTCCATATTCCGCTTGATGATGTCGTAGGAGTGGCGTTCGGGGCGTACGGAGATGTAGCACATGGGCGGGTTCGTACAAATCGTCCCCGTCCATGCGATAGTCAGAATGTTATATTCCTCCGGAGTGCTTCCGCAGCTCACCAGTACGGCGGGCAGCGGATAAATCATGGTTCCGGGTTTCCAGTCTTCTTTTCATATAATCTCAATATCTTCTCTGGTCTGCTCCTTTTCGCAGTAGTGACATTTGATGACGCAATTGTCCTTATCCACGACATGAAACAACGTAGGCATAGGCTCATTGTTCGTGATGCACTTCGGGTTGGCGCATTTCACGATTCCGCGCAGCTCTTCGGGCAGGCGGACTTCGCGTTTCTCCACCACTTCGTAGTCGCGGATAATGTTCAGTTTTACATTGGGAGCCACCACGGCGATACGGTTTATCTCTTCGTCGCAGAAGAACTTGTCGGCAATCTTGATGATGCCTTTCGTGCCCAGCTTCTTGCTCTTGAGGTTGAAGCCGATGGTGATATTGTTGCTCATGTGTTCCAGTCCGAGCAGGGAGACTACGGTAAACAGTCTTCTCGGAGGGTATATGGTCTATTACAGTGCCGTTTTCCAGAGCAGCAACCTGCAATTCCTGTTTCTTTTCGCTTAACATCTTGAAATATTAGTTATTAGACGATTCTACTGAATTACTCCTTTACTCTTTTTCACCTCATCCAGCGTGATGCCCAGTACATCGCACAGAATAGCTTCACGGGCATACAGTCCGTTTTGTGCCTGCTGGAAATAGTATGCCTTGGGATTGTCGTCCACATCATAGGCTATTTCGTTGACACGGGGCAGCGGATGCAGGATGCGCAGGTTGGGACGGGTATGTTCCAGCATCTTGTTGCGCAGGATGTAGACATTCTTCACCCGCTCGTACTCCATAAGGTCGGTGAAGCGCTCGCGCTGCACACGGGTCATGTAGAGGATGTCGGCATCAGCAATGATTTCTTCCGTAAGTCCGTATGTTCCACGTACTTGATGTTGTGCTCGCGGCAGTAGATTTTGTATTCTTCGGGCATCCGCAACTCGTCGGGAGCGATGAAGTGGAAAGTGGGGTTGAAGTGCGCATGGCCATCAGCAGGGAGTGGACGGTACGGCCGTACTTCAAGTCGCCGACCAGAAAAATGTTCAGGTTCTCCAGTGTGCCTTGTGTCTTGTAGATGGAGTAGAGATCGAGCATGGTTTGTGAGGGATGCTGGTTGGCACCGTCTCCGGCATTCACAATGGGCACGGTGGTGACTTCACTGGCATAGCGTGCGGCCCCTTCGAGGTGGTGGCGCATCACGATGATGTCGGCATAGTTGCTCACCATCTTGATGGTGTCTTTCAGCGTCTCGCCCTTGGATGAGCTGGTGGCCTTTGGGTCGCTGAACCCGATGACACGTGCTCCAAGCCGGTTGGCGGCAGTCTCGAAACTGAGGCGTGTACGGTGGAAGGCTCGAAAAATAAGGTGGCAACTACTTTCCCGTCCAATATATGCCGATTGGGATGGGCTTCAAACTCTTTCGCCATCTCGAGCATATAGAGGATTTTTTCCCGGCTATGCTCGGCAATGGTGACTAAACTTCTGTTTTCCATATCGTTGAATTCATTTATACTTTTCGAGAGTGTAAAGTTACGGAAAATATGCGGGCTACGGAAATATGCGGGGAAGTTTTTTGCGAAATATGGGCTGTTTTTTTAACCGTGTGGCTTGTTGTCCGGAATGCCACACTTCATCATCCGAAATGCCACACTTCGACAAAGTAAATGCCGCATTTCGCGAATGTTCAAGTGTGGCATTTGCCTTAGTCAAGTGCGGCGTTTGCCTTGTCGAAGTGTGGCATTCCGGACAGTGAAGTGTGGTATCTCTTTACGCCGTCGCCGTCGTTCTTTTTAACGACAACGTCGTTTTTTTCTCTTCTCTTCTTATCTTATCTCTCTTACGCGCGCGAGGGCAAGTTTTCATTGTTTCAATCTGTATTATAGCTCATTACGATGTGTTTTTCCTTTCCGATTTTTTCTTCAAGTTTTCTAATTATTTTGCAATCGTTTTGCATTTCACTGACAGTTTCCATTAAAATAAACGGGCGTTTTTTTTTGTGAATGCCGGAAATCTTATCCTGAAAAAGATATAAAAAGCATAGGCACATCCAATATATTTCCGTACCTTTGCCCTATTATTGAACTTTGATTTTAGCAACTGAAACATGATAAGGAAAGTCGTCAAAATCCTATGGATTTTCATCGCACTGATTTCGCTGGTGTGTGTCTTTATATTCTTTCCATAGCCAAGGGTGGATAGGCTATATGCCTCCGGTGGAAGACCTGGAAAATCCGAATTACAAATTTGCCACAGAAGTCTTTTCCGAGGACGGAAAGTATTGGTACTTATTCCTATAGTAAGGAAAACCGCGTGTTTGTGGGATACAATGATTTGTCGCCCAATATCATCAACGCCTTGATAGCTACGGAAGATGTACGTTTTGCCGAACATTCGGGCATTGACGCCTACGCCCTGACGCGTGCCGTAGTGAAGCGCGGTATCCTGATGCAGAAGAATGCCGGCGGTGGCAGTACCATCACCCAGCAGCTTTCCAAACAGCTTTATTCTCCCAGTGCCGACAATGTGATGGAACGTCTGTTCCAGAAGCCATCGAATGGGTGATTGCCGTAAAGCTGGAGCGTTACTATACAAAAGAGGAAATCCTCACCATGTATCTCAACAAGTTCGATTTCCTGAACAATGCGGTAGGCATCAAGACTGCTGCCTTTACCTACTTCGGTTGCGAACCGAAAGATTTGAAGATTGAGGAAGCGGCTACGTTGGTGGGCATGTGCAAGAATCCGTCTCTCTATAATCCGGTGCGCTACAATGAACGTTCCCGCGGACGGCGCAATGTGGTGCTCGACCAGATGCGGAAAGCGGGATATATTACGGAAGCCGAGCGCGACTCCCTCCAGGCATTGCCTCTGAAACTGAAGTACAACCGTGTGGACCACAAGGAAGGGTTGGCCACTTATTTCCGCGAATACCTGCGCGGCGTGCTCACCGCCAAGAAGCCCGACAAGGCCAACTACCGCGGTTGGCAGATGCAGAAATACTACGAGGATTCACTCGACTGGGAGAACAACCCGCTCTTTGGATGGTGCGAAAAGAACACCAAGAAAGACGGTACCAAATACAACCTCTACACCGACGGGCTGAAAATCTATACCACGCTCGACTCGCGTATGCAGCAGTATGCCGAGGATGCCGTGACAGAGCATCTGAAGGAACTGCAAGGTTACTTCTTCAAGGAAAAGAAAGGGGCCAAGAAAGCTCCCTACACCTTCCGTCTGACCCAGGAGCAGGTGGACGAGATTCTGGGACGTGCCATGAGGTTGTCCGACCGCTACCGCATTATGAAGAAAGCCGGAGCCACCGAAGCTGAAATAAAGAAAGCCTTCGATACCCCGGAGGAGATGTCCGTATTCAGTTGGGAAGGGGAGAAAGACACCATTATGACCCCGATGGATTCCATCCGTTACTACAAGTTCTTCCTTCGTGCCGGTTTCATGTCCATGGACCCGCGCAGCGGACATGTCAAGGCATACGTAGGCGGACCGAACTACCATTACTTCCAGTACGATATGGCCATGGTGGGACGCCGCCAGGTAGGTTCTACCATCAAGCCTTTCCTTTATACATTGGCTATGGAGAACGGTTTTTCTCCCTGCGACGAAGTGCGCCACGTGGAATACACGCTGATTGATGAAAACGGAAAACCGTGGACGCCGCGTAATGCCAACAAAAAGCTGATTGGTGACATGGTGACTGTGAAGTGGGGGCTGGCAAACTCGGACAACTGGATTACGGCCTATCTCATGAGCAAGCTGAATCCCTATAATCTGAAACGTCTTATACATACTTTCGGTGTCCGCAACCGTGATATAGTACCTTCCGTTTCACTCTGTCTGGGCCCGTGCGAGATTTCCGTCGGCGAGATGGTAAGTGCCTATACCGCATTCCCCAACAAGGGTATCCGGGTAGCTCCGCTGTTCGTGACCCGCATCGAGGACAATGATGGAAACGTGCTGGCGACCTTTGCTCCCGAAATGCAGGAAGTCATCAGTGTATCCAGCGCTTACAAGATGCTGGTCATGCTGCGTGCCGTTGTCAACGAAGGTACCGGAGGCCGTGTGCGCCGTCTAGGTGTGAAAGCCGACATGGGCGGCAAGACCGGAACGACGAACTACAATGCCGACGGCTGGTTTATGGCTTCACGCCTTCGCTTGTGTCCGGTTGCTGGGTGGGCGGTGAGGACCGCGACATCCACTTCGATACGATGCTTCACGGACAAGGTGCTTCCATGGCATTGCTATCTGGACCAAATACATGGTGAAAGTGCTCGGTGACAAATCTCTGGGATATGATGAAAATGAAACATTCCAGTTGCCCGAAGGCTATGACCCGTGCAAGGATGATGTGAATCTGGAAGGAGACACCCATATAGAAGAACCGATAGAGGGACTCGAACGAACTGTTTAATTAAGTTGAAAGGTGAAAATTGAAAGTGGAAAGGTAAACTTTCAATTTTCCCCTTTTCCCCTTTCACCTTAAAAAATGGATTATACGATTAGTATTGGGAGCAACGAGCAGCGGAGGGAGAACATGGAACTGGCTCGCAGACGCTTGACGGAACTTTTTTCGGGAATACGTTTCTCGGAAGAGGAGGAGACGGTACCTTTGTTCTTTCACCGTCCGAATCTGTTCTCCAATCAGGTGGCATGCTTTGCTTCCGATAATCCGGTAGAGGAAGTCACCGCCTGCCTGAAAGCCATCGAACGGGAAGCCGGAAGGAAGCCCGAGGAGAAGGAGCAGGAAATTGTACGGCTGGATATAGACTTGTTGTCTTGTGACGGGACTGTCTATAAGCCAAAAGATTTGAAACGTGATTATATCCTGCGAGGATTGAACAACTGTTATAATTAATAAAGAATATAAGGAGATGGGTCGATAGTATATGAACACTTTCGGACACACTCTCATTTTAAAAAACGAAGATTGAAAATGAAATTTTTAGGAATCATACCTGCCCGTTACGCATCTACGCGTTTTCCAGCCAAACCATTGGCGGTGTTAGGTGGAAAAACCGTGATACAGCGAGTATACGAGCAAGTGGCAGGAATCTTGGACGATGCATACGTGGCTACGGACGATGAGCGTATTGAAGCCGCAGTAAAAGCATTCGGAGGAAAGGTGGTAATGACTTCCACCGAACATAAAAGCGGCACCGACCGCTGTCAGGAAGCTTGTACAAAAATAGGAGGACAGTTTGATGTCGTGGTGAATATCCAGGGGGATGAGCCTTTCATCCAGCCTTCGCAGTTACAAGCCGTCAAAGCATGTTTCGACGATCCGGCCACCCAGATAGCCACTCTGGTGAAACCCTTTACGGTAGATAATGGTTTCGAGGCACTGGAAAATGTGAACTCTCCGAAGGTTGTGCTCAACAAAAACAGGAATGCCCTCTATTTTAGCCGTTCCATCATTCCCTACCAGCGCAATGCGGCGAAGGAAGACTGGCTGGAGAATCATACATATTATAAGCATATCGGCCTTTATGCCTATCGCGTAGAGGTACTGAAAGAGATAACCGCCCTTCCGCAGTCATCCCTCGAGATTGCCGAATCATTGGAACAGCTTCGTTGGCTGGAAAACGGATATACCATCAAGGTAGGTGTCACGGATGTGGAAACTATCGGCATAGATACTCCTCAGGATTTGGAACGGGCAGAAGAATTTCTTAAAAGCCACGGGTTGTAAACTAGAAAGCCCATGCTGAACCGAAGTGACCAACCCGGATTCTTGAACCGGAACAACTGGCAGTGCAAAGACCGGAACGTATCAAGTTGCCTAATGGCGTGCCATTGAGTGTGCTCAATGCCGGTGACAATGAAGTGACACGTATCGATCTCCTCATGGCAGGCGGCCGATGGCAACAGAAACAGCCCTTGCAGGCGTTGTTTACGAACCGCATGCTTCGCGAGGGAACCCGACGCTACGATGCCGCCCAGATAGCGGAAAAGCTGGACTATTACGGAGCCTGGCTGGAATTGTCCAGTGCATCCGAGTATGCCTATGTCACCCTTTATTCTCTGAATAAATACCTTCCCCAAACGCTTGACATATTGGAGTCTATCGTCAAAGAGCCGGTATTTCCCGAGAAAGAGCTGGGAGTGATTGTAGACAACAATATCCAGCAGTTTCTTGTCAACTCTTCCAAGGTGGACTTTCTGGCGCACCGCGGATTGGTGAAGGCTCTGTACGGCGGGCAGCATCCCGGTGGACGTCTGGTGCAGGAAGAGGATTATCGGCGCATCACTCCTGCGGTGCTACGCGAGTTTTATGACCGTTACTATCATTCCAATAATTGCAGCATCTATCTCTCGGGTAAGGTAACCGGTGATTGCATCCACAGGATAGAGTCCTTGTTTGGCTGCGAGGCTTTCGGTACGGATTTCCGCAAACCGGAGAAGACAGAATTCCATCCGGTTACCACCTCCGGAAAACGTATCTTCATCGAACGTCCGGACGCCCTGCAAAGTGCCGTCCGTATGGGCATGCTTTCCCTGGACCGTAATCATCCGGACTACTTGAAGGCCCGCGTACTGGTCACACTGTTCGGGGTTATTTTGGCAGTCGCCTGATGTCCAATATCCGGGAAGATAAAGGATACACATACGGTATCTCCGCAGCATCATGCCCTATCCGGGGCAGGGAGTGTTGGCGGTCAGTGCCGAAGCCGCCAACGAATTTGTGGAGCCTCTTATCGGTGAGGTTTATCATGAAATAGACCGCCTTCAGAACGAGCTGGCTTCCGATGGAGAGCTTTCCATGGTGAAGAACTATATGTTGGGAGACATGTGCCGTAGTTATGAATCTGCATTCTCGTTGGCAGATGCCTGGATTTTTGTGCAGGTATCGGGCTTGCAGGATACCTACTTTGCCGAAGCACTGGATGCTGTCAAGGAGGTTACTCCACAAGAAATCGTGAACTTGCAGGGCGGCATTTATGCAAAGAGAAATTAAAAGAAATAGTGTGCGGCAAAAAAATGTCATAAAAAGCGGGAGTTATCGCATCATTTTACCGGATAAATCCTACCTTTGTCAATTATCAACTATCAATTATCAATTAATGAAATATCTATATACTGCACTCATTCTGCTTTCTTATGCCAAGGTGGAGCCACTGCCCAGGAAAAAAGCGGCTTTTTCGATAAAGTGAAAAGTACATTCTCTTCGGAGATAAAGATAGGTACCTATACGTTCAAAGATAACGGGGCCGTCTATACCGGTGAAATAAAAGGCCGCAAGCCCAATGGAAAGGGGAAGACCGTTTTCAAGAACGGCGACGTCTACGAGGGTGAGTATGTGAAGGGCAAGCGTGAAGGCTACGGTACATATATGTTTCCCGACGGTGAAAAGTATGAGGGGCAATGGTTTCAAGACCAGCAGCATGGTAGGGGTATCTACTATTTTATGAATAACAACCGTTATGACGGCATGTGGTTTCAGGATTACCAGCACGGTAAAGGAACCATGTACTATTACAATGGTGATATTTATGAGGGCGACTGGGTGAATGATAAACGCGAAGGCCAAGGAACGTATACCTGGAAGAACGGTTCCAAGTATGTAGGCTCGTGGAAGAATGACAAGAAAGACGGCAAAGGAACACTGACCTGGAATGACGGTTCCAAATATGACGGGGAGTGGAAAAATGATGTCCGGGACGGTAAAGGAACTTTTGAATATGCCAACGGCGACAAATATGTAGGTGACTGGAAGGACGACATGCAGCATGGCAAAGGTATTTACTTTTTCCATACCGGCGACCGTTACGAAGGTTCTTATGTTCAAGGTGAACGTACCGGAGAGGGCATTTATTACCATGCCAGCGGCAACAAGTATGTGGGCAGCTTCAAGGATGGAAAGCAGGAAGGCCACGGCACATTTACGTGGGCAAGCGGCGCCGTTTACGAAGGTAATTGGAAAGATAACCAACGTGACGGATACGGTACTTACAAATGGAATGTAGGTGACTCTTACGAAGGTGAATGGAAAGACAATAAGTTCAACGGCCAAGGTACCCTGATTCAGACCGATGGAACCAAATATAAAGGCGGTTTTGTGAACGGTATGGAAGAAGGTAGCGGTATCCAGGAGGACAAGAACGGAAACCGTTATGAAGGCTTCTTCAAACAAGGCAAGAAACACGGTCCGTTTGTAGAAACAGACAAGAACGGAAAGGTGATACGAAAAGGAACCTACAAGATGGGAAGGCTGGAGAATTAGAATTAAAAATTAGAAATTAAAAATTAAAGGCTGCGCAATGTTCACTTCAGAACCGCGCAGCCTTTAATTTTAATTTCTAACGCTCCGCGGTTAGATAATGTATTGTGAACTGATTGATTCATTGTTCATCACCCGCTTGATGGTTTCGGCGAACATATCGGCAATGCTCAACTGTTTAACCTTGTCACATTTTTTAGAGTAGGGGATACTATCAGTAAATACCATTTCCGTTAGTGCGGATTCTTGTACACGGAAAGAAGCAGGGTCGGACATTACGCAGTGGCTGGCAATGGCACGGACAGATTTGGCTCCTGCTTCCAGCATGATGTTGGCAGCTTGGTAATGGTTCCTGCTGTATCTACAATATCGTCTACCAATACTACATTCTTGTCTTTTACATCACCGATGATTTGCATGGTGGCAACCACGTTTGCTTTTTCGCGTGTCTTGTTGCACAATACCAGGGGTACACCGAGGTATTTGGAGAATGTGCTGGCGCGTTTTGAACCGCCGACATCCGGGGTGGCGATTACCAAGTCTTCCAGTTTCAAGGATTCAATATAGGGGAGGAATACTGCTGATGCATACAAATGATCCACCGGAATATTGAAGAAACCTTGAATCTGGTCTGCATGAAGGTCCATCGTAATCAGACGGTCGATACCTGCAACAGAGAGCAGGTCGGCCACCAGCTTGGCGCCGATGGAAACACGGGGTTTGTCTTTTCTGTCCTGACGTGCCCAACCGAAGTAAGGGATAACGGCTACAACGCTTTTTGCCGATGCTCTTTTAGCAGCATCAACCATCAGCAGAAGTTCCATCAAGTTGTCAGAATTAGGGAAGGTTGATTGAACCAGGAATACATGCGAGCCACGGATAGATTCCTCATAAGAGACTGCAAACTCACCATCTGCAAAATGGGTGATGTTCATCTTTCCCAGAGGGCAATCAAGGCTAGCGCAGATTTTCTCTGCAAGGTATCTCGAATTTGTTCCTGAGAATACCATAAAGGGTGCTTTTTCGCTCATTTGTGTAATAGATGTTACCTATTTGTTAATTTGCATGCAAAGGTAGGAATTTCCCGTTACATAAAACAAGAGTTATTGTATAAAAATTATTTTTCTTTCCCGGATTTATTCGTAGCTTTGCTTTATGAAACGACTTTCTTTTATATGGTTTGCGGGGTTGTTGTGCCTTTGTACAACAATGGTTTCGTGTGTGGGAACGGCACCCATGAAGGAAGTACGCCTTATCGACTCTCTAAACCAGGTGGCTTATGCTTTTCGTTATAAAAACCTGGATTCATCCTGCCATGCGGCATCAAGGGCCTACCGTGAAGTCAGCCTCTATAAACAAGGAAAAGCGGAAGCATCCAATAATCTGGCTTTTGTGCTTTTATGCGCATGGATTTTGAGCAGGCCGAAAAGTTTCATATGGATGTCTATAATCTGACCAAGAATGAACTGGAACTCCTTATTGCCGACATCGGTTTGATGAAGATTTATCAGCGGACGGCGTTGAACAAGGAGTTCTACGATTATCGCAATAGTGCCTTGCACCGTATGAAAAGAATAGCGGAGGATGACAATCTGTTTGTGGACCAACACGAGCAAATGCGTTTGAATTATGCCCGTTCGGAATTTTATATTGTATCTGCTGTGTATTATTATTATTTGCAACAGCGTCCGGAAGCTGTAGCCTCTATTAATGAAGTTACTAAAAAACAAGAGTTGCTGGCAGATACCAATCAGCTGTTGTATTATCACTACATCAAAGGTTCTGCTGCCTTATGCGAGGGTGAGACACCGGATGAGCGAAGACTGAGAGAATTTGATGAGCTCTATACCGCATGGCAGTTGGCTTCGCGCAAGGGCTATCTTTACTTTGAGGGCAATGGAGTGCAGGGACTTGCCAACTTGATGGCTTCACCGGATAATTACGCATTTTTTCAAGACCGCCGCTCCCATGCCTTGACACGTTTTGGAGTACCGGTAGATTCGCTGCTTCCCATGCGTCTGGGGCAGTTGGCATTGCAAAAATTCAGCCAATACAAGGATTTGTATCAGATAGCAGGTGCATATGTATCTATCGGCAAATACCTGAATGCCCACAGTCACTATACAGAAGCTCTTGACACGCTAAAACTTGCTCTGGAATGTGTAAATGACCATCACCGCCTTTTCTATGACTGCCACGATAGTTTGGACTGGCTGAAAGCATTTGACCGTCGAGATACGATTTGTGCGGAGAAGGCATGGATGGAGCAGAAACTGAAAACCGTGCCCGAGTGGATTTCACGTATTCGTGAACAGTTGAGCGTTTCGTATGCAGGACTCGGGATGAAAGAAAAATCAGACTATAACCGCAATATTTACCTGGATATCCTTGAAGATACACGCCAGGATAAAGAGCTGGAAAGCCGCTATCAAGCATTGGAAAAGGAGGCGGGGCAGCTCAACGTCGTGTTGTCACTGGTCATTGTGGGCTTCGTGCTTGTATCCCTCTTTTTCTGGTTTTTCAACAAGCGTTCCAAAGACCGGAACAGAGTGCATCTCCGCCGTCTGCAGCTGATGCTGGATATCTGTCAGAAGATAACGGCATCCATTCCGGCAGATGCACAGACTGAGGAGGAAATCATCGACTCTATCCGGACGGCTGTCTGCCCGGAATTGGAAAAGCTGTTTGGAGTGAAGGACATCCGCATAGACAACGGGCAATTAGTGTTCCCGCGTCGGATGAGCAAGGATGAGCAGGCGATGGTACGGGTGATAACCCCCTATATCCAATGGGCAATCGACAACGGCATGACGTCCATCTCCCTTGGGGATGAGCGCCGCAGACTGGAAAAGCAACGCTACATTTACGAGCAGCACATCGCGGGGAACAAACGGCAAAATCTGATAAAGAAAGCATGTATGGCTATTGTCAACGGGATTCATCCGTACATAGACCGTATCATCAACGAAGTGCAGAAACTGACTCAAAAAGGATTCATCAAAGAGGAACGGATAAAGGAGGAGAAATACCAGTATATCGACGAGTTGGTTACTACCATCAACGAATACAATGATATTCTTGCCCTTTGGATAAAGATGAAGCAAGGAAGCCTTAGCCTGAACATAGAGACGTTCGAATTGAATGAACTTTTCGAGCTGCTCAGGAAAGGAAGCCGTACATTCGAGATGAAGAGACAGTCGTTGGAGGTGCAGCCTACGGATATCCGGGTGAAGGCAGACAAAGCCCTTACATTGTTTATGATAAATACACTGGCAGAGAATGCCCGTAAATATACCCCTCAGGGCGGTATGGTGAAAGTATATGCACGGCAGGAGGAGGATTACGTGGAAATCTCGGTAGAGGATAATGGTTGTGGATTGTCACCGGAAGATGTAGCTCGCATCGTGGGAGAAAAAGTATATGACTCAAAAGCCATCGGTATGAGTGACGCTCCCGACAAGGAGGAATTGAGGAAGAACAAAGGAAGTGGCTTTGGACTGATGAACTGTAAGGGCATCATTGAAAAATATCGCAAGACGAATGATTTGTTCAAGGTCTGTCTGTTCAATGTGGAGAGCGGGCTGGGAAAAGGCAGCCGTTTTTATTTCCGTCTGCCTGCCGGTATCCGTAAGTCTGTGTCGGTGTTGCTCGTCGTGTTGTTTTTGTGCATGTCATCCTGCCGGCATGCTGTGGAACAGACTGCTTCCGGAGAGGTGTTGCCGGATTCTTTGGCACTGCTTGCACAGAATGAATACGAAGCTTTGCTGGACGAAGCCTCCGATTATGCCAATGAAGCTTATTACTGCAATGTGAACGGAGAATACGAACTGGCTTTACAATACATAGATTCGGCAATGTATTGCCTGAACGAACATTACAAGCAATACGCCCATCCTATACATCGCTATATGACGCTGACCGGAGACGGGACGCCTGCGGAACTGGATTGGTGGAACCAGATGTTCAATTCGGATTTCCATGTAATTCTGGATATCAGGAATGAAGCGGCAGTCTCATTTCTTGCATTGAAGCAATGGGATGACTATAGTTATAATAATGCTGCCTACACCACCTTGTACAAACTGTTGGGAGAAGACCAATCCTTGGAAGAATATTGCCGGCAGCTGGAGCGTTCCACCAACAACAAGATGGTGGGCATTTTGCTGGCGGTGATTTTGCTGTTCGTATTGCTGTTGGGATATTACATACTCTACTTCCGTAAACGTCTGGTGAACCGCTGGAATCTGGAGCAAGTACTGGAAATTAATGGAAAGGTGTTCAATGCCTCCTTGTTGCCGGTTTCGGATACGGAGGAAATGTTGCAGCGTGAGGAGGATACATTGAAGGAAATCCCGCGGCAGATTGTAGGTTCCGCTTTTGATGCAGTGAACGAACTTTTGAGTATCGACCGGTTAAGCATAGCTGTATACAACGAGACTACACATAAGCTGGAATACACTTCCAATCCAGTGGAAGATACCGCCGTGGACGAGTTGCCTATCTGGAGGAAATATATGGAGAATTGCTTTGAGCAGCAAGAGTACATATCGGAAAAGGGTATACAAACATTGCCGCTTGTTGTGGATGCGGGAAATATGTGTCGTTGCATAGGTGTGCTGTGTCTGGAACGCAGGGAAGGTACGGAGCAGGAGACCGACCATTTGCTTTTGGAACTGATAGCCCGTTATGTCTCCATTGTAATCTTCAATGCAGTGGTTAAGTTGGCTACGAAATACCGGGACATCGAAGTGGCTCAAGATGAAGCCCGGCGAGCTTCCTGGGAAGACAGTTTGCTGCATGTACAGAACATGGTGCTGGATAATTGTCTCTCGACCATCAAGCATGAAACGATTTATTATCCGAACAAGATAAAGCAGCTGATAGGGAAACTGCGGTCCGGCAAACAGACAGAAGCGGAGGAGCGGGAAACGGTGGTTGCCATCAGCGAATTGATAGAGTATTACAAAGGTATCTTTACGACACTCAGTTCATGCGCTTCCCGCCAGTTGGAAGAGGTGACTTTCAGGCGTGCGACAATATCTGTGCCGGAACTTATGGCTACTGCCGGGAAATATTTCCGCAAAGTGTATAAGGGAAACAAGGCGCATATTGATTTTAAGATACAACTGTTGGAAGGACGGATTACCGGTGACTGGAACCAGTTGCGTTTCCTGCTTGAAAACCTGATAGACGAGGCTTGCTCCGTAACTCTGGATGGAGCTGTCTGTCTGTCGGCCCGGGAAGATGGGGAATTTATACGTTTTCTGTTTACAGATATGCGCAGGGAAAAGACCCGTGAAGAATTGAACCAATTGTTCTATCCCGACTTGTCCCGCATGACGGCCGGTGAGAAAGGAGAACTGTATGGTACGGAATATCTGGTGTGCAAGCAGATTATCCGCGACCATGACGAGTTTGCCGGACGCCGGGGATGCCGTATCAATGCCGAACCGGGAAAGGAAGGAGGTTTTACAATATATTTTACGCTACCGAAAAAATGAAATATGGAAGACAAAAAATTTAAAGTAATCATCGTTGAAGATGTCAAGTTGGAGCTGAAAGGGACGGAAGAGATTTTCCGCCATGAAATTCCCAATGCGGAGGTAATAGGTACTGCTATGACTGAGCAGGAGTTCTGGACATTGATTGAAGCCGGCGTGCCGGATCTTGTTCTGCTGGACTTGGGACTGGGAGGTTCGACCACAATCGGGGTGGACATCTGCCGGAATATCTTCAAGCGTTATCCGGGAGTACATGTGCTGATATTCACGGGAGAAATATTGAATGAGAAGTTATGGGTGGACGTACTTGAAGCCGGTGCCGACGGCATTATCCTGAAAACCGGAGAGTTGCTGACCAAAACCGATGTGCAGGCAGTGATGGACGGCAAGAAGCTGGTCTTTAACTATCCGATACTGGAGAAGATAGTGGAACGCTTCAAGAAATCTGTCCTAAATGATGCAAAACGTCAGGAAGCAATCATAAGCTATGATATTGATGAGTATGACGAGCGTTTCCTCCGTCATTTGGCACTGGGCTATACCAAAGAAATGATTGCCAATCTTAGGGGAATGCCTTTTGGAGTCAAGTCGCTGGAGAAACGGCAGAATGACTTGGTCGGCCGTCTTTTCCCGCCTAGTGAACGGGTGGGGGTGAATGCCACTCGTCTGGTGGTGCGTGCATTGGAACTTCGAATCCTGAATATAGACAATCTGGAAGCCGACGATGAGTAAACTCCGAATGCCACATCCCGCTACGATGTTCTTCCTGCTGACGCTGGCAGTCATCCTCCTTTCATGGATATTCGATGTCTATGGCCTGAGCGTGCTGCAACCGCAGACTGGAGAAGTAATACGGGTGCAGAGCCTGCTGAGTCCGGAGGCATACGCTGGCTGCTGCGCCATGTCATAACCAATTTTACGGGATTCGCTCCGTTAGGGCTGGTGATTGTGGCTATGTTCGGAATAGGGGTGGCACAGCATTCGGGTTTCATCGATGCATGTATTCGCAGGGGGGTACGACGTCCACGTGATCCTTGGCGCATTATTCTGCTGGTTATTGTCTTAGGACTGTTGTCCAATATAGTGGGAGATGCAGGATATATCATTCTGTTGCCGATAGCTGCAACTTTGTTCCAGTCCGTCGGTCTGCACCCCATTGGAGGTATAATTACAGCTTATGTTTCAGTCTCTTGTGGCTATAGCGCTAATGTGTTTTTGAGTACATTAGACCCCATGATTGCCTCTGTAACGCAAGAAGCGGCTGATAGGATGAATATTGCTCCGGGGCAGACTGGACCGCTGTGCAATTATTATTTTCTCTTTGTTTCCACGTTCCTGCTTGCATTCATCATTAATCATATTACCCGCAGGAGCTTGTTGCCGCACTTGGGAATGTATGCAGGGGATATTCATTTTAATGGCTACAAACAACTGTCCCGCAAGGAACGGAGAGCTATGTTGGGAGCTGTATTTGCAGGCTTGCTGTATATTGCCATTATTCTGTGGGCTACATTCTCTTCATGGGGGATATTGCGGAGTGTCAATGGTGGGTTGATTCGTTCTCCGTTTATAGTTGGTATTCTGTTTTTGCTTTCGTTTGGAATAGGTTTGATGGGGATGGTCTATGGTTTTGCCTCCGGCCGATACCGTACGGACGGTGATGTGATAGAAGGACTTACGCAGCCGATGAAACTGCTGGGCGTTTATTTTGTGATAGCTTTCTTTGCCTCACAGATGTTTGCTTGTTTTGAATATTCCCACTTGGACAAGTGCATTGCCATTTTAGGCGCTAATCTGCTGTCCTCCGCCTCTTTGAGTAGTTTATGGATATTGATTCTCTTCATTCTTTTTACGGCACTGGTCAATCTCTTTATGGTATCTGCCACAGCTAAATGGCTTTTATGTCTTTCATTTTTGTTCCGGTATTGGCAAGTATGGGCATTTCGCCGGATATGACCCAATGTGCGTTCCGTATAGGTGACAGTGCAACAAATGCCATAACACCTTTTATGTTCTACATGCCACTTGTCTTGACCTATATGCAGCAATATGATAGGCAATCCACTTATGGTTCACTACTGAAGTATACTTGGAGATATTCTTTAGTCATTCTATTGGCATGGACTGCCTTATTTGTACTTTGGTACATCAGCGGTTTGCCATTAGGACTGTAATGTCATAACCAATGAACAGCCCGCTTTCGATAACCCCGGTAATGGCTTTCAGTTTCTGTTCCAAATCAGGAACAATGTTGCTGAGATGAATGTCAAGAATGAAATTACCGCTTTCGGTAAATACCGGACCGTCTTTTCCTTCTGCAAGACGTAGGCTGATTTTTGAAGCTCCCAATAAGCGTATCTCGTTTTCCACATGGGAGAGAGCATGTGGAAACACTTCCACCGGTATGGGGTATTTGCTCCCCAGTTTGCTGACAAGCTTGCTCTCATCGACAATGATGTAAGTCTTACCACTGCTTTTAATGAGAAGTTTCTCCTTAAACATGGCTCCACCACGTCCTTTGATGAGGTTATTATGCGGATCCACTTCGTCTGCACCGTCGAATGTCCAATCCGGACGCTTATTCCACAGAGTAGTTTGCGGCAGGCCAAGCTGTATACATGTCATCGAAATTTCGGCAGATGCCGGAATGATTTCTATATGCAAAGATTCTTGTTTAACTCGTTGAGCTAATGCAAACAAAGTGAGATAAACGGTAGAGCCGGAGCCTGCTCCTATGACATCACCGTCTTTGGCCAGTCCGGCAATCTCCTGGGCTACCAATTCCTTACTCGCCTTATTGCTGATTTTATTTGACCATTGCAATTCCTGTATCAACTGATTTTCCCATTCCATCTCTTTAAAATTTAGTTGTTATTACTCTTTCATTCTTTTTCGGGTCAATGTTACTTTTCCTACTTGAATATTCCTCCATATTTTTACTTTTTATAATTAGTAACATTGATAATTTGCAAAATGTTTTAATACATCTGTATATAAATACCGTGTATCTTATTTGTAAAGGTAACTAATCATTACTTTTTATGTAGCAAATGAGCCTTTTATACATAGGTAACGAAAAAAGGTGATACAAAAATTTGCAATATTCGTAAAAAAGCGTACCTTTGCACCGCAATTAAGGCTGGTTCCGTAGCTCAGCTGGATAGAGCAACGCCCTTCTAAGGCGTGGGTCTTGCGTTCGAATCGCAACGGAATCACAACGATAAGGCAAGTAGTCGATAAAAAGGCTGCTTGCCTTTCGTCGTTTAGCTGGGTATCAACGATTTACTACCTTGCCAATTTCGACAGAATTTGTGCAAAAAGTAGGTAACATAGCAGAAACACAGCTTTCCGTAGTTCCACTTTTCCGGTGGGTAGAAATAATTTAGAAAACAAAAATGAGTACGGTAAGAGTCATCCAGAACAAGCAGAGATTGACCAAAGAGGGCAATGCTCCGCTATATATAACCTTTTATCTCGGTAAGGAAAAGTTAATGCTTCCTTGCAAAGTGTCTGTGCCTGCTGCTAAATTTGACGAGAAAAGCGGACTTCTCAAAGGAAACAGTAAGGAAGCAAAGGATATAAATCTTATTGTGAGTAACCTGAAAGCACGTGTCAACGATATATTGGTGAAGTTCCGGCTGAGGAACCAGGCTTTGACAAAAGATATTTTCATGCGGGAGTATAACAATCCAAGTGATTATAAGACTTTCCATGACTTCGTGAAGGAGCATATGAAAACCTACAGCCGGCGAATAGAGATGGGAACGTTCAAGCATCATCTGAGCTGTATGAAAAAGTTCAAGGCATATAATGAACTGTTACAGTTCCAGGACCTTACTCCGGATTATCTGACTGACTACCTGATTTACATGAAAAAGGAGCTTGGAAATACGGAGATAACCGCACAACGTAATATGTCCACCATCAAGATATATGTCACCGCAGCCTACAGAAAGGGCTATATAGAAGAAAATCCTTTCCAGGAATTCCATATCAAAAGAATAAAAAGCGATGTGGACTATCTGACAGAGGAGGAGCTGATGCAGTTTGTGCAATTATACTATCAAAGAACATTGCCGGAAAAGCTTCAGCTGACCTTGGCTTCTTCCTTTTCATGTGTTTCACGAGCATGCACATTACGGATGCACGTATGTTCTGTATCGAGCAGGTAAACAATGATGTGCTGACTTACTACCGTGTGAAGAACCGGAACTGTAAACCGGAACCGATAAAGATTCCGATGCCGGTACCTGCGGAAAAACTTCTGGAAGAATGGGCAGAGGGTAGGGAAGAAGGACGTCTGTTCAGGAACGTTCAATGTGACCAGGTCGTTAACCGACAGTTGAAGCCATTGCCAAGGAACTGGGGATTAACAAAAAAATATCGGCCAAGACAGGAAGACATACGTTTGCAACTATTTATCTCCGGAAAACAAAAGACTTATCCAGCCTGCAAAAATTGCTTGGACATAGCAATATCCGGGAAACGATGATTTATGCGCACGTCATGGATGAGAGCAAGCGGGAAGGCATGCAATGTTTCAATAGCTTCACCCTATAATAGGGCCAAAAGCCGTACAATCGTGCGGATGATTCATAATGTTTTATTTATCAAATAAATGCGGCTGCACCGATTTGTACAAGTTCGTACAAAATGAGGTGCAGCCGCACGAATTTATGCTCTCTCGTACATCACCCAGTAGGGTTGTCCTGCCAAATATTCTACATGGTACCCGGCATCAGCCGAGGCCGTAATTTGAACTGTGTCAGCTAAGGAAATGAATAAAATATTAACTTTGCTAACACAGTTTATTTTATGAGTGAAGAATTTGATTTTGAAAGTATCAAGAACAAGGCTCTTGAACAGTTGA
>ENA-OQCK01000176-OQCK01000176.1-human-gut-metagenome-genome-assembly--contig:-NODE-176-length-38488-cov-8.915383_pt1 | contig 38488 bp, 33 predicted proteins | sample MGYA00242498_ERZ504578 | MGnify/ENA primary metagenome ERZ504578 (study PRJEB26092, sample SAMD00036229) | human gut metagenome | host: Homo sapiens | study: EMG produced TPA metagenomics assembly of...
TCGGAAGGATATCCATTGATCCATTGATTGCCGTTGCCATGTTCTTGCATGAATCTGCGTGCATAATCGTACATAGCCATTACCTCGGCCAGATCTTCTTGTCGTGTTTGTCTGATATTCATGATCGATAGAAAAAGTTATGCCGCAAAAGTAATACATTTCTTAAGATTCGGTATACTAAGATTAAAAGATTATATTTGTGCCCTAATATCATGAATCTTATTACTTATGCAACAAACAACAATCTCTAGGTCACCTCGTGTAGAGGTGGTGGATGCGCTACGTGGATTCGCTGTCTTGGCAATCTTATTAGTGCATAATGTGGAACATTTTATCTATCCGGTCTATCCAGACCCGGCTACGCTGCCGGGATGGTTGAACGTATTGAATGAAGGTGTGTTTACTGTGGTATTCGCTTTGTTTGCCGGGAAATCGTATTCTATCTTTGCCTTGTTATTTGGTTTTACCTTTTATATACAGTATTCGAACCAGCAGGCGAAGGGAAAAGACTTCGGTTACCGCTTCCTTTGGAGATTACTGCTGTTGACGATCTTCGCTACGTTGAACGCCGCTTTCTATCCGGCAGGCGATGTTTTGCTACTGTATGCGATCGTGGGCGTTGTTTTGTTTATCGTGCGTAAATGGAGCGATAAGGCTGTCTTGATAACGGCTATTATCTTTTTATTGCAGCCGGTGGAGTGGTATCATTATATCGCTAGCCTGTTTAATCCGGATTACCAATTACCCAATTTAGGAGTAGGGGAGATGTACTCAGAGATGGCGGAGCACACCAAGCGGGGGGATTTATGGAATTTCATCTGGCAGAACGTGACGTTGGGACAAAAGGCTAGTTTGCTCTGGGCCGTTGGTGCCGGCCGGTATGTACAGACCTGCGGGTTATTTATGCTGGGAATGTTGATCGGGCGCAAAAAGCTATTTGTCCCGACGGAAGAGAGCGCTCGTTTCTGGATGAAGACCTTGATCATACTGCGATCGCTTTCGGTCCTTTATACCAACTGAAAGTATTGTTGATGGATACGGCGGACAGCGCTATCGTGCGCCAGACGGCAGGTGTTGTGTTTGATATGTGGCAGAAATTCGCTTTTACGTTCGTATTGGTGGCATCCTTTGTGTTACTGTATCAGCGCGAGGCCTTTAAGCGTTTTACCTCTATCTTACGCTCTTATGGAAAGATGAGCTTGACGAATTATGTGACACAATCTTTTGCTGGTGCGCTGGTCTATTTCCCGATCGGCTTGAATCTGGCTCCTTACTGCGGTTATACGGTCAGCATGTTCATCGGTATCGCCTTTTTCTTCTTGCAAGTACGCTTCTGTAAGTGGTGGGCTGAAAGACATAAACACGGACCGTTGGAAGGTCTTTGGCATAAGTGGACGTGGGTAGGTTCTAAATAAGGATCTGATTATCTGGTGAAATGAGATGGGGTATGTCCCGTCTCATTTCATTACAAACAGTACTCACTCCATAAAAGGTTTGGCATATTTAATCATTCCATGCACGTTCTTGAGTCCTTCCGGTGCCAACTCGACAACCATGCAATATTCGCTGGGGACATCGAATGGAAACTCAATGCCGAAATCAATCGCCCTTTTATATCCGAATCTCGGATAATAATCCTTATGTCCTAATAAGACGGCCGATTTATAGCCTAGCTCTCCAGCTCGCTTATGCGCTTCACGGATCAAAGCGCTACCAACGCCAATCCTTTGGTACTTCGGTACCACCGAAACCGGTGCTAGCCCAAGAGAGATCACGCTTTGGTCTTCTGATACGATTTCCACCTTACTCATCATGAGATGCCCTATGATTTCGCCGTTTAATTCAGCGACTAAGGAGAGCTCCGGAATATAAGCGTCCGTTTTTCGTAAACGTTCTACAAGGTACGGTTCGCTTTGATCACTGTCCTCCACGTCACGGAAAGCAAGTTCCACGACTTCCCTTACTGCTTGGAAGTCGTTCTCTTGCTCTTGTCTAATCTTGATTTCTTTATTCATATGTTGTGTATCACCGGTTATCGCTCAGACCCGTATCGTGAGTCCGTTTTTATCTTCTGCGTCGAACACTGCGTACCGGAGCGGATTTTTCTGCTTTCGGAGCTTTGACAGTGGGAGCTTTCTTTTCGGAGGCAGGCTCTTTGGTTGTAGTACCTTTTCCTCTTGCGGCGCTCTTTCTGGCTTTCTTCGCGGCTTTGCTGTCTACCGCTACTTGAGTCGTATCCGGTTGATACCAGAGTGATTTCTCAAAGCTGGTTAATTGACCTTCGATACGAGCTTGCTCGTTCTTTAAGGAATCCGGTGTCGGGCAATACGCCTGCAATGGCAGATTCATCAAGTTTTGGGTCTTGATGATATCCCCCTCGAACATCCGGCGACGGAAATAGTCATCCATCGTAAAAGTCATGGCGTTATTCATATTAGACGTCATGATGTATGAATTGCTGATATACGGACGTATATTCTCGTAAGGAAGCCAGAACATAGGCATGGTTGTCTCTCCCATATCACCTGTAGAGGTAAGGATCGGGCAAATCGCCAATATCTTGACATCAAAAGCGGAATTATTCTGGTCGAAATACCATGCTTCTTTTACATAGTAAGACCGTACGTCGGCTGCAGGTATATCGCTTTCATTGATTACGAAAGTCGGTTCCTCACCCGCTCTCCCCGGTATCTCCTCATAAAGGATGTAGAAGCGATCCAGCAAATCCTTGAAGTTGATCAAATGGGCTTCGTCAAACTCCTCGTATCCGTCCAGATACTCATAAGCCTTGATCTTATTCTCACCTAAAAGCTGGAAGATTACGGAGAAAAGATTCATCTGTCCGTTCATCGGGCGGGTCGGGTAATAAAGCGGAGCGTTCTGCTCTTTCATCAAGTCCACCTGCCGGTAGATAATACGCATCCAGCGAGCGTTCCCGATCTCTTGCGTCAAACGCTCGTTCATATCTTGGGCCCGTACGGTCAGTTCGGGTAAACCGGTATCTTTCTTATCGTTTCTTTCCCCACGGCTGGCTTGAGGCGAACGGCGACGCGTTTGTTGTTGCTGCGTAGCTTCGTTCTCAACTTCTTCTTGCGCGTGAAGAGGCATCGCTGTTAAAAAAGTGGCGGCCAAAGCGGCTATGTAATACAGATGTTTCATACTGCGAATCTTAATTTACGATTACTTCGATAGTCGGTATGGTACGTTCGATACCGTCCGGACCTTTCGCGACTACACGGGTGATATAAAAACGTTTACCCTTACTTAAATTGCGGATATAGTTTTTCTGACGTTGCGAGAAGTTGGTCCCTTCGGCCACTTCCGGGATAGCGTTACCCATGGAGTCGAAGAAAGTCAGCTCAAAACGTAATACCGTATATTTTACATTTAGCAAATCATCGTCGATAGCGGCCAGAATACCGTCAGCCTCTACCAAGCTACGTTTGGCGATCATACCTCCCTTGAACTTACGGACGTTGCCATTTTGATCCTTATACTCGATATAAGGCAGGGGATCGGGGAGGGCACGCACGCGGAAGGTAGTCTTTGCCATCTCTATGTTCCGGCCATCCGCCATACGAGCGTTTACCGTGATCACGGCTTCCGTTCCTACTTTAGACGGGCGGGCTTCCCAACCATCCTTGCTGCGGGTTAATGTGCCGTTCGTCATGGTAGCTGTCACATTACCGCTCGGTACACCCGGGACGGCGATACGCATCGGGTTGGCGATACCGGCATATAATACGTTCATCAATGTCGGGGCCACGGTAGCTGTCGGCTCGGTCACGAAATACTCGCTCTCGAAATCCCGGCGCATGATGCTGCCGTCGCTATTCGGCATCTCGATATAACCTTTGATCGGGAATGTCCCGGCAGCTCCGGTATTCACCGTGAAGACTCCCTTATTCTCGTAAGGTAATTCTTTTCCGTTTACATAGATCGTAGGACGTTTCGTAGAGTCTACCGCCGATAATACGATATTCGCCTTGTACTGGCTTCCTCGCATTACGATCTGGCTTTCCGGTATTACTTGCGCCGTGATCTGGTTCACACGGTAATCGCCAACGTCTACGCTATTCAATAAGTTCGATAAGACCTCACCTTCGGCGTAGCGAACGTCACTTTGCATTTTTGTTAACAGGGTAACAGCCGCCGCTACCGGCATATTCTCGAACAAGGCCTCTTCCCAAGTACGGGTATTGATCCCCGCTTTATGAGGGGGAGTCGTGCTTAGGTTCGCCTCCAATACGGCAGTCTTCGCCGAATCTTCGATAAAGCCGCCCATCCAGATACGATACTTATCAATTTCCGCTCTCAGCTTTTTACCTTCTCCGCTTACAGGAGAGAGCATTACATGGGAAGCGGCTTCCAAATCATCCTTATGCTCGATGCTGTTTACGTTGGCATTCTCGCCATCAGCTACCTTAGCGATACGGATCTTTAAATCTTGTATATACGTATAGAGGCTATCTGAGGCTCTTTTCACCTCACGGGCCTTCAATGCCACTCACCCACTTTCTGGGGATTCTCTTGGTAATAAGCTTCCATCTCGTCCGCTACGATCTTGTTTCGGCGAGAGGAGTTATCGATAGAGGTTCGCAAGCTACCTTCCACCAACTCAAAACCATCCAGCACCTCCGACGACACATTCAGTGCCATCATGGCGATGAACACCAGATACATCAGGTTGATCATCCGCTGACGGGGAGAATTGGGATTATTTGATATTCCTGCCATATTTCTTTACTTCATTGGGTTGTTTGTATACGGAGCCTGTTGTGGCTGTTGGTAACCATAGGGTTGCTGATATTGCTGCTGGTAACCGGGCTGTTGTGGCTGCTGATACATCGGTTGTTGAGGTTGTTGTTGCGGCTGCGCCGGTTGTTGGTAGCCCATATTCACGGTCATCGCTTGTAATAAACGACTGTATACTTGGTTCAATTCGGCCAGTTGGCGAGTCATCTTTTCCGTCTCGTTACGGAATACGGAACTATCTACCACCGATCCGTCATACATCTCACGGATACGATTCAAGCCACTATTGATGTGTTCGATAGATTCGATCTGCGACTGATACTCTTCAACTGGATCTCATAGATGGTATTCAATCCGGATACGTTACGGTTCAATTGTTCCATCTGGTGTACGTAACCACGGGAGTTTTGGTTGATGCCATCGGAATTATCCGTGATACTCTTATAAGAGTTCAACAGTGTATCGGATACGTTCGTAAGCGAATTAGTTACTTGGCTGAAACGCTCCATGTTCTCAGACATGCCAGATAATTGCTCCAGATATTTTTGGGTAGCTTCCGTCAATTCCGCCATCTTGGAGATTTGCTCGGCCGCTCCGCTTAATTTCTTGATGCTCTCGGATAAGTTCTTGGTATCTTCTTCCGTCACGTCCAGATTACCTGCGATATTCAAGGAACCACCTCTTTGCGCGTTCGCCTTAGACGCTGCCGAACCGATATTTATTCCCCCGGCTATCTCATCGTCTTCTACATTATCCGTAGAATTGATCATGGTTGAGATCGGCGTACCGGTGAAATCCGGACGATCCATCGGGTTCTTTGATTTCAATACGGGGAAAACATCTTCCCAATGATACTCCTTGTTCGGATGCTCGAACGCCGAGATAAAGAATACGATAGACTCGGTGATCATCGCCACGAACAGGATTTGGTTAGCGTATGGTATATGTAATAACTTAAATAACGCACCGAGGATTACGATGGACGCACCCCAACTATACAGGAAGTTCAATACTCGTTTTCCTCTTTCGCTGGAGAGGAACATCTCCAGTCTGTTTTTATATCTTCTATATTTTCCCATCGTCGTATTATTGTCTTAAATGATTCAAAACTTTAAATTTATAATTCCCGCTTATTTCTTTCCCTTGGAGCGAGAGAATCCTATTTGGTACGTGCGCAACGGAAACCGATGTAAGAACGGCTCTCGTTCTGGAACTCGAAAGTACGCATGTCCGAACGGATAAATTGTGAGACATCTTTCCAAGAACCTCCTCGCACTACTTTCTTTTTCATGGCGTAGGGATCGTTCTTGGCGGCGTTGTAACGCAGATCCGGGTTCATGTCGCTCATTTGGCTCGGGCCAGACTCGGAGTAAGACGTTGAGGTCCATTCCGCCACGTTTCCTGCCATATCGTATAACCCGAACTCATTCGGGGCGAAAGAGCCTACACGAGACGTAATCAAATGGCCATCCTCCGTATAATTACCTTTACCCGGCTTGAAGTTACCCAAGAAACAACCTTTGCTGTCTTGAAGCTCGTCGGTAGACCAAGGGAACTTATTCTCGTTCTTACCTGTACGGGCGGCATATTCCCATTCTCCTTCGGACGGAAGACGGAATGGCTCTACCAATTGTCCCGGTGGCAAGCTCAAGGATTCTTTGTATAAATTCGTACGCCATACGCAGAAGGCAGTCGCTTGTTCCCAAGAAACACCGACTACGGGATAATCATCGTAACCCGGATGAGAGAAATACATACGGGTATATGGCTCGTTGTACGCATTCTTGAAATCGTTCACCCAGCAATTCTCGTCCGGGTAGATATTGACGATACGGGTATTCAAGAAATCCCATTCGCTGCTTAACGGGCGGGTGATCGTCTCGTTGATTACACGTCCTTCATCATCGATGTAAGCGGTGTCCTTGGAGATCATGACTACCTCGTTCGGATCTACCTGAATATCCGTATTACGAACCGGTCCGCCGGGTTCAACTGATTCTTGCGGAGGGCGGCGGCGGTATAGTCGTACCACTCGTATTTATAGATCATTTGTTTAGGGTCCAAACCTTTCTCTCCGGTAACGGGATTCGTGTAATAGACACTTTCTATCGCACGTTGCTCATCCTCGTTCGCCCGTCTCCAAGGAATCGGACGGTTCCAGTCCAAATGCGGAGTGACAGGCTCCCCGTAACGGTCTTCCGTGATCTTGAACAGATCGTTGCCTCCATAAGCCGGGTCCGCCAAGCGTTCACGGATAATAGAGTCCCTCACCCAATAAACGAACTGGCGATATTTGGCGTTCGTTACCTCTGTCTGATCCATCCAGAACGCGTCGAAAGAGACCCCTTTCGTCTCCGGCATGATTCCCCACAAGGAATCCTTGTCGGCGGGACCCATCTCGAACGAACCTCTTTTAACCAAGACCATTCCATACGGCGCTGGTTCATTGAACGCTACCGATCTGACACCTGTCACCTCACCGCCGGCACTCCGGAGAGATTTACCGCAGGAGGTAAGCAAGGCTACCGTTACAAGTACTAATAATACTTTTTTCATATACTATAATATACGTACACTTTTATGTCTATTTTTCCCTGTCTTCGTCTTGTTCAGCTTTAAGGCATACTTGACACATAGCTCGTGGCTACCCTACTTGCCCGGCCTAGGGCCGTGGTCGGGAAATCAAAGGCGTAACCCGCATGGAAACGACCTAGCTTTACGCCGAACATGATGCCCACCGATTCATTCACCCGATAGGAAAAACCACCATTAAACATCTTATTATATTCCAGCCTAGCGGTAATATCCGCATGAAAACTTTGCATGTCTGTCAGCAAGAACACCGAGGGCTGTAATTCTATCAACGGATTCTTTAATTGAATATTGTATCCACCCATTAAATTAAGTGAACGACCTATATAGGTATAGGCGTTCTCGTCCAGTTGAAGCTCCGGTTGGGTGATATGCGTCATGCCAAACCCGGCGTAAAACCGTTTATGGGTATAGTAAATACCGAAGTTCATATCCAACCCCATGCCGCTGACCTGCTCTACAGGAATGGCGGCGTCGGTCTCTTGATGGTATTCGGACTCAACCTTTATCACCTTGGTTCCGTCGAACGATTGGTTGACTAAGCCGATTTGCAGACCGCCGCTCAAGACTCCCCCGAATAATTTATACTTATAGGCGTATTGCGCCCCTACATGCGTATTCTGGAAAAGCCCGATTGCCTCGGTAAATACAACCAATCCGACACCGTGATTCGTCTTGCCTAAAGTGAGTGGCATATCCGCGGTAATGAAGAACGACTTGGGTGCCCCATGTACGCCGATCATTTCCAAGCGGGCGAGAGCAATATATTCAAGTCCTCCGTAGCTCCGGCCACGGCCGGGTTATAATACGGTTTCGCCATGAAGTATTGACTTAAGCGTGCGTCATATTGCGCCCGTACGATTCCCGCACAAGTACACAAAAGGATCAAGATCGAAAGAAGACGTCTTCTCATTTAAACATTCACTTCACGTTGTAACTACAAACGCAGCAAATCCGGATAAATTGTATTTTCACAAAAAAACAACGAGGCAGGGGAGCTCGATCGTCCGCCACCTCGTTCTTCTATTTCTTAATTTTCAATTTCCAATTCTCAATTGAACTAGTATTCTTCCTCGTTGAAGAAGAAGTCTTCTTTACTTGGATAATCCGGCCAGATGTCTTCCATGCATTCGTAAATCTCGCCTTCATCTTCCATTTCCTGCAAATTCTCAATCACTTCTAATGGCGCACCAGAACGTTGTGCATAGTCAATAAGTTCATCCTTAGTCGCAGGCCAGGGTGCGTCTTCCAATTTTGAAGCTAACTCTAATGTCCAATACATAGCTGTCAAGTATTAATAACCGCCGAAGCGATTTGGTTCTCTATTTTTCCGCGAAAATATGACTTTATTTATTATACGCAAGTATAATCCCAAATAATTTCTTTACCGTTATTATTTATGCATTCTTTTCGTGCCAGAACGAAGAAATAATCCGATAAACGGTTCATAAATATCAATACAGGCTCCTCAACGGGGCAATTCTCGGCCAAGCGATAGATTTGTCGCTCGGCACGACGGCAAACGGTGCGGCAAACGTGTGCGAGGGCGGCCGAGCGGCATCCTCCCGGTAGGATGAACGCATGCATTTTCGGCAGCTCGTTATCCAGACGGTCTATCTCCCGCTCGATACGCTCGATGCTCTCGGGCGTTACCTTGCTCTCGATTTTCAATTCCGTGGTCGCTTGATCCGTGGCTAGGTAAGAACCGATCGTGAATAGCTTATGCTGGATGAATGATAAGAAATCAGTATCTTTCTCATCATTCAAGGCCGTGATTAATAATCCGATAAAGGAGTTCAGCTCATCTACGGTGCCATAGCTCTCGATCCGATCGTGCGCTTTCGACACGCGTTGTCCACCTACCAGTGAAGTGGTTCCTTTATCGCCTGTTCTGGTATAGATAATACTCTTCTTCATATCTGACTTGTTTTGAATCCTAAAAATAAACAATATAATCTCGTTTGTGCAATTTCTTGTTGAACAAGACAATCCCTAGCGAGTAAAGATCTAAGGTGACCGTCACTTCCGGACATGCGCAGATCTCTTCCCAAAGTTCACGCATCTTACGGCTCGCCTTGATTCCCTCAAAAACGAATACCGTGTCGTTGTGCGCATATCTCATACATTCATTAAACAGCCAGAGGTTGTTATGTTGTTCATATAAAGTGTTGAAAAAAACAAAAATCTAAGCTATTTATGTCATTTAAGGCTTGGGGAAGCAAGTCCTTATAATTACCGATACGCAAATCGATGGGATTACGTCCCTCTTTAGCGAATGCTTGACGGGCGATCGTGGCGAATTCCGGTACATTTTCCAAGGCGATACATCTCAATCCCGTGGCATAGGAGGTTAGATATAAGGTAGACAACCCCATCGTGGTTCCTATCTGGAGGATATTCTTGGACTTGAAATAGTTTGCCAAACGGAATAATAAGGCGCCATGCTTGGGCCGGATGGATTCCCGTTTTACGATCTCGCTGATGGAACGGGTCTTTCGTTTCCCTTTGTTCTGCCGGTCTGGATAGGTGATCTCTCCTTCCCTGAATAATAACTGCTTACGTAAAAGCTCTATATCATAGAAACTATAATAGGAGCATTTTTCCTCGATGACCTTCGTGATGAGGTTAAAAACGAAAGGCGAATGTACTCCGAATCCTTTACGGTAACGGATGCTGCGGTACAAGAGCGATCCTTTTCGTAATGTATTAACCTTTGGTAGTATTTGCATTTCTTTTTGTCATTGGGCAATGAGACCTTGCCATTTACCGCGAACTTACATAAAAAAACGCAATTAGCATAAGCCTCTAGTCATTAAACGGGGTTATAATGACTTGTGCCACGCTGATGGCACAGTCATGCCATCAGCGTGGCACTGGCTTTATCATTAGAAACTGGCTTTCTCCGGTTCTGGGCGGATATAGGTTAATATCTGCCCGCTTAATTGAAGCAGCGAGATCTCACAGATCTTGGTGGAGTATTCCGCCACGGAAAGACGCTCCTCCGCTTCCAGCAGACTGTTTTGTGCCTCACGCAATTCGATACCAGACAACTCGCCGAGTTTATAGCGGTCGATGGCAATCCGGTAGTTCTCTTGGGCGGCTACGAGGTTCTCTTTCTCTAGGCTCCATAGGTCGAGGTTGTTTTTATAGGCCATCCAGAAGTTGCTCATGTCCGCACGCAGGGCAAGTTCCAGTTCTTGGATGCGCAATTGCTGGTTCTCGATTTGGATGCGGGCGTTGCGTTGCTCACGTTTCCGGTTGAAACCGTCGAAGAGGCTCATACCGATGGTCACGCCGTAATTAAGCCCCAGCCGTTGTTGGAGGTCGTAATTGCCCACTTCCGTCCAGTTCGCCGTGTAGCCGTAGCCTGCGTTTAGCTTGACATAGGGATAATAGCGGCTTTTTACCTTTTTATAATCAAGCTCAGACAACGTCTGGTTCTTTTGGGCGATCAGGAGTGAGGCGTTGGCTTCGAGGGTATTCTTCCATAGATCTACCTCGTCGAGGAACGGGTTCGGGTAGATCAAGGAGTCCTTGATCTGGATTTCCTCCTCCACATTATTTAATGCCATCAACTCGTTCAGGCGGATACGGGAGGTATGCACGACCTCCAATTGGTTTAATACCTTGGAGCTATCCGAGTTGAAGTCCACTTGAGCCTGTTGCAAGTCCAGACGGGACATGGAGCCGATATAATACCGTTCTTCCACGATCCGTAAACGCTCCTTGGAAAGATCCAAGGTGGAACGGAGGTTACGCAAACGGATTTTCTGCCGGATCAGGTTGTAGTACTCGCTGGAAAGGTTGGCTACGAAATCCTCGATGGTCATGCGGGTGTTCAGTTCCCCCATTCGCTGTAATTCTTTCAAGCGAGAGTATTCGGCTTGGATACCGAAACCGTCGAAAACCGTCCAGTTAACGTTTAGTCCGACGTTGCCCGTCTCGCTGTTTATACCATTCGCCTTCTCGATCGATCCGTCTTGCAGGCTGTTACGGTTGTTATTGATATTTCCGCTGAATCCGCCGCTCATATCTACGGTAGGCAGATAACCGGCGTTTCCGGGGGTGGCGTTATTGTCGCTGATCTGTTGCTCGTTACGAATGATACGGATGGAGTAGTTCTGCTCTAATCCGGTTTCGATACACCGTTTCAGATCGAATAGTTGCTGCGCCTCCGCCATAAAGAGGGAAGAGAAGGCCAATAGTAATGTATATAGGTACTTATTCATGTGTTTATTTATTATTCAGTAATGTTCTTTTTTCGGTTGGTGGATATAAACGAATACATGGCCGGTACGATAAACAGGGTCAAGAAGGTCGATACCAACATTCCGCCTACTACCGCTACACCCATGGCGATACGCCCTTGGGCACCCTCGCCCGTAGCGTATACCAATGGCACCAAACCGAGGATGGTGGATACGCTAGTCATCAAGATCGGGCGCAGACGCTGGGTCGCGGACGAGCGGATCGCTTCCGGCAAACTAAGTCCCGACTCTTGCCGCTGATTGGCGAACTCTACGATCAAGATACCGTTCTTCGCCACCAAACCAATCAACATAATGATACCGATCTGGCTGAATATATTCATCGTGATACCCGAATAACTCATGAACATCAGCGCACCAGCGATAGCCAAAGGCACGGTGAACATCACTACCAACGGATCCTTGAAACTCTCGAACTGGGCGGCCAACACCAAATAAATCATCAACAAGGCCAAGATCATGGCGAACATCAAACTGGAAGAACTCTCACGGAACTCTTTCGACTCGCCGGAAAGAGCGGTACGGAAGCTACCATCCAGCACCTCCGAGGCGATACGGTCCATCTCGTCCAGACCATCGCCGATCGTATATCCCTTATTCAATCCACTGGAAACCGTCGCCGATACGAAACGGTTATAGCGATACAATTGGGGCGGCGCCACATTTTCCGTAACCTTAACCAAGTTATCCAGCTGGATCATTTCCCCATTGTTACTACGTACATAGATCGATTTTAAATCGACAGGGGTATTTCGTTGCTGGCGGTTGATCTCGCCCAATATCTGGTATTGCTTACCATTCATATAGAAGTAGCCCATACGCTGTCCGCTCAACGCATATTGCAAGGTCTGGGCGATATTCCGGGTGCTGACACCCAATAAGGAAGCCTTATCCCGGTCGATCTCGATACGTGCCTCCGGCTTGGTGAAGCGCAAGTTCACGTCCGCCATCTGGAAGACCGGGCTCTCGTTCACCTTTTGCATAAACGTGGGCAGGAACTCTTGCAGTTTATCCAAGGTCGGGGCCTGCAATACGTATTGGATAGGCATACCGCCCCGCGTCCGCCGAAGGTGGATTGCTGTTGTACGAAGCGCGGGCCAAGGTCTCTTTGCGAACCTCTTTCGACAAGGTCTCGGCGATCTCCATTTGCGAGCGTTCCCGTTCCTTGATATCGCTTAATATGAGGTTTAGCGAACCTCCTCCTTCCCACGAGCGGGTCATGATGGATTGCTTCTCGGGAGCGATGGAGTCGGCTATTTGCTCGATACGGTCCGCGTAGTCGCGGATAAACTCGAAGGTAGCCCCTTCCGGCCCGCGCATATTCACGGAGATCATGGAACGGTCCTCCAAAGGCGATAACTCGGAACGAATGTTCTTCCAGAAGTACCCGATCGATCCGAAGAGAAGGATAACGATAGGGATCGACCATATCTTATGGTTCAAGAACGCGTTCAACGACTTGGCGTAGATCGTGTTCAATCCCTCGAAGAACGGCTCGGTCTTCCGATAGAACCAGTTTTTCTTCTCTCTCCTCTTCAATAGCTTGGTAGCCAACATCGGTGTAAACGTAAGGGCCACGAACGAGGAGATAGCGACCGAACCGGCGATCACGATACTGAACTCCTTGAATAAGCGCCCCGTCATACCTTCCATAAACACGATCGGCAAGAATACGGAGATCAGGGTGATCGTGGTAGATACCACGGCGAAGAAGATCTCTTTCGATCCTTCGATACCCGCCTCTTTCGGCGACATGCCTTGCTCGATACGTACATATATATTCTCCGCCACCACGATTGCGTCGTCTACCACCAGACCGACCGAGAGCACGACCGCCAACATCGTCAATACGTTGACGGAGAATCCGGAGATATACATCACGAAGAAAGCTCCTACCAGCGATACGGGGATAACGACGACAGGAACCAGCGTGACCCGCCAGTCGCGGAGGAACAAGAAGATAATCAATACGACCAAGAGGAAAGCCTCGTAGATCGTCTGTTGTACCTCGCCGATAGAGGCCCGGATAAAGCGAGTGTTGTCATACATCATCTCGATCGTGACATCTTCCGGTAGGTCTTTTTGTAATTGCTCGATACGCTTGTAGGCTTCGTCGGCGATCTCGATATGGTTGGCTCCCGGTTGGGGGATGATAACGGTCATAACCATTGGCTCGCCGTTCTTCTTCAGTAAGCTCCGCAAGTCCTCGGGAGCTACCTCCGCACGTCCGATATCGCTGAAGCGCACGATGTTGTTGTTGTCTTCCTTGATAATTAAATCGTTGAATTCCTTGGCAGTATGCATCAATCCTAAGGTACGTATGGATAAGGAGATCGTATTTCCCTCGATACTACCGGAAGGAAGCTCTACGTTCTCGTTATCGACGGCGTTTTTCACGTCCATCGGGGTCACTCCGTAACCCGCCATCTTGATTGGGTCCAGCCATAGACGCATGGAATACCGTTTTTGTCCCCAGATATCCACGCCACTCACGTTCTCGATGGTCTGCAAGCGCTCTTTCACCGTTAGCTCGGCGATCTCGCTCAACTCCATCAACGAGCGTTTGTTGCTTCGGATGGCGATTTGCATGATCGGGGAGGCATCGGCATCCGCTTTCGATACCGTAGGCGGGTCGCAGTCGCGGGGGAGGTAACGTTGGGCACGAGATACCTTATCACGTACATCGTTCGCCGCCGTTTCCATATCCACGGACAACTCAAACTCTACCGTGATGCGGCTGCTGCCTTGCTACTCACGCTACTCAATGAACGGATACCCGGGATACCGTTGATATTTTGCTCCAACGGCTCGGTGATCTGATTCATGATCACGTCGGCGTTCGCTCCGGGATAAGATACGTTGACCGAGATAATCGGCTGGTCTACGCTCGGGAACTCCCGGACGCCAAGGAACCGGTAACCGATAAAGCCGAACAGGAGGATGACCAGCATCATCACTGTCGAGAGTACGGGCCGGTTTATACTGGTTTCTGAAATATTTGCCATCGTTCTTCTCCTTATTCAGTCAAGTTATCAATAGAAACTTTCATGCCGGTACGTAACTGCATCACGCCGGACGTGATCAGCGTATCGCCCACATTCAACCCTTGCAATACCTGTACACGGCTCTCGGTTCGTATACCGATCGTGATCTCTTGAGGCTCGGCCACGCCGTTCTTATATAAGTAAACGATGTCTTTTCCCATCTCGGGGATAACGGCCTCGCTGGGGATGGCTAAAGCGTCCTTGATCTCCCGCTTGCTGATCTCGACGGAGGTATAACGGCCGGGTAAGATATTCTCGCCCGGATTCGGGTAAGTGGCACGTACTTTCAAGGTACGGGTTGCCATATCTACCTTGCTTTCCACGGCGTAAACGGTCGCCTTATAGTTCTGCATCATACCGTCTTTCTCCATGCGGAACAGGATCGGGGTTCCGTCTTGTACTCGGCCGCATAGCTCTCGGGGATGGAGAACTCGATTTTCAAAGGGGATATCTTGGTCAACTTGGCGATTACGGAAGAGGAGGAGGTAACGTACGCACCCTCACTCACGGAGCGAAGTCCGATGATTCCATCGAAAGGAGCCCGAAGCTCTGTCTGGCGATATTCGCTTTGACCAGCTCGATATCTGCCATTAGCTTCTCGTATTCGGTGGCTACTTGCTCGTAGGCTTCTTGCTGACGGCGTCTTTCTCCAACAAGGTACGTTGCGATAGACACGATCCTTGGCCAAAGGGACTTGGGCTTCCAGCTTCTTTAGCTGGGCTTGCAGCGGCTTGTCATTGATTTTGGCCAACAGATCGCCCGCCTTTACGTGGGTACCTTCCGTGAAATAGATGGCTACCACCTTACCGGAGGATTCGAAAGCCAAATCCACCTCTTCGTCCGGAAGGGTACTCCCGGTACTCATGATCTTATCGGTTAATGATTGGTATTTCAATACCTCGGCGTTGATGTTAAGTGTCTGGTTTCGCAGGCTCGTGCCCGATGTGGGTACGACGGAAGCGGCATCTTGGGATGCTTGAACTTGTTTTTCAATTGAGGGTAAGCGATCATTCCCGCTATCATTAATAAGATAGCCGCCGTAACTCCCCATTTCGCTCTCTTTGTCATCATGTTCTCGTATGGTATTTACTGATAATTTACACTCGTTACTCCAAAATATATAACTAAACGCAAGTTTAGACTCCCCTTTCGTAAAAAGGTTTAATCAAAGATATTATTTTTTGAGAGATGAATCCTTGATTGGGAAGAACGGGAAAAATAAGGGAATTAAAACGAATCTAGGGAGGAAGTCTGATCGGTTTGTGGTAGAAGAAATGAGTGTCTCCTGTCGTATAGATCTTTTCACATAGGTGAAAAGAACGTTTCACAGCCGTGATCCGATCGTTTCACATGGGTGAAAAGATCAGATCACACTTGTGAAACGATCTGTTATAGCTTATGTATAACTTTCATTAACTGCTCGCCCAAGCCAATCGTATAGCCTTGAGAGACAAATACGACACGGTTGAACGTATCGGCGATCAAGAAGATCGGCAAGGTATTGGCGTTTTGCAATTTCATCGCTGTAGCCATCTCCTTTTGGATCGCCCCGTCGATATCCAGACCGTATGTGATCGTGCCCGGTAAATCGCCGAACTCTTTCGGATCGAAGTTCTTATAGCCTTTCTCGTCCGGGAAGAGAAGCACGATGCCTCGTCCCCAATCCTCCAGTTCCTTCTTCACGGCGGCGATATCACGCGTCGCATGGTTTGTCGGTTCTTGGCGGGAGCCTAGAAGCGCTACGATATAGTAGCCACGTCCGGTAGTAGCTAGCAAGCTAGTTTCCTCGCCGTTGTCCGCACGTTTGAATTTATTCTCGGAGTTGAAATTACCGATCACCTGTATCTCGTCCTTGCTTTCGCGCATCTCCAATTGGATCGGGGTGGTCTTGTCTGCCTCCACATTGAAAAACTCGATCTCGGCCAATACGCTACCGTTTGCCATACGAGTACCGGTCACTAACATATAATTACCTTCATCCATGGATAACGGTTTCTTCAGTAATCCGCTCCAAGTATCTCCCAAGCCCATATCCACATTACCGCCTCTCTCGAAATTCAAGGTCTGTAAAGTACCGTTCGGCAAAACCTTGGCGATCGTGAAGTGACTGTAATATTTCGGGTCTTGCAACGCCTTGATCGGTTGGTAAGAAGCGATTACCTTGCCTTGTTTAGCGGTCGTCTGTACGGCAGCCTCGAAATCGACGTCTACCCAAGCGTTGTCTTTGAAGTACTGGATCTTGCGGGCTACCGGCTCGATACGTGCCGGAATACCTAAGCTACGAGCCACGGCCACGAAGAAGATATTACGGGAGCCTTATCAGCGATACGAGATTTCCATACACCCATCGGCATGATCGGAATACGTTGCGCGTTTAGCGCGTCGTTAATGGAGACGTTATTCTTCACCCAATCCACCAATGCCTGTGGATTCTCTACGGCTTGTTTCGCAAGGGAAGGCTCAATATTTGCGGCGAAGAAACTCTTATAAGGAGTCAGGAACTCATTGGCTACACGAGGATTCATGATATATTCATTGAACCATTCGCTTTGAACGGCCGGCGTATTATTCAAATGATCTGCGAGGACAGACGCAGGTGTATCACGTAGATCCTTAGCGGACACGACATCCAATAATGTCATCGCTTGCGCACGCTTCTCGGCGGGAGTCTCCCGTAAGAACTTCTCGATCTCCATCCAGTTACCACGGCTACCGATCATGAAATCCTCCGTCTTCATCGGGTCGATACCCAATTCTTTCGCTAAAGCCTCCGCTTTCTCTTCCGTATAGAAAGTGGCTACATATTTATTACGGATAGCGTCTTCCTCCAATAAACGTTTGGCGTTCGCTTCCTTTTGCTCCGGTGTAACTTCCGCTGGGATAGAGCCGTCCACCGGTGGTATGATATCTAGGACGATCGTCTCCACATCTCCCGGTTTCTTGTTCAAGGCGATCGTAACCTCTCCGTCTTTGCCGAAAGAGACCTTGCTGTAGCCGAACTTGCCGTCCTTGCTGGCCCATACCAACATATCCCCTTTTCCGGCGGATAATGAGCATTTACCATCCGCGTCCGTCTTCTTGCGGGCTACACTGTTAAACTCGGCATAATTATAAATCTTGAATCTACCAAAGCGTCCTTCACCGGCTTGCCATTGGCATCCGTAACCGTGATAACAGCTTTAGCCGAAGGTGCGTAATTATCGATCACGTTGATCTCGGTATACCCATCGGTACGTTCCATGATATCCTCCGGGCCATTGTATTTACCGAATACTTTCGTATGCATCAACATACCCCGGTAAGCAGGGCCGTTGAACCAACCCAGATTCAATACCGGTTCGGGCTCGCAAGCGCCGAGGAAATACCATTTACCATTCACCCAAGCTTCTACCCATGCGTGGTTATCATCCGTATGCGCCCAGCGAGGCGTATATACCTGACGCGCGGGAATACCCACGGAACGTAAAGCGGCTACCGTGAAGGTAGACTCCTCGCCGCAACGACCGTAGCGGTCTTTACGGATGCCAAAGGGGAACTTGTGCGCCCATCGGAAGGAGTATAGATAACCTTCTCATGACACCAGTGATTCACTTCCAGTACGGCATCGTACAACGAGAGACCCTTCACCCGGTCTTTCAACTCATCAAAGAAAACCATGCGGCTTTCATCCAGATTCTCATTGTTGATTCGTACCGGCAATACGAAATGGCGGAAGATATCCTCTGGGATGCTATCGCCCCAAGGCATCTCATTCCGTGCTTGGAAAGAGGAACGGATGTTTTTCAAATAGAAATCGCCACTATAGTCCGTGATGTCTCCAATCGGCATATAGGCGTACATGAAGGTTAACGCCTCCCTCTCTTCGGGAGTCATTTGATCGTTAAATACTGCGAAAAGGTCTCCGTTAGGCAGAGCGGCCTGTTTCGCTTGGAAATCGTTCTCGACCTCAGCTCGGTAAGCGGCGTCGGTAATAAAATGTTGTTGGTTGTTACAGCTCGTCCATACGAGTAATGTGAACAACAGCGTAAATAGATGTTTTTTGTTCATAAAGCGGATATGTATGTTTGCCAAAAGTAATGATTCTATGCGAGATAGAAAAATTCTCGAACAATTTGTAAGAAAGATTTGTTTTTCTATAGAAAGAATAAATCTGGTCTTCCTGTAAATTTGGGACCGGATTTCTTCTTTTTGTGTGATTATAATTGCAAAAAGTTTACGAACTTTGTGACAAAGTATCAAATCACTAATCATAAAACCCGTTTTGCGTATGTTTCAAAATCCTGAGCAAGTGCTATTAATAGCTTCTGTGATCCTGTTTTTAAGTATATTCGCCGGTAAGGCCGGTTATCGTTTCGGCTTACCCGCTTTGTTGTTGTTCCTTGGTGTGGGAATGTTGTTTGGCAGCGATGGTCTGGGCATCCAGTTCAGCGATCCGAATGTGGCCCAGTTTATCGGTATGTTGGCGTTGAGTATCATCTTGTTCTCGGGTGGTATGGATACGAAAGTTGCGGAGGTCAAACCTATCGCCTCGCAAGGTGTGGTATTGGCTACGCTCGGGGTGCTGGCCACGACTTTTATCACGGGCGGGTTTATCTATTGGTTATTTGGTTTATTTGGCAAATATGTTACGTTGACTTTCCCGGAATCTTTATTGCTGGCGGCGGTCATGTCCTCTACGGACTCAGCCTCGGTTTTCTCCATCTTGCGCAGTAAAGGGGTTTATTTGAAAGAGCGTCTGCGTCCTACCTTGGAACTGGAGAGTGGTAGTAATGACCCGATGGCTTATATGCTTACCTTGCTTCTGATCGCTTACATACAAAGCGGAGGTATGAATATTTGGGAGGCCGGGCTATCCTTGGTCATTCAATTATCGGTGGGAGCTATCGCCGGTTTCTTATTGGGGAGACTGGCTGTGTTGATTATCAATAAGATCGATATAGATAACGAGTCTTTGTATCCGATCCTTTTATTAGCTACGGCTTTCTTCACCTTCGCCGCTACGACCTTATGTAAGGGTAATGGCTATTTAGCGGTTTATATCGCTGGTTTGGTGGTTGGTAACGCTAAGATTGTTCACAAGAAAAGTATGGGGACGTTCTTTGACGGTTTCGCTTGGTTGTGGCAGATCGTGATGTTCCTTACGTTAGGCTTGCTAGTGAACCCGCATGAGTTATTACCGGTGACGGGTGTAGGTGTTATGGTGGGAGTCTTTATGATCTTGATCGCCCGTCCGATTAGCGTGTTCCTTTGCTTGATACCTTATAAGAATTTCTCCTTCAAAGGTAAACTGTATATCTCATGGGTGGGATTACGCGGGGCGGTTCCTATTATTTTCGCTACTTACCCGATGATCGCCGGGATCGAGCATGCCGGTATGTTCTTTAATATCGTATTCTTTATCACGATTCTTTCTTTGCTGATTCAAGGAACCACGGTTACTCAAGCCGCAAAATGGCTGGATATGGTGGATGAGCCAGAACGAAAGGATGAGTTTGGTATTGAGCTTCCCGAGGAGATCAAGAGCGCTATGAGCGAGATCGATATTACCCCGGCGGTATTATCCCATGGAAATAAATTGATGCAGCTGACTTTACCCGATCATACCTTGGCGGTAATGGTGAAACGGGAAGGCCGCTATTTCATCCCGAAAGGAAATACGGAATTAAAGGAGAACGACAAGTTGTTAATGATCTCCGATAATGACGAGGCGCTTTTGCAGGCGTATGATTCCTTGGGGGTGAAGGATTATACGATGAAGAAAAATTGAAATAATGTGCCAATGGGGGAATGTGCCAATATGCAATGCAGATACTATTTGTGTAGAATAAGCATTGGCATATTGGTACATTATTTTTACCGTACCGGAAATTCAGTTATACGTAAAGTGGTACAGCCATAAGGGATTAACTCGATGCTTTCTTCGTCGCCCATATCATTGCCTTGCTGGGTAAAATACGAGATAGAACCAGAGGAACCTCTATATAAAGACCACCCATTAAGACGTTTGCCTTTCGCCTTGATTGTAATCGGGGCATTCTCTATGTTCCAAGGATAGTCGGTAGTCACTTTCGTTTTCTCTACGACAAAGTTGTCGTTGATTTGGTCTGGTTCCAAGGATTTATGTGTAAGCGCATAGTTCCAAGGAGAATCTGAAGTCACTTGATAATACCAGTTACCGTATTGAGCCGCCTTCTCTCCTTCAAATGTCTTCTTCTCCCATTTCTCGTTCATCTTCAAGGCATAAACCAATGGCCCCCGTTCGATTACCGCACTGCTCCGTACCAACGGCTGGCCGCTACTTGCATTGGGAGTTCAACGGTTAGGACATCACCTTGTTTCCATTCCCGGTTGATACGGGCGATCTCCCCGGGATATGCATCCACGACGACATTCTCTCCGTTCAGTTTGATCACCGGCTGATTACACCATGCCGGGATGCGAATATGGAAAGGGAAGAAGGCTCTCTTTATTTTTTTATCCTCGAAAGCGAATTTAAAATGCAGAGTCTCGTCAAACGGATAAGCGGTCTCTTCCTCGATTTGCACGGTCACTCCGTTGGCTACCTTAGCTTTGACACTCGAAGGTGCGTATACAAGAGCGGCTATACCATTATCCGCCGTAGCGTACCAAAGGTTTTGAACTAATTTAGGCCAGCCTTGATGTAAGTTTGAGGTACAACAAGGATAACCCGTAAGTTCTCCGAATAGGATATCCGTATCATCGTGTGGCGTGGAGAAATTACGCCACTCACGAGTAACGGCTACTTGGTTGGTTTGCTGATAATATTGACGGGCAGAGTAATCATCTGTCACTTGAGTCGGCAATGCGTTGTAGCCACTCGCTCCAGATAATCGGCCCATTGAACATCCCCTGTAATTTCCAGCATCTCTTCCAATGAGAACATCATCTCCACGGCGGTACATAATTCGGAACCGGTAGTCGGCTCACCGAAACGAAGTAGTTCGTCGCCACCCCAAAGCCCGGTCGGGAGACCGATCGTATTATGTATATCCTTTACCGCTTTCTTAACGGCGCATATCTGTTTCGGATCTTGATTCTGTTGATAATAAACAACCGGTTCCTTGAAGCCTTGCGCCAGATTGACACAGTGCAAACTGAGTTGGCGGGATAGATGATCTTGATTTAAGAAGATATCCGTCCAGTTAAACGTCTGTTTATGAATCAACTCTCCTAAATCCAATAAGAACTTGTCGCCCGTGATATTATATAGCCAATAGACGACCATTAAATTATCACCCCCTCTTTGCTCTCCCCAAAAGGTCCATTTACCTAGTGGGTTTTGAGGCAACTCGGCTAATTGGTATTTAAAATATCGAGTAAAGAAATCAATGACCCGTGTATCGCCTGTGGCTGAGTAATATTGTTGTATTACTTTCATCATCACCATCTTAGGCCACCAATCCCGGGAATTGTCCCGTTGTAATCCCGGTTCGTAACTCCGGTCTGTATCCGGTCCGAAATAGCCGTTGGGCTTTTGGGAAGCCAAGTCCATTCGACCCATGGCTTTACCTTATCGATAAGCGCTTGATCATTGAGTATATAGGCCAGTGGAAGAAGACCGTCTATCCAATAAGGGCCACGTTCCCATACGTCACCATCACCACCTAGCCAGCCATTACGAGGCCCATGACTTTCTCGTATACTTGATCCAAGTTTCCAGTCATGCCGTTCCTCATCCGTACTAATTGCTCCTGCATCCAGCCGGTAGGCCGGATAGAACCGATCGGTAATTCTATGTAAGGTTTCTGTAGCAACGGATAACGGTTGTTTTTGTAATTAACTGAAACCGCTGCTTCCTCCGTCGGGGAATTGGGTGCGGCCATGGCAGATGGAATGGATGCGACCGCAAGAGAAAATAGGAGTGTCTTTAGAATGATTCTCATGATTCTATATTTAAGTCATTTATTCTTCTTCTTTATAATCTACCCATACTTTCATTTTTCCCGGTTTCCGGTTGTCCCAGGCATAGTATGGAATAAAAGTAGTGGATTGTTGTCCGTTGTTCGCTTGGATAATCTCCACTCCATTCAGAAGGTTTGAGTTGAAAGAAGTCTGGAATACGGAATTTGAGTTAAGTTCCGTTTGATCAAAATGACTTGGATTATCTACTTCTTCCATGCAATAAACAAGGGCCCCCGCTGGATAGCACGCTTACCTAGGTTTTCTTTTACAAGAGGATCTGCCGCTACTACCTCAACAGGCATATCCATGTCTAATGTAATTACATCGCCGGATTGCCAATCATTGATGACCGCATAGCCCTTTTCTTGTGGTGCGTCCAACTGTTCCCCGTTGACAGACAAGGTGTAGTTCTGGCACCATCCGGGAATCCGAAGCCGGATTTCCTTTTGAATGGCTTTCTGGGGAGAAACGGTGAGCTTGACGGAACCATCCCATGGGTAATCAGTCTCTTGCTGTATAGTAATCTCAGTACCGTCTATCGCTGCTTGAGTGGTATTCCCGATGTAGAGATTTACCCATAACGCATTCTCGGAAGTGGCATAAATGTAACTCCCGATAGAAGGTAAGAAACGGGATAGCTGGCTGGGGCAACAAGCACATCCATACCACTCCTGTCGATGATGATCTCCCTTGGATTCCAAAGGGTTAACGTAGAAGAACCGATCTCCGGTCAAAGAGATACCGGCGAGCGCGCCGTTATACATGGAACGTTCCAATACGTCGATATATTTGGAATCACCCGTGAATTGGTTCATGCGCTGGTTCCAAAGTACCATGCCGACGGAAGCACAAGTCTCGCAATAAGCATCCCGATTCGGTAAATCGTAATCTTCTGTAAAACCTTCATTATCCCGGGACGAGCCGATTCCTCCGGTGATATACATATTCCGGAGTACCACATCATCCCATAAACGATCCATAGCGGCTATATATCCCGTATCTTGCTTTAAGGCGGCCACATCGGCCATACCACAATATAGATACATGCATCGTACCGCATGCCCGGAGATATCGGTAAGCCGTCGGACAGGAACGATATCTTGATAGTAAACCGGGTCCCATTTCCCTTCGCCGCCCATAGTGCCGTGACCGTGTCCACGTTCTTCCAGCAGCCAATAAGCGAAATCCAGATATTTTTGCTCTTGGGTGGTTTGATAAAGCTTGACAAGCGCCAGTTCTATTTCCTCATGTCCCGGTACCCAATGCCGTTTTCCCGGTCCGAATTGCTCATCATATGATCTGCCATGCGGATACATACATCTAATAACTTACGCTTTCCGGTCGCTTGGTAATATGCCACTCCTGCCTCAATCATATGCCCGGCGCAGTACATCTCATGCTTGTCCATATTAGTCCACCGTTTATCTAAGCCGGTAAGTGTGTAAAAAGTGTTGATGTATCCGTCCGGTCGTTGGGCGGCAGCGAATTTATCAATCCATTCGTCCGCTTTTTTCTCCAGTTCGGGATCCGGATTGTTGATCAGGCTATAAGCCATGCCTTCCAACGCTTTATATACGTCGGAATCATCAAAGAAAATGCCGGAATGCTCTCCTTCCCCTTTCGCCGCATTCTCGAAATTGCGGATACGCCCGGTTTGATTCTCTATTTGATCGATACAGACAGGCAAGGTAGCCGAGACATGTTTACTGAGTCTGGGTGACCAAAAATTGTCATTGATTTTCACATGGGAGAAATCGATCTGCTCGATCATCTTCAAAGGCTGTTCCTTTATATCTTCTTTAGAGGTCTGGCAACCCTGCAAAAACAAGGCTGACACAGCGAGTAAAAGGTATTGCTTCATATAGCTTTAGAAATTGAGATTAATTGTTTGCGGGGGATAAAGGTAGGGATTTATTCTCAATTTCGGGTAAGTATTATTTAGGGGTAGAAATATTCTACCCCTAAGAATGAAAAATGATCGATTATTTGACCATAGGCCAAGGGAATTTAGACTGTAAGTTAATACGTTCTCCTGTAGCTTGAGATTTACGTGCGGCTTCGATGATCTCTAGTACATGTAGAGCATGTTCTACATTAATGCGTGGTTCAGTATTTAAAGCCATATGCTTACTTATATCAGAAGCACCTTCTTGCCAAACATAACCTTCTGCATCTGGGACAAAGCGTTGAGGTACAGGGTGATCCATTGTTGATAAATCAACCCCTCCCGGAGCCCAGTCGTATCCAACCATATGCATGTTTCCATGTGAGCCATACAACGATATTGTGGCTTTCTCTTGACCTTTCCCCATGTGTCCGTACGGATCGAAATAGTTGAATCCACATTCAATATGAGAAAGAATACCTTTCTCATGCTCCATGATAATCATGGCATTATCTTCTTCACGAACCTTGATCTTTCCTTTATCATCCACGGTTCTTTCCGGAGTGACAATGGAAGTCATAGCTACGACTGATTTGGCGGGACCTAACAAACCCGTGATTGTTGCGATATTATAAACTCCTAAATCAGGCATACTTCCTCCTAATGGTTCATAGAAAAAGGCGGACCAAGTAGGACTTCATGTCCATAATGGCCATGGGCGGATGCGATATTTCCTAATGTCCCTTTATTTATCTCTCGTGCCATAAAAGCAAATTGCGGGCTGTTTACCACGGCTGGTGCTCCCCAAATACGAAGCCCTTTCGCTTTTGCCATATCATACAACTCTTTTCCTTCTTTATATGAATTGGCTAAAGGTTTCTCACTCCAAACATTTCGTCCGGCCTCTAAAGCTATGCGGTTTAATTTACCATGTACCTGCATGTCTGTTAATGTCAGCATCAAGTCAAATTTGGATCCGGATAACATCTCCTCTATATTTTTATACCATTTCGGTATATTGTAAGTGGATGCCGCTTTTTGAGCTCTATCCGGTTTGATATCACAGCAAGCGACGATATCGATATATGGACATTTCGAAATGTGGGGGAAATAAGAATTAGATACACTTCCGCAGCCGATAACTGCGACTTTAATTTTTTTCCCAGTCGTGCTAAATGTCTCTGCATATGCAGATAATGGTGATAATAATGAGGCAATACTGGCCGCTGTTGTTACTTTGAGAAATTCTTTTCTATTCATGATATTTTTAATTAAAAAGTTTATTTAAAATGCCGGATATCCCGGGTTCTGTACAAGCTTATTATTCTTTTGCCATGCTTTATAGGGGATTGGGAAGATTTTTCTGTACTCCTCGGTTTGCTGTGGCTTCATATAAGCCGGCTCAAGAATGTGCCGAAGCGTATCATATCTTGACGAGCGGTACCTTCGAATGCTAACTCAAAACGCCTTTCATTGTAGACATCATCGAGTGTGACACTGGCAAGATTATGGTCGCTATCTCCGAATGCCCTTTCTCTGATGGCATTAACTAAACGTGTTGCTTCTCCATTATCTTTACCTAAGCGAACTAAGGCTTCCGCTTTCATTAAGTAAACGTCTGCTAAACGGAAAATGGCCACGTCATTTTCCATACAAGTGTTCTGCATACCGCTGTCAAATTCCCATTTTGCGATGCGGGCACCTTCTTCTTGATGAACCTCACCCCAGATCGTGGGATTACCGTTTGCATCTGTTTTTTCTGTTCCGGGGATGACATGAAGGTCTATTGTGTGGATCAAAGGTCGGTTGGCAGATGTAATGAGAACCTCTTTTGTTTCTGGATCAATCATGGGGCCGATCAAAAATGTATACTCTTTCCGAGGATCGTCTTCCGCAAATGAATATACAAAATCAGGTTTAGCGTTGATTCCATTCCACATATCTCCCTTAAAACCTAAAGCAATAGGGTCTAAATAATGTAAAGTATAAAGATGCATTAAATTCCCCCATTGAGAAGCCGTGTAACAAATAGGAAGAATGGCTTCTTTTGATACCTCATTATGCACTTGAAAGTTGGTTTTCCAATTAGGTTCAATAATATAATCTAGCTGCATTACCTTATCGCACTCGTCAATAGCTCCTTGCCAATTCTCTTTGCCGATCCATTCCTCAGCGTTTAGATACATTTTAGCAAGTAATGTGTGCGCAGCCCCTTGGGTGAATCTGCCGTAAGTCGCTGACGATACATCCGAAAGCAGGTATGGAGTAATCTCGTTTAGTTCAGATACGATGAACTCATAGATCTGTTTTCTCGGCGTGATGGCAGGAAGTTCTAGGTCTTTATAGTCAGTTACTAAGGGGACATTTCCAAAAAAGTCTATCAATACATAGTACCAAAATGCGCGTAATCCTCTAAGTTCAGACATATATCTTATTTTCAGATCTTCAGCAAGTATCTTATTCTCTTCAATTGTACTAATAACTGAATTTACAGTAGTTAATGCGGACATACAATTGTTCCATAAAGTCTCAACAGAATAAGAACTAGGATTCCATGTGTGCATGCATTGTTCCATATGCCATCCACCTTCCCACCAGTCTCCTCCTAATCGGGTAGGAGCGATGGTCATATCGGAGGTCAATTCAGACATACCCCATGCACTCTCATAATACATATAATTTTGTAATGATGTGTAAGCTGGGCCAATAATAGCATTTATTTGCTCTGTCGTATTTCCGAATGTATCAGAGGGTAATTTGCTATATACATTTTCGTTCAGATCTGTGCATGAGACAAATCCAAGGCTTATAGATAATGTTATATATACTAGTTTTTTGAAATTTGTATTCATGGTGTATGTTAATTAGAAATTAATATTTAGTCCAACAGAGAAGGTTCGTGCTTTTGGATAAAAATCTTTGGCTTCTATTCCGGGTGTTAAGCCGTCGTTTGTGTTGATTGGGACCTCAGGATCTAAGCCTTTATATTTGGTGATTACAAATAAGTTCTGTCCTGTAAGGTAAACTCTTATTCCATTCAAGCAATTGAACTTATATCCTAAAGTTAAGTTATCCAAGCGTAAGAACGAACCGTTTTCCACATACATAGATGAGAAACGTGGTGTTTCAGTCAATTGGAATGTCAGAGGATCATCTAAAGCGTTAGATCCGGGCATAAATAGAGATTGAGCATACGCTAAACGAGGTACATTGATCAAGTCATTACCCAAAGTTCCCCTAAAAAAGAAGGAGAGATCCCAGTTCTTGTATCTGAATGAATTAGTCATGCCATAGGTTAATTTAGGTTGCGCACATCCTATATAATTGTAATCGGCTGGATCAGATATTTCGCCATCCCCATTTTTGTCAATAAAGATATATTTCCCGTTAGCGTCTAGCCCTGTAGCTTGCAGTCCATAAAACTGTCCAACAGGAGAACCTTCTTCAAGAATATGGGTAGTTCCGAGGACACCTCCTCGAATATCGACACTTCCCAACAACAAATTCTCTGCCGAAAATGCCTCGTTGGATAGGCGGGTTATTTTGTTTTGGTTGTGTGCTAGGTTCAAAGAAATATCCCAACTGAAGTCCTTTGTGCTTATTGCGTTTGCATTTAAGAACAATTCGATACCACGGTTTTGCATATCACCGACATTTGCCATCATTTTATCATACATATATGGTGGAGTAGCGACGGGATAAGTATATAGCATGTCTGTAGTTTGTTTGTCATACCATTCGATCCTACCGCTTAGCCGATTTCCTAGAACGGAGAAATCCAATCCTATATTCAACATATTAGTTTGCTCCCATTTAAGATCCGGATTTGCATTTTGGCTAATTCTGAAAGAAGGAAGCAACTACCGTTATCATAGTAAATACCTTGTGAACCATACATTTGAATGGTCTTATAAGGATCTAGACCGGATTGATTACCCGTAGCGCCGTATCCTACACTTAGTTTTAAGTTATTTAACCATTTTATATTTTGCATGAATTCTTCTTGTGAGATATTCCAACCAGCGGAAACAGATGGGAAAATACCCCATTTATTATTTATACCGAATTTAGAGGAGCCATCTCTTCGAATGGTAGCCGTAAGCATGTATTTCTCATCAAAACTATAGTTCGCTCTTGCGTAAAAAGAGATGAGGCGGTTTTCTGATTTATAGGAAGTGACGTCTCCTGCAAATAGATTTTTTCCGGATGCGAGATCATTAGCTCCTAAAATATCGGTTAGATACCCTCTACTTTGTCCGACATGTTCGGCATATATCGTTTGTTCCCAAGAATATCCGATTAATCCGTTTAATTTATGTTTACCAAATGTATTTGAGTAATTTGCGGTCCATTCCATCATGTCATTATCCGTAATTGTACTCTGGCGCTTGGCGAATCCTCCATTGCTATACCCAGCTTCGGACTCTATACTCTTATATTCACTATAATCAACATTATTCCTAGATTTGGATAATAAGACTTTAATATCTAAACCTTCTATAATAGAATAGGATACATTGGCTATACCATTGATATTGCTGATCTTGTTCTCGGTTACATTCTCATCTTGGTTACGAACAGGGTTTCCTTGGTCGTAATTACGAGTCTCAAACCAACTTCCATCTTCATATTTCACAGGGTATACAGGTATCATATTATAAGCGAGAATGAAATTTCGTTTATAAGTTGGGGAATTATTAATAATGGTCGCTACTCCTGTAATATCAATTTTTAATTTATCGTTTAACGCACGTTGAGAGAATTGTAATCTGGTATTAAATCTTGACATATCATTGTCTCTCACAACGCCATCACGATGCATATATGATACGGAACCACGATAATTATGATTTGTTCCACCTCCGGAAAGAGACACGTTATGATCTTGTTGCAATCCGGTACGAGTGATTTCATCAAACCAGTCTGTATTGGCTCCTAGGTCAAAAGACTCCCCGATTCCCCCATTATTTTGCACATAAGAACGCCATTGGTCTGCTGTAAGCATATCGGGCTTATTTGCCAAAGTTGATATACCAAATGCCCCTGTGTAATTTACGGTAGGTTTACTGGCTAATCCTTTCTTAGTAGTTATTAATATAACGCCTCCTGCTGAACGAGAACCATAGATTGCGGCTGAAGATGCATCTTTCAATATAGAGATAGACTCGATATCTTGAGGGGATACGGTTGACATATCAGATCCGGGTACGTTGTCGATTACGATTAATGGCCTTGATCCTTTTGTAAGGTAGAGACCCCCCTTAACTGGATCGATGCATTTGTTGTGACATCTCCGGACCCTGTATTTACGACCAAACCCGCAACCTTGCCTTGTAATAGATCTGCGGCGTCCCGGGTAAGACCTTGGTTAAAGTCTTTAGATGAAACATTTGTAATAGATCCTGTTATTTCACGTTTGGTTTGCGTTCCGTATCCAACTACTACTACCTCATCTAGCTTCTGAGTATCTTCTTGAAGCTTGATATTTAATATGGTTTGGTTGGTAACCGGAATTTCCAAGGTGTTATATCCAATATATGAAATTTGTAATATCGAGTTGCCTTCTACTTCAATACTGTATTTACCATCTAAGTCGGTAATCGTTCCTTGTGTGCTACCTTTTACAATGATATTCGCCCCAATGATAGGGGAACCCATAGGGTCTGTGATAGTACCCGTGATCTTCCGATTCTTTTGTTGCATACCACTGTTAGACATGCTTTTTTTCATTAGCATGATATTACGCCCTTCAATAGCTAGGTGACATTTGTATTGTTGAAAATCTCAGCTAATACGTTCTTAACTGTTTGTTTATTTACATTAAGAGATACCTCTTGGTTCAAATTGACTTCTTGATTATTATAGATAAAAAGATAATCTGTCTGTTTTTCTATTTCATCAAGAACCTTATGTGCTTCTGTGTTGGTAACATGTATGCTTACGCGCGTGTTTTGCGAGCTTACAGAAGCTAATAACCCTGTGGTAAAGATAAATAGTGTTATTAAAGTTAATTTCATGACTCGAACTGTTTTGTTAGATGTTTTTAATTGAGACAAGAAATGTTCTCTACAAATATTTTTCATACATTTGTAATGTCTTTATGTTAGTACTAATTGATTTAAGGATAGTCAGAGTACTGACCCTTGCTAGGAGATGCTGCAACATCTCCTAGTTTCTGTTTTAGATGGTGTGCTATTTCATAGGCGATACGAATTATAAGATTATTATTTAATAGTAATTTGATTAAGTCTATCGTCTTTCGTATAATTGAAATTATGCTCTAGCTGAAGAACCTTTAGTACATGTTCCACGCCGTCTTTTATACGGAACTTCCCTGAATAGCGATATTTTAGCAGGGATTTGTTCTGAACATCGATGGTGACGTCGTAATAGATTTGAAGTTTTTCAATTAAGCTTCCTACGGTCTCATTTTCAAAACAGAATAAGCCTTCTTTCCATTTGAAATAATTGTGGTCGGATATGATGCCGGTAGTTACTTCTTCTTTATTCATGGATAAAACTTCGTTAGGCTTTAATCTTAATCGATTCTTCATGTTTGCGATAGAAACTTCCACGCTACCTTTTATTAACGCTGTTTCAAAAAAATCGCTATTGTTGTAAGCCCTGACATTGAATTCGGTTCCAAGGACATGCACGGCACATTTTTTTGTTTGTACGGTAAAAGGGCGTTTCTTGTCGTGAGTAACCGCAAAATATCCTTCTCCGTCTAGTATAACATCTCTAGCATTATTTCTGAAATGATCCGGAAACTTAAGTGTAGAACCTGCATTCAACCAGACTTTTGTTCCATCAGCCAAGATTAACTCCAGCCGTTGACCGGCTGGAGCATGTACTATTTGCATCTGTGGGAGATTCTCCGAATTATACAAAAGTTTCCATGCTCCGATAATGCCAATCAATAAGATCGCCGCTATTTTTAGAGCTTCTATAGTAAAACGCCTTAAAGAGATATTAATTTTTTTCTTTTGTCTTTCTTCTGAAGAAAGATCCATAAAGAGATATCGTAGAGTTTACGTAGAGCCATGTATTCATTCATGTGCTCAGGGCTCTCTTCCAGCCAGAGTAAAATTTCTTGTCTTTCCTTTTCAGAAACTTCTCCTTTTATATATCGTTGTAATAATGTTTTCATGTAATTATTAATTTTTTGTGGCGGTTTCCCGCTCTTCATTATAATAACGAAACTGGAAGATATATCCCTAAATGGAAATCTCGTTTTTTTCAAAGAATGATTATTTAATTAATCAAGTTTTAGAGGATCAGTGTTAAATTGCCGGCAAAGGGAGAGATAAATATCGTATATCTGTTCCATTTTTTGTTGATTCGGATGATAATCCCAAGAATCAGTAAGAGAATCTACTTTTTCTTCAAGGGCTTTGTATTCATCTGGGCTTCCTGCGTCTATCCAACTTTCGGAAGTGAAATAACGTTGTTGCCATAGATTCATATCGTAGCTATCAAGCATATTCATTAAGGTATGTGTATGCTCTGCGAATAGACTTCCAGACTCAAGGGTTTCTACTATTACCTCCTCCGCTTCTTTGATATCTCCTTCTAATTTTGTGGAATCTAGCTTTTCCATGCGCTTTGAAGTATTCTCGATGTCTAATAACGCTTGTATGGGCGACCAACCTTGGTCTGTAGAGAGTGGCATCAGGTTGAATGCTCGATACCCTGCCATAATGCCTGTATAAAAAATCAATGCTTTGTCCCCTTGAGCTAAACTCCCCGGCATTTGTGCGGAGGTCATTATATCTTTTAGGTTGTAATATGGGAGATCTAGAGCTTCCATAACCTCTTTTTTCAACATCTCCAAGCGTGCATGTTCTATTGTTCCAAAGGCCATTTGTCCGCTATTAAGGCTCATGGCTTGTGGGTGTGGGTAAATATATGCTTTAGCGGTAGGGAATAGAGCGTGCAAGATACTTGCGGTTCCTAGAACTTCAGCGATGGCAAGTATATATACTCCTATGGTATTAACTGGCCCAGTCATTCCCATCATTGGCATAGACCCGACCATAAAGCTATTTAATCGTATGCCCTCTTTGAAACATAGATATAAATCTTCCGCATCCAGTATCATGGGGCTTGGAGAGAAAAGCATTAGATCTCTTCGGGAATAGTCTTCCCAATCTTCTGCTATCGCTCTTATTTTCATGAACGATTCCTCGACTTCTGGAGCTATGGATTGGATAGTCCCTCCTCCATTGCGGTTATATCTGAATCCAATCAAATATTGCTCAACCGCTTTGAGATATGGATAAGTATCTTGGGGTACTCCGCAGCTATATCCGCGAATATCTTTCTGCTCGGATAATACATGCAATAATTTAGTTCCTTGAATAACCTGCTGTCTGGTGAGAGGAGTGATTTTTCTTTCTTTGTGATCACAATATTGATAAGGTAAATCTGTCAATTTGATAATAGGGGGTTGAGTATCTTCCTTATTGGCGATCATATCCCTCCAATCATGTGACATTTTTGTACACGCTTGATTATTCTTTAAATGTACAAGACATGATTGTAATAAATCATTGGAGATGAATATATTCTCTCCTTTTACTACGAGTCGATCATTTTTAGAAGCATGGTTGAGTAGCTCAATATTTCTGGTTTTAATACCATTTTGTAATAAGATTTTACGGGCGGAATGTATTATCTCCGCCATAACTTCCTTTGTTATGAATTTGCTCATGATCTGGATTTTTTTAATTTTGTTTTTTGAAAAATGAAAAGAGGTAAAGCCGTTATAGCTATAATCAGTATGGATAAGCTTAAAATAGAATATATATAATGTATTTCTAGGCTTTCATACATTCTTCCAATGATTATATTTCCTAATATAGCGCCAGCTCCGTAATATGCGGCCCAAAGTAGGGATTGCCCGGTTGTCCTCCATTGCGGAGGTACCATTTCGTTTACGATTCAACTGAGGCTATCCATAAAAGAGTCCAAGTTATACCATTCATAGTCTCGATGAACATTACTATTTGAGGATTATAATTGACCGAATAGAAAAATAATCTTAAGGCTGTGGCAAAAATAGCTATAAATACAACCGTTCCGGAGTTAATACGCTTAATCAACCATGCCGCTATAAAATAGAATGGAAGTTCGCTTAACGCTTGAATTGCCAGCGCTATTCCTGTCGTATCAGAAGTAGCACCAATCTGTCTCATATATATTGGCAGATAATAGCTTATAGCGGATTGTCCGACCGAGACTATGATGACAACGAATAAGAAGCCCATTAAAAGTTTATTCGTCATTACTCGGTTGAGTCCCTTGAACTCAATATCCATATTTTTCTGGAGGCTATTAACGATCGGGTATCTACAAATGGAAAGTAATACCATTAGTAAGAAGAAGGCTGTTGTGTAAAAAGCTATTTCCGCCCCCCATTCTGGAATTAACCAACCTGTTATCATGGCTCCGAGAGCAAATCCCGGAGCTCCCCAGAATCTCATTTCACTATAAGATACGCCTCCTGATTTTTCGGCATTATCTAATGCGATACTATCAAGTAAAGATAGTACGGGCGTATAGAAAATGGATACGAGAAAGGTTAAAATAATAATTGTTATATGGTTATTTGAGAAAATGTGGAACAACAAGAAGCCTAAAGCAGAACCAACAAGTGCAATCCTTAAACAGAATGCCTTTCCATACTTATCTGCCAATATTCCCCATAAAGGTTGTAGGATGAGCATTACAGCCCAAGGAATAGCGGCTATAAACCCGATCTGGGATCCTTTCATTTCTTGATCTTCGAGCCATAAGGTGAAAACAGGTACCCAAGCGGAGAAACTGGCAAAACCAAATAAAAAGGCCGCTCGTAACATATTGTTGGTGCTAATCTTGTTGTTCCACATGATTTTTGTTAGTTTTATTGAATACCCGCTTCAGATGTGACAATGAAATTGCAGAAGACGAATGAATCACAATCCACTCCCAATTTCCTAGATAATGCCTCCGCCATCATTTGGACTGGTGTGCAATTAAAGGCAGCTTGGAATTCTTCAGGTACTGCCGGTACGATATAAGTATCGACATCAGGCCCTATTTGTTTTTGGGAAGTAATGACAGATACATCTGTTCCTACTCGAATCATATCAGAGATCAATTTTATATCATTATTTAAACTATAATGATCGGAGAGCCATATCACGATCTTGCATTTTTTCGAAAGCATTTCTTGAGGACCGTGTCTAAAGTTACCTGTAGCGAAACAAGAAGATTGAGATTTCGCCACTTCCGCCCACAATAATCTTCCAGCCCGAGCACTAGCATAAGATTCGGAACGACCGAGGAAAAAGACAGGTAAGGCTTCTTGTTTCATAATGGATAATTCGATTCGTTTTTGCCATTCCAACTGATACTTTTCTATGTAGTCGCAAGCTCCTATTAGTCGCTGGATGATATCTGCCATATGTTTTCCATATTCTTTAAAGGTTGTGATCAATCCACCGACTAATATGAGTGAGGAGTACGTGGAGATGGATACCGCATGATCAAATTTAACCGCAGCTGAAACCACGATGTCTACATTCTGGGCCAAAGGAGATTGTGTGTCATTTGTTATGGCTATCGTGGGGATTTTATGCCTTTTGCATATATCGGCACTTTTAACGATTTCTATACTTTTCCCACTTCTCGAAAGGATCATTGCTATCGAATTAGGAGGAAATATTTCCATATTCTCTAATTCAGACGCATCGATTAGAGAACAAAAAACCTCATGTTTTTTTAATGCGTGCATGATAGAGATACCTGCGGTATAAGAAGCTCCTATACCGATGATCAACACTTGACTTGCTTTGCCTATAGCATCGCTTGCCTTTTTAATTTCAGAATATTGATTTCCTTGATGATAGGCCAAGGCTTTTTTAAATTGGCTGGTTGCCCTAAAATGTCCTTTAAAAGTTCAGTCATATTATTTGTTATTATATTGTCCTTTAATTCCTCCTAATTCTTGAACACAACTGGTCCCACATAGTATCGCCGTTTTTAGGCAAGTCTTTATATCTTTTTCATTTAACCATTCATATAAGAATCCTGCGTCGAAACTATCTCCAGCTCCAGTGGTATCAATTACATTGATAGGGGCGCTCCATACTTCTTTTATGAGAATCGGGATTTCTTCTCCTTTTTGAAAAACCGAGGCCCCATCTGCTCCCCGTTTGATTACGACAAAGGGTATTTGTTGTGATAGTTCTTTGCCTGCTTCTTGATAGTTGCTCTTTCCTGTAATGGCTATAGCCTCATTTTCATTAGGGAGAAAGACGTCTATAAAAGGAAAGAGTTCGATTACTTGCTCCCAATTTCCATTTGGGGCCCAGTTGGTATCTAATGAGCATGTAATGCCTTTTTGCTTTATTCGCTTTAAGAATTCGGGCCAAGCAGGGATTAAATTATCGAGTAAGAAATATCCTGCGATGTGCCAGTGTCGAGCCTTATTAATGATTTCCTCAGTTATGATATTGATCGTTATTTCCTCTAAGACGCCAAGTACAGTAAGCATTGCTCGATCGTTGTTTACTGAAATGTTTAGTCCTAAAGGGGTTTTATTCTGTTTGCTGGTTTGTATATATTCTGTATTGATTCCAATATCATTCATTCGTTTTTTTATGATATTTCCAGAGGTGTCATCACCTATGATAGTCAAGCAGATTATGTCACCACCTAATTTTGCGAATTGGGAGGTGAAAATCGCCCCAGAACCTCCTAGCTCAATGTTATAGGAATCAGCTAGTAATTCTACTTGTCCGAATTGAGGTTTTTGCTTGCTGGCTACGATTATATCTATAAAGGTATCAGCGATATTAATTACGGTTTTGTTCATTAGGTAAGAGGGTTACGATTATTATAGTCATTTAAAGTATCAAAGAATGCTTGAATATTTTCAAAGGGTGTATGTGGAGGAATATCACATCCGGATGAGAGTATGAAATTCTGGAAACCCTCTGTTTGTTTGAGAAGTTTAAGCGTCTCATTTCTCATTGTATCAGAGGAAGCCATTTTGAATATTCCTACTGGATCGAGATTACCCATAACAAGTACATCTTTTGGACATTTTTCCAAAACTTCTACCATATTGATCTTATTGCCGAAATGGTATCCTTTAGCTCCACTTTGAATCATCGCATCTGTGCAATTCCCTGTGTTCCCGCAATTATGTAAGATGATCATAAATGAACTATCTTGTAATTCTTCTACTATTTCTTTGATATATAGGGAAGAAAATTCATAACATCCATCATTAGGTAATAAGCCTGCGGCAGGTTCTGCTATAACGACTCCGTGTACACCGATTTCTTTGAATGCTTTGCAATATTTCTTAATAAAGTCTGTGCATTTGGATAATAAGATATGCGCGGGATTTGGATCAGAATAACAAAGCATCATAAATTCAGACATATCATACAAACGCCCGGCGAGAGAGAAAGGACCGATACATCCAGCTAAAATAGGTTTGTCTTTTATTTGTTCAACGCATAATTTATTCGCCAATAAGTATTGAGGTATGCGTGCTTGAGTGAGATCTGGTATTTGAAGGTTCTCAATCGAGACTTCATCTTCTAATAGCCGTTTGGATACAGTAGGGATCTCATCCTCATGAAAAAGAATTGCAGCCCCAAAAGCTTCCGCTTCAACAGTTAAATCCATAATCATCGTACAAGCAGCCGAGGGATATTTTTCATTTAATTTCTCTATTGCTTGAAAATGTATATGCCCGTTGATAACAGCTTCTTTAACTGTATGGTTACACAACTCGATTCCCGGATGAGTCATGATAGGGATCGCTTTTGTTTTTGGACATTGAATTATTTCATTAGTCCAATCGTTCATGTTGATCATCATATTAGATTCTTCTTTTATAACAGTTTTTGTTTGTGCATAATTCGCAGTGATATGGCTTGGGCTTCAGATTCTCTCCTAAGCCAATTATTCCACTTATAGATTTTACGGGGGACATTAAGCAAGAGGAGTTTAAGGAAACTCCGCATGGGGCATTAGGGAATAACTCAAAGAATAATTTTTGCTCTTTAATATTCCAGCCACAGTATCCGGGACTATAAGGAAGAGTCTGATTGAAAGGATGTATTTGCTGGATCCGTTCGCCAATTTTTTTTACACACGCTTCTACGATTACACTACCGATTGAATCAGCGACAAACTCTTTCACGATATCTTCATTCTCTCTTAGTCGATGTATGTAAGCATCATATTCTTTTCCGGCAGTAACGATAAATGAACATATATGGGTGACATTTTCGAGATAGGATGCTATAATTTTCCCAACAGAAAAAGTCTTACCTTGCATAATCAATATATTATGAGGCAATAGCTTCATTTCATGGATATCGTATATATATCGGATTTGACAGAGTGTTTGAATATCTTTTTTTATTTCGTTTATATAATTAAGGATGCATTGATCTGGTACTTGATCATGGTATCCCATGGATATATAAAACTCTTTATCCATTATTGAAAGTTCCCCGAATGTTAAATGGCCATACCGCATAACTTTCTATTTACCTATCAGTCTTTTTGCGGTTAAAACCGCTGCGTTAGCATTACCAGTAAAAGCATCAGCCCCAATCTTTTTAGAAAAGGATTCACTTATCGGAGCCCCTCCTACCATAATTTTTACTTTTTTACGGATACCCGCTCTTTCACAAGCGTTTATTACGGTTTCCATTTGCGTCATTGTTGTTGTAAGTAAAGCCGATAAACCTAGAATATCAGCATTATGTTCGATTACCGCATTTACGAATTTATCTTCCGGTACATCAACACCTAAATTTATCACCTCAAATCCAGCTCCTTCCATCATAGCGACTACTAGATTCTTACCGATATCATGTAGGTCGCCTTTGACGGTACCTATAACGACTTTACCAGTAGAGACTTTCTTTTCAGGATTTAAATAAGGTTTAATTTCTTCTAGAGCTATTTTCATAGCTTTCGCAGATAGTAACGTATTGGGAATAAAAGCT
>ENA-OQCK01000178-OQCK01000178.1-human-gut-metagenome-genome-assembly--contig:-NODE-178-length-38348-cov-2.809738_pt1 | contig 38348 bp, 41 predicted proteins | sample MGYA00242498_ERZ504578 | MGnify/ENA primary metagenome ERZ504578 (study PRJEB26092, sample SAMD00036229) | human gut metagenome | host: Homo sapiens | study: EMG produced TPA metagenomics assembly of...
CCACGGACGCACTTGCTCTCCGGCTGCATTATACTCTACCAGTTTACCTTCGTATTTACTTCCTTCGGGAGCGATGGAAAGCCCTTCATAACTACCCCCGTTCTCTTCAAGACGCGAAGATAGAAAGTATGCCAACCTGTAGTACTACTATAAACAATAATAGGTAATGGTATAGTAATGTGTGTTTTACCCCACGTCGTAATATGCCATTCGTATGAGTCGCCGATATGCCCGAACACGATCTCTTTCACATCAACCGTATTCTCTTTTTCTTCTTTAGAAGTCATCTCATCCTGCATCTTCGGAGCCGCTTCTTCCTGTTCCTGTGCAAAAACAGGGAAGCCGGCTGCCAACAGACAGAGCAGCACCAACGGGGTTAATATGTTACGCAACTGTTTCATTTTTATTCTTATTTTTCTTTTTCCGTTTCAGGTTCACTTCAAACGAGAAGAAGAACCATGTTTCGTATATCAGATACAGCAAATAGAACGAGATAAACGTCAGCAAGAAAGCTTTAGCTTCTTCACGCACGGCAAGGCAATAAATCAAGACTAGAATTATCGAAAGAATCATCTTTACCATTTTTATTGCCAAATACAGCAGTAACATCTTTTGCGGAGCATGCTGCCGACACGCATCGAACATATAGATACTGAACAAACCAAACAGATAGAAATATGTCGGAATAAACGGATATCCTCCGAAATAATGTCCCGGTAGGGCAACGTGTAAAATCACTGCACCGACTCCTGCACTTAGAATTGCAAATAAAGTGTTCAAGCCGATAAAATTCCGTTTAGTTTTACTAATGTTCATCATGTCACTGTGTTTTTCTACTGTATTTTCTAAATCTCGTTTTTTCCAATTCAACTATATTTCAGGAGGTCCGCCTACGAAACGCAGGCAGAAACCGTCCCGTCACTCAATTCCACAAAACCACCCTGAATATCAAGTGTATGCTCCTCCCCGTCCAACGTGGTATAACTTAATGTTCCCGCTTTCAATGACGAGACGATAGGCGCATGTCCAGGCAGAATGGAAAACGACCCGATCGTACCCGGCAATGTGACTATCTTCACATCTCCGTCGAATACGCTCTTTTCAGGCGACACTATACTCAAATGCAGTTCTTTCATCGCAACGTTTTTTATTTCTTCGCTTGTTCCAACAATTTCTTACCTTTCTCCATAGCTTCCTCAATCGTACCTACATTCAAGAACGCCTGTTCGGGAAGATTATCCACCTCACCATCCAGAATCATTCTAAATCCCTTGATTGTATCCTCAATGGAAACCATTACTCCCGGAACACCCGTGAACTGTTCGGCAACGGCAAACGGCTGTGAAAGGAAACGCTGCACACGGCGGGCACGGTTCACCACCGTCTTATCCTCCTCCGAAAGCTCCTCCATACCAAGAATAGAAATGATATCTTGTAATTCCTTGTTACGTTGTAGAATCTGTTTCACACGCTGCGCCGTATCATAGTGTTCCTGCCCAACGATGTGTGGATCAAGAATACGAGAAGTAGACGCCAACGGGTCCACAGCCGGATAGATTCCCAACTCCGTAATCTTACGGTCAAGTACAGTAGTCGCATCCAAGTGGCTGAAAGTAGTTGCAGGAGCCGGGTCGGTCAAGTCGTCGGCAGGCACATACACCGCCTGTACGGAAGTGATAGATCCTTCCGAGTGGAAGTGATACGTTCTTGCATCGCACCCATTTCCGTAGCAAGAGTAGGTTGATAACCCACGGCGGAAGCATACGCCCCAGCAATGCCGAGACTTCCGAACCCGCTTGCGTGAAACGGAAGATATTGTCAATAAAGAACAAAATATCGCGTTTTTCACCTTCACTTCCGGCATCACGGAAAGATTCCGCAACCGTCAGTCCGGACAATGCCACAGAAGCACGTGCACCCGGAGGCTCGTTCATCTGGCCGAATATCAGAGATACCTGCGACTTTTCCAATTCGTTATAATCAACTTTGGAAAGGTCCCAATCCCCTTTCTCCATACTTTCTTTGAATGCTTCGCCATAGCGAATAACACCCGACTCAATCATTTCACGAAGCAAGTCGTTACCTTCACGCGTACGCTCACCTACTCCGGCAAATACAGAGAATCCATTATGTTTCTTGGCAATGTTATTGATAAGTTCCTGAATCAATACGGTTTTTCCGACTCCCGCACCACCGAACAGACCGATCTTACCACCTTTGGCATACGGTTCGAGCAAGTCGATCACCTTGATACCCGTAAAGAGTACCTCCTGCACGGTAGTCAAATCTTCGAATTTGGGAGGATCGCGGTGAATGGAATATGCACCTTTCCGGTCGAGTTCCTTCATACCGTCAATAGAATCACCGACCACATTCATCAGTCGCCCTTTAATTTGTTCACCAATCGGCATTGTTATCGGACCTCCGGTAGGGCGCACTTTCATGCCTCTCTGAAGTCCGTCGGTACTATCCATAGCCACGGTGCGAACCGTATTTTCACCAATGTGTTGCTGTACTTCTACAATCAGTATTTTGCCGTTTGGCCTTTTTATCTCCAGTGCATCATGTATACTTGGTAACATCACTTCTGCATCTGTACCTTCAAAGTACACATCGACACAGGGCCGATCACCTGGGATATATGTCCGATAATCTGTGACATAAGCAATCTTTTTTATATTATTCTTTTTCTTTCCTATTGAATCTTAAATAGTATGACAAGGAACGAATGCTTCGCGCTTTATCTGTTTTTACTATTATAATAACAGCTAAGTTCCACTTTTGTTCATCTATATTTTATTTCTGATAAACTATCACCTAAAGAAATAGTTATATAAACAACTGCGCAAATGTAGAAACAAATCCGTGAGATTGTTCTTTCTTTTTTAAAATTTGTCGTTCGATAACACTTGTTAGGCCAATAAAGACTACAAATAGACCAAAATAGAGTTTATAATATTACAAATAGTCAGCAAAAAGTTTCTGTTACTTATAAAATAGCAACTGTATATGTTTGATTCTAATAAGTTTTCAGACTCATTGTTTATAATCAGAACATTAGCAAAAAACAAAATAGTAGCACCGGCAACTAGTTTTGTGTTCGGACACATCCGAAGATACCTACCGATTTAAAAATAAAAACTCCAACTCGTCGGAATTTATAAATCCGGTGAGTTGGAGCTTTTATATTAAATATCGATCGGATATTTAATATACTTCCACCTTTTCAGCTATTCTCTTTGCCTTATCGCGCAAAGCGTCCAGATCGGAGTCGAGCGGAGCATAACACAGTACCACTCCCATACGACGGTTGACGCGGGTAAACGGCTTACCGAATATACGCAGGTAAGTATCTTCCTCTTTAGTGACTTCCTCCATTCCGCGGTATTGAGGACGTTCTTGGCTGGCTATCGGAGAAAGGATAACGGCACTCGCTCCTATCCTCTCTTGCTTAATGCCCGGAATAGGAAGTCCAAGCACAGCACGCAAATGAAGTTCGAACTCATTCAAATTCTGCGTTCCTGCCAATGTCACCATACCGGTGTCATGCGGACGGGGGGAAAGTTCGGAGAAGTAAACGCCATTCTCGTGGCTCAAGAAGAATTCAACTCCCCAAAGTCCGGCTCCCGTCAAAGCGCGGGTCACTTTCTCTGCCATTTCCTCCGCTTCTTTCAGGTGAGCAGGGTCAATGTGCGCAGGCTGGAAACTTTCACGGTAATCGCCTCCTTTCTGCACGTGGCCGATAGGCGGACAGAACAACGTGGGACCGTTCTTTTGAGTAACCGTCAATAGTGTTATTTCACTGTCGAACTTAATAAATTCCTCAATAATGAGCTCGCGGATATCACCACGGCTACCACTGCATCCATACTCCCAAGCGTGTTCAAGTTCGTCGGCACTTTTCACAAGTGACTGTCCCTTACCGGAAGAAGACATCAACGGTTTCACCACACAAGGGAAACCTATTTTAGCAGCGGCAGCTTTCAGTTCGTCTAATGTCTTAGCGTAAAAATATCTGGCAGTTTTCAGTCCGAGTTCTTTAGCAGCAAGATCACGAATGGCTTTACGATTCATCGTGAAGTTAACGGCACGGGCACTGGGAACCACCTGGATACCTTCCTTTTCAAAATCATACAGACGTTCCGTACGGATTGCTTCAATCTCCGGAACGATAATGTCCGGCTGATGTTTCTTAACGATACGCTCCAGTTCTTCGCCGTTCAGCATATCGAATACTTCACATTCGTCGGCTACTTGCATAGCAGGCGCTCCGGCATACGAGTCACAAGCAATAATGTGCTGACCTTTACGCTGGGCAGAAATTACAAACTCTTTTCCTAATTCCCCGGAACCGAGCAACAATATTTTCTTCATTATTTTGAGTGTTTTATGTTAATGATGCAAAATTAGTACATTTCGATGAAATATGGCTTTTTTAGTGACGTACTTTTGGATATTTATTGTGAAAACGGAAACCTAAGCCGAGCATCAGATAATTAGGGGTCTGGAAGTTCTGAAGATTATAACCGATGTGGAGGAAAGTACTGCGGGTAATTCCTATTTTCAGGCTAATATCTGATAAAGCCCCCGCAAGTCACCACGACCGAGCACATTGCTCCGATGCCTACGCCGATTGTAAAATATGGCATCACATACTCTGCACGTCCCGACACGCCGAGTGATAGTTGATGCTGGATGCCCGGTTTCAGAAATTGACGTGGAGGAGGCGTGCCGTTTCCATTCGAATCGACAATATAATCTTCCATATAGGTATATACATTGGCACTACCGTCGTAAACTCCGTCGAGCGAGGCACCAACACGAAATTTATAACCGAGGTTGTACATCGGCGCGAAGTTGAATCCTGCCACCGGATAACTACCGGGCGAGGCAATCTGTCTCCCGTCTCCTATATATACCCCCTTTCGCCGCCATGAGCCGAATAATACCAGATCATAACTTATGTGACGCGGAAAGCGGGGAATAGCCGGCCGAAGCAGAGACTTTGTAAGTTCTTCTTCTGTACGGTTAAAGTTATACACCAATCCGATTTTGGCTCCGGTGGTATTTACCCCTGCATTCGGGAATTTGGTATTGCCATTAGAGAAATGAGTGAAATCACCGCCAATGATTAAGTCGAAATAACGGGAAAATGCCCAGTTCAGATAGATACCGGCATTAATATAGGCATTCATTCGCGAACCGACTGCACCATTATAGGAATTATAATCATTATCATACGGTTTCCAACCGGCGGACAGACCGAAGTTCCATTCGTAGTTGAGCGAAAGACAGGGATTAAACCGGGCAATCCGCGCCCCCTGAAACACATAAAATGAGATAGGATCTCCAAGTTGTTTTTTATCTCCGAAGGTAGTGGCGGACAAGCCGAATCCCTGATAAGCACCACCATAAATACGGTCGGCACAGGTGTTGGGACGGAATTGGAATGAATATTTCAAATGAGCGGCAAAAGAGGTCTGAATGGGTTGCCAGCGTTCGTTTTCTCCCTGCAAGAAGGGATTGGTAGGAAACACATATTGCGGACGGACTTCCACCCCCAGACGATGAATAAAGCGATGAGGAGTATGCACAGAGAGCGTATCAAATCCATACCTCGAGAAACTGCTTTGCCGGATTTCATAAATATCATTCTGCCGAACCTCCTGTGCATTCAAGGAAATCCCCGAAAAAAATAGTATTACGCAAAGAATGATGACCTCCACTTTAATACCTTTGGTCTCATATATGGTTTGTTTAGTCTTTATAAATTGGTGCGAACCTACAAATCAAGAGATTCGATGAATTTTGCCACATGATAACCGTCCATTAACCCATGGTGACAAGTGACGGAAATAGGTAACATCAACTTCTCCCCTTCCCGAAAGTATTTTCCTGTGGATATTTTCGGTACGCTGTCACCCGAACGCATGTTCGTGGGGTGCTTCATGTCTGTAAAGGTGAGCCAGGCACTGCCGAATAATGAATGGCATTGATGAAAAGTTCCTTCCTTATTCAATCCGGTAGTAGTTTGCAGTCGTTCCATTTCAGCTTTCGCTTTGAGGATAAAGGTCAGTTCATCGGGATCGTATTCAAAGGAAGCGAATGAGAATGTATGGTCGGCACGACCTACGGTAGCTTCGGGCAGGAGACTGTCATAACATACAACTTTTTCTCCTTCGATACGATAACGGAACTCTTCTACTTTGGCGGCAGCCGTGATGATACGATGCAGGAGCAAAAGGGAAAAGGAAACGCCTTTATTTTTGGCTTCCCGGTAAGCACGGGTACAGTCTACATTGACCGTTACACCGAAAAAAGGATCGTCAAAGGCACTAAAATGTTCAAAATGTTCTTTTCTGTTCCAAGTAGCAATATCAATAATCTTCTCAATCTGATTCATCTAAACACTCTTTTTATAGGTCTGTGGCATATAAACGACCGCTCAATCCTAAATTATCAAGCGGTCGCTTTCTCTAATATCTATAATTGGCTGTAATTATCATCTTGTTTTTTCAACATCTGATTACTGGTGTTGCTCACGCAACAAGTCATTTACAGTCTTTACCGGATTAAAGGTAGTAAGCGGTACTTCTACGAATACCGTATTCCAGTCACTCATGCACCATTCCATAAGCCGGGAAGCTCAAGAGCCTTCAAGTCTTTACCATTCTTCGATTTATATGAAATGAAACCGGTTGCTTTATCTACAAATCTCACTAAGTCAAACTTATGTCCTTTGTAATCACGAACAGCACAAACCAAGTCTACCGGATTAAAGTGAGTTCCCTTCTCAAACATTTCCTTTTTTGCAGGGTCATTCATGTCAATCTGAGAACTTTCGAGGATTTGCAGGGAGATTGTTCCGTCGCTATTGTATGCCAGGAACGGACCACCACCCGGTTCGCCTACGTTCTTCACCATACCGCAGACACGCATCGGACGGTTCAACTTCTGTTTCAGATAGATCACCAACTCGGCGTCTTCGAGATTTTTCACTTCGGGATTCTTGCAGAAAAGTTGTTTTTGCAGGAACTGAAGAATTTCCATAACTTGCTCATGCGTATATTTTCCGCTATCAAGCAACTCAAGATACTCGAAAGCTTTTTTCTGCAAAGTTACCAGTACACCGGCAATCAGTTTCTTATAAGTCACTGTGTCAGCTTTCAGTTTATCGGGCACTACATTGTCGATATTCTTGATAAAGATAATATCGGCGTCAAGGTCATTGAGGTTCTCGATTAGCGCACCGTGTCCTCCCGGGCGGAACAACAGTTTACCGTTATCACGGAACGGTTGGTTGTCCATATCGGCTGCAATAGTGTCCGTGCTCGGTTTCTGCTCGGAGAAGGTGATGTAGTAATCCACTCCGTAGCGTTTCGCAAATTCTCCGGTCTTTTCTTCCACTAGTTTCTTGAATAGTTCGCGATGTTCCGTAGATACAGTGAAATGTACATTGACCTTGCCACTTTTTCCGGCAGCATACATAGCACCTTCAGCAAGATGTTCTTCGAGCGGGGTACGCGGGCCTTCGGGATATTTGTGGAATTTAAGCAGCCCTTTCGGAAGTGCACCGTAATTCAATCCGGCCGTTTCGAGCAATGCGGCTACCACAGCTTTATAATTGCCTTCTTCCAGTAGTCCCGGTATGTCTTTTCCGGCAGTACGCTGGCAGGCTACATTCAAATCGTCATAGAAAGCAAAATTCCTGATACCGTCAAAAAATGCCTGTTCGAACTTTGTAGTGGGCTTGTCATATTCGGCAGACAGAAACTCGAACAAGTTCTTGAACATACGACTCGCAGCACCCGAGGCAGGAACGAATTTCACAATAGTCTTATCTGTGTTCTTATATGCGTCCCAAGCAGCTAAATAAGCTTTTTGTTCTTCTGCATCGGGAGCTAAGATACCTTTCTCTATGGAAGCAGCCGCATCCAGTTTCAAAAAAGGGAAACCCGTCTGGAGGCATGCTAGTTGCTCTGCTATTTGCGCTTCCGTGATGCCTTTTTTGGCAAGCAACTCTTTGTCCTGTGTCGTTATCATACTATCTATTTTAATTAATTGATGCCCAAAAATACAAAATGTTATTTACTTCTTACCGAATAACCAAGAAAAAAAGTAATTTTACGTCGAATTAACAAGATTGAATATGGACGACTTTTTTACATCAGAGGAAAAAAAGGAGCTTTTTTCACTCTACCGGCATTTAATGCAATCCGCCGGAGACAGTATTTCCTGGAGGGATTGCCAAAAGTTAAAGAAACATCTAATCAAAGCCGCCCAATGTAACGGGTTGCAACGCAATAACTTCGGGATGAATCCCGTCATCAGAGATTTACAAACGGCTGTTATCGTAGCCGAGGAAATCGGAATGAAAGGTTCGTGCCTTATCGGAATCATGCTGCATGAAATTGTGAAAGCACATATCCTGAGCATTGAGGACGTGAACATCGAATACGGGGAAGATGTAGGCAGTATCATCAAAGGACTGGTGAAAACGAATGAACTGTACTCCAAGAGTCCGGCTATCGAATCGGAGAATTTCCGCAACCTTCTCCTGTCATTTGCCGAAGATATGCGTGTGATCCTGATTATGATTGCCGACCGTGTGAACGTAATGCGCCAGATTAAGGATACCGGAAACGAGGAAGACCGCGTCAAGGTTGCGAATGAGGCAGCTTACTTATATGCTCCACTGGCACACAAGCTGGGGCTTTACAAGCTAAAGTCGGAGCTGGAAGACTTATCATTGAAGTACACCCAACGGGAAACGTATTATTATATAAAGGAGAAGCTGAACGAGACGAAAGCTTCCCGCGACAAATATATTGCCGCCTTCATCGAACCGATAAAAAAGAAGGTCGCGGAAGCCGGACTGACGTTCGACATTAAGGGACGCACCAAGTCGATACATTCTATATGGAACAAGATTCAGAAGCAGAAGACTCCGTTTGAAGGGATTTATGACTTGTTCGCTATTCGTATTATCCTGGATTCCGATCCGGAACCCGCTAAGGAAAAGCAGGAGTGCTGGCAGGTGTATTCTATTGTGACGGATATGTACCAACCGAACCCGAAGCGTCTGCGCGACTGGCTCTCGATTCCGAAAAGTAATGGTTATGAGTCGTTGCACATCACCGTCATGGGTCCGGAAGGAAAATGGGTGGAGGTACAGATCCGTACCCGCCGAATGGACGAAATCGCAGAGCGGGGTTTGGCCGCCCACTGGAGATATAAAGGTATCAAAGGCGAGACGGGACTGGACGAATGGCTGACTTCCGTCAGGGAGGCACTGGAAAACGCCGACAACGATTCGATGAAGGTTATGGACCAGTTTAAAATGGACCTTTACGAAGACGAGGTATTTGTATTTACCCGAAAGGGGATTTATTCAAACTTGCCAAAGGAGCTACTGTACTCGATTTTGCATTTCATATTCACAGTAGCTGGGATGCAAATGCATCGGCGCCAAAGTGAACGGCAAAAATGTACAGTTGAAACAGAAGCTTAACAGCGGCGATCAGGTGGAAATCATGACATCGAACACCCAGACACCAAAACAGGACTGGCTGAACATCGTGACGACCTCTAAAGCACGCACCAAGATACGGCAGGCACTCAAAGAAATGGTGGCACGCCAGCACGCTTTCGCTAAAGAGACGCTGGAACGAAAGTTCAAAAACCGCAAACTGGAATATGATGAAGCGACAATGATGCGCCTTATCAAGCGTCTGGGATTCAAAAATGTGACGGAGTTTTATCAGAAAATAGCGGACGGAGCGCTGGATGTCAACGAGACGCTGGATAAATATGTCGAACAGCAGAAACGGGACAACGACACGCATGATGAAATTATTTACCGTAGCGCCGAGGGTTACAATTTGCAAGCCGCACAGGAGGAATCAACATCCAAAGAGGATGTGCTTGTGATCGACCAGAACCTGAAAGGACTGGAATTTAAACTGGCAAAATGTTGTAATCCTATTTACGGAGATGATGTGTTCGGATTCGTGACAGTGAGCGGAGGTATCAAGATTCACCGGGCAGACTGTCCGAATGCTACGCAAATGCGCGAGCGTTTCGGCTACCGGATTGTGAAAGCACGTTGGGCGGGTAAGTCGGTAGGTACGCAATATCCTATTACGCTGCGTGTTGTAGGGCATGATGATATCGGTATCGTAACAAATATCACTTCTATCATTTCCAAAGAGAATGGTATCACGCTGCGTTCTATCGGGATTGATTCCAACGACGGGTTGTTCTCCGGAACGTTGACTGTCATGGTAGGTGACACCGGACATCTGGAAGCTCTTATCAAGAAGCTACGGACGGTAAAGGGAGTAAAACAAGTAAGCCGGAATTAAGAACCGAATCTATATAAAATAGTGACGCTATCCACAAGTAATAGCGTCACTATTTTTATATCATAGCGTCATAATGCCATAGGGATAATGAGGCCTTATCTCACTTTCTTTTTGATATAATATGGATACGTTATCAGCACAAAGAACAGTAAGGCGACCGAAGCAACGATTTGTCCTATGTAAAACATTTGATCGGTATCCGTATCCATATAGCACGCAACAGCAATTCCAAGTGTAATGCCGGCTTCACCAGCCAACAGATGAGTTGTATTGGCTGTACCCCGTTGACAATGGTGAGACAGTTTTACGAACATCACCAGAAATTCCGGCATTATCAGTCCTAATCCCAATCCCAGCAGAACGGAAGAAATACCGCTAGAATAACCTGCTTTCAACAGGCAGATTGCCAGTATCTCCAATCCGAGTCCCATAATCACCAACCTCAGCGTTTTCTCTTTCAGGATAAACAAGCGAGCGATAACCAGGGAAGCCAGATAGCCCATTCCCACTCCGGCGAAAAAGGGCATAGATACACCCGTATCTCCCAGTACGATATCGTTGAGGGAAGGATGTACAAGCGGAATCAGTAACCCCGGTATAAACGTTATCAGGATCAGGTTTATGGCAGGAACCCACCCGCGAAGCAGCAGAAAGCGGTCGAATGAATACAGCTTAGTGACAAACGGTGCACGAAAGGGAACATAAACACCGGCTACTGTCAGAATCCCCAAAGCACCAGTGGTAACGGATACCGTTAGCAAAGTCTTAAATGCATAGTGTTGGTCGAACCAGACGCCGAGGATAATTCCGAGAATCATTCCCAGTCGTGCTATCCATGAAAAACTGACGTTTCCGGCACTACGAAGCGTAGAGTTCGTAATGTCAATGGCTAGCGTAATTCCTGCGGTAGTAGCGATACCGAATGCCAGTCCCTGCACGGTGCTCAGCAGGATAAGTTCCGTAATGTTCGTCACAAAAGCATAACCTACCGTTGCCGCTACCATAAGGACAAAAGAAAACAGGCATACATTCTTACGTTTGTATGCATCTACCAGATAGGCATGGAAAGGACCGATAAGAAACATTCCCAGCGTGAAAAAGAGAAAGATAACCCCTGTCTCCGTCACCGGCAATCCGAGACGTTCCGACATTTCAATGGGAAGCACCGGAAACAACACGTACAAGGATATAAACAACAGCAAATTAGCTACACATATCCGCATAAAATGTACTGTCCACAATTTAACTGCCATATATTATCTTAATATTGTTCCTTCTCGTTGGGGAAGTAACAATTCTTCACATCGGATACGTAACGGCTGATCGCGTCGGTCATTACCGTGTATAAATCGGCATAACGGCGAAGGAAACGCGGACGGAATCCGTTGTTCATCCCAAGCATATCCTGAATAACCAATACCTGACCGTCTACATGACCACCGGCACCAATACCGATAATAGGGATTGTCAGTTCGGCAGCTACACGTTCGGCAAGAGTAGCGGGAATCTTTTCGAGAACAATGGCGAAACAACCCGCTTCTTCAAGCAGATGAGCGTCACGAATCAGTTTGTCCGCTTCAGCATCGTCCTTGGCACGCACAGTATAGGTTCCGTATTTATTGATTGACTGCGGCATTAGTCCAAGTGTCCCATGACCGGAATGCCTGCACTGATAATACGTTTCACCGTGTCGATGATTTCTTCTCCACCTTCCAGTTTCAATGCGTCTGCATGGCTTTCTTTCATAATACGGATAGCAGAAGCAAGGCCTTCCATTTCATTTCCCTGATAGGAACCGAAAGGCATATCGACTACCACCATAGCACGTTTTACTCCGCGAACCACGGATTTAGCATGATAAATCATCTGGTCGAGAGTGATAGGCAATGTAGTCACATTACCCGCCATTACATTAGAAGCGGAGTCGCCTACAAGGATTACATCCATTCCCGCACCGTCTACAATTTGTGCCATAGTGTAATCATACGCAGTAAGCATAGATATTTTTTCGCCTCTCTGTTTCATTTCAACCAGGCGATGAGTAGTCACTTTTCTTGTATCATCTGATATATAACCAGCCATGTCTTTTAAATTTTAAATTAAAAACTAAAGTACCATAATAGCGTCGGACGCTATCAAAAATTGCGGCAAAGTTATAACATTTAATTCATAACTGGGAAAGAAAAACAAGAAATCCTTTCAATCGTTCTCTAAAATTGCCTTGCAACGATTAAAAGGATAAACTGAAATATTGTAGGAAATAGCGTTAACGTTGCATCGTAAGCAATTTTTCGTAGGTCATTTCCGCAAAGTCATCTATTATATAGTGTGCTTTTCCGGTAATGGCCTTTCGTGTGTTAGTAGTGGCGAGACCGATAACGGTAGCACCGGATGTCATTCCGGCTTGCAACCCGTGGAAAGAGTCTTCAAATACGTAGGTGTTTTCGGGAGTCGCACTGAATACTTCCATACCCAACAGGAAACAATCGGGAGCAGGCTTGGAATGGGCGAACATCTCGCCGGTCAGGATTCGGTCTACCATTCCTTTAAATTCGGGGTGAGCGTTATAAACATTCTGCATCTTATCTTCATTGGAACTGGTCACCACCGCTATCTTTGCACCATGACGGCGAAGGTCAGCGATAAAAGCTTCTACACCGGGAATATATTCGTAGGACATCGCTTTCTCAAAGAGATTGAGGCGGGCGGTTATTTCTTCCTGAGCTTCCGGTTTGTCCGAGAAATATTTCTCATAGATTTGTGTCAATGTTTGCCCTTTAATACAGCGGCCGAAGTCTTCTTCCCCCAGGTACTTATGCCCTTGCTCGTCCCAAAAGACAGTATACTGGGTTTCGGTGTCCATAATCACACCGTCAAAATCGAATAATACTGCAATTATTTTTGTTGTATCCATAGCTAAACTTTCTTTTTACCTTAAACGTTAAACCTTGTGTATTGACTTGTGCAAAGTTCCGAATAATCATCGAATCAGGCAAATTATTCGTACCTTTGCACTACTTAAAAAAACGTAACTTTCGTTTTTCATCCAACATTAAAGATTCAGGCGCATGAGTAAAAACGACCCGCATATATTAGGAAAAGAGAGTATCGGCAAACTGCTGTTGCAGTATTCTATCCCTGCCATTATCGGGATGACAATTACTTCTATCTACAATATTATTGACAGCATATTCATCGGGCACGGTGTAGGCGCCATGGCTATCGCCGGACTGGCGGTGAGTTTCCCTCTGATGAATCTGGTGGTTGCCTTCTGTACACTTGTTTCTGCCGGAGGTTCCACGCTCGCATCTATCCGGCTAGGGCAGAAAGATATGAAAGGGGCTACGGAAATCCTGTCGCACACGTTAATGCTTTGTATCACCAATTCTTTCTTTTTCGGAATATTGTCTTTTATCTTCCTCGATGATATACTGGTCTTTTTCGGTGCCAGCGCAGATACGCTGCCTTATGCCCGCAGCTTTATGCAGGTTATTTTATTAGGAACACCGATCACGTATACGATGATCGGGCTGAATAACGTGATGCGTGCCACCGGATATCCGAAGAAGGCTATGATTACTTCCATGGCAACGGTGCTCTCCAACATCATCCTCGCTCCTATCTTTATCTTTCACTTTGAATGGGGAATGCGGGGAGCTGCCACGGCAACAGTCATTTCACAGTTGATCGGTATGGTGTGGGTAGTGAGCCATTTCTTCAAGCAGGACAGGTACGGTACATTTTGAAGGGAAGGTATGGAAGATGAAGCGTAGAATCGTCGGCAATATCTTCGCTATCGGCATGTCGCCGTTCCTGATGAATGTATGTGCTTGTGTCATAGTAATCATTATCAATAACAGTCTACAAAATCATGGAGGCGATATGGCTATCGGGGCATATGGTATTATCAACCGGTTGCTAACGCTTTATGTAATGATTGTGCTCGGATTAACTATGGGAATGCAGCCTATTGTAGGCTACAACTTCGGAGCACAGAAGATAGACCGGGTGAAACAGACGTTGAAACTGGGAATTGTTTCGGGGGTGGTTATCACCAGTAGCGGATTCTTTATCTGTGAACTTTTTCCCCATGCAGTATCGGCCATTTTCACAGACAGCGATCATTTGATCGATCTTGCGTCGACGGGCTTCGCATCACGGTGATTATGTTCCCATTCGTAGGAGCACAAATTGTTATCGGTAACTTCTTCCAAAGCATCGGCAAGGCTAAAATAAGTATTTTCCTGTCGTTGACACGGCAGTTGCTTTATTTGTTGCCTTGTTTGTTACTTTTCCCTAATTGGTGGGGATTGAAGGGGATCTGGATTAGTATGCCGGTGTCGGATGCGTTGGCATTTATCACGGCGGTAGTCAGTTTAATAATCTATATCAAGAAGGTTTCCAAACAACATCCGATAGCAGAATAAGGTAGTATCTACTATTCTGCCTGTTATTTCTATTCGGTTTTGATACTCTTTACCGGATTTTCATTGGCAATATACCATGCTTTGAGTACCACACAAAGTATAATCAGCAATTGAACAAATAAGGCTGTACCTATAAAAAGTAACGGATTCAAATCAATCTGTTCTGCAAACTGGTCGAGCCATGCCCGTCCTGCAAAATAAGACACAGCCGTACCTATCAGGATAGAAATGACGGAAACGCAAAGAATATCGCGTGTCAGTAACCTCAAGATGTGTGAGGCTTCTGCTCCGTTCACCTTCCGGATAGCTATCTCTTTGCTCCGGCGTTGAGTTTCATCGTTTACATAGCCAATCAGTCCCATGATGACAATCAGCAGAATGAAAGCAGAAGTAATCCAGACGGAATTGCGGAAACGATACACATCTTTATATACACCTTTTATTATATCATCAACCAAGACAAAGCGTAAAGCGACATTCGGGAATGTATTTTCCATAAACTTATTCAGACGTTTCAGATTTTCACTATAAGGTTCTTTCAGGCGAACATTGAATGCATGATTCGCATGATACTTCTCATCTCCGATCAGCGCAATGGGAGACTGGGGTGAATAAAAGCTAGTGTTGCGGATATCCCGGAAAACACCTACAATCGTTCCCGGAACGTCATTCAACCGCTTCCCCACTGCACCGTCGGTCCACTTCATCAGGCGCACCACTTCTTCATTTACCAGCAGATCGTCCTGCTTTTTCAAATCAGTTCCTTCTATTATTTTGATACCCATTACTTCAGGATAATTATAATGGCAATAGTTGAAATTGAGTGTAGTAATCCGTTTACCCTCGTTATTCATCAGCCTCGTGTCCAATACTCGCCAAGCACACTATTCGCTGCAACCGTTACTCCCTCTACCATGGGTTGGCGGCGCAATTCATCCTTTATATGCGCTACCGTCTTTCCGGGAAGCCAACTTTCGGCTTGAGTCAAACCAGGCACAACGATCCCCATATCTCGGTTCATAAGATGACTGTATTGTAATAAAGTGACCAATAGTAACCCCAAAACGAAAGATACTCCTGTAAATTGCACAAATAGCAGAGAGCGTTTCCAACCTTTCTTTCCGTCGGTATACCGACGGAACACTTGCGTGACGGGAATACGTGAAAATAGTCGTCCCGGCATGCCGCCCGCCACGATGAAAAGTACAAGGATAGTGAGTAACGGCACCCATAATGTTTCCCATGTAAAAAGCGAAGAAAGCCGGACAGAAAGTAAATCTTCAATCAAGCCACGTGTATTGAAAATCAGTAAGAAGCTAAGTAATACGGAGATAATGACAAGGACTCCTGTCTCTACCAGAAACATATTGAAGATATTGGTCGAACTAGCTCCATTACATTTATGTACACCTACTCCTTTCGCACGGCGGCTCAAAGTGGCAATGGATATCAACATATAATTCATGATTGCTACAAAGAAAACAGCAAAGCCGAGGAATCCGTAAATAGCCAGCCGTTTCTGTACTTCAGGAGAGGACAAATGACGCTTCACCAGTGGATAGCACTAAATTCAACTTTCCAGCCGTCCAGATCCAAAGACGTATATTTTTTAATCACTCGCTGAATATTACTGTTCACCTTATCAATATCCGAAGCATCGCGTAAACGGAGAAAAGCATAAAAGACATCATTTCCTCTCCAACCTGCTCCTCCCTGATAACCACCGTTCCGATGAACAGACACAACAAAGTCGTGAACGAGCATCGTATTTTCCGGTACGTCCTTATATATGCCACGAATGGTAAAGTCATGTCGTTTATCTGCCGAAAGCACCTTTCCTATAGGATTTTCATCCCCAAATATTCTACGGGCAAAGCTTTGAGATACAAAAACGCTTCCGGGCATAATCATATCTTTGGGGGTTCCTTTCAGTACCGGTATGCCGAAGGTCTGAAAGAAACAAGTGTCTCCGTAAATGTAATTTATATCAGATAGCAGTTTATCTTCATAATAAATACTAAAACCTGTTTGAGGAAGTACACAACTGGCTGTTTCTATTTCATCGGGCATATCTTGCGCCAAAGTAGCTGCCACCACATCAAAGACGGTATAATCATAGCTATTTTCTCCATCATCCCCTCTTGTCTCTCCTGTACTGGCATTTGTCATCTGACACCGCACAAGAGCCAGACGTTCCGCTTCCGGATAGCATTGTTCATAGCTCAGTTCAAAGGCTATTTGTGAGAAAAGCAGCACACCAATGGTAAGACCTAAAGAGAGGATATTACTCTTATGATATTCGACCCGCATTCGCGTAACAATGTGCATAAAGTATAGTAGATTTGTCTCATTGTCGATTTCTCATTTAGGCTGTTACACTCGCTACAATACTTCCATCGAACAAATGTACAGTGCGATGAGCAAAACTCGCATCATGCTGTGAGTGAGTCACCATAATAATTGTAGTTCCTTCCTTATTCAGTTCTGTCAGCAGGTTCATTACTTCGGCACCATTCTTTGAATCAAGGTTACCCGTAGGCTCATCGGCAAGAATTAGTTTAGGATTGGTGACAACCGCACGGGCGATTGCCACACGTTGTTGCTGCCCGCCGGAGAGTTGTTGCGGGAAGTGTTTGGCACGGTGCTGATGTTCATCCGTTTCAGAATATCTTCTACCATTCGGCGACGTTCGGAAGATTTTAGTCCCAGATAAGTAAGCGGAAGTTCCACGTTTTCATAAACATTCAATTCGTCTATCAGATTGAAACTCTGAAATACAAAACCTAACTTACCCTTACGCATATGAGTACGTTCTTTCTCTTTCAGCCCGGCAACTTCCTGCCCCATTAACTGATAGGAGCCTTCGGTAGGATTATCCAAAAGTCCGAGGATATTCAACAAAGTGGATTTACCACAGCCCGAGGGTCCCATAATAGCTACGAACTCTCCTTCTTTTACTTCTAGATTTACATGATTCAATGCAACCGTCTCCACTTCGGAAGTACGGAATACTTTACTGATGTTTTCGATTTGTATCATTTTTCTCAATTATATTTTAAATTCATTATATTTCAATTATTCATTCGCTATGCTGTTCACCGGATTCTCATTAGCAACTTCCCATGCTTTAAGTATTACACAAACTAGTATCACAACTAATACAAACGCTATGACTCCGGCAAATAACCAAATACTCAGATTGACGGATTCACTAAATTGTTCCAACCATTTCATACCTATCCAATAGGCCAGTCCTGCACCGATAAGCACCGCCGGAAGGGCTGTCCACAATACGTTTGCGGAAAACAATTTCAATATGCCACAAGTATCCGCACCATTCACTTTTCGGATAGCAATCTCTTTCCTGCAAAAACGAATCTCGTCACCGACATATCCCAACAATCCCATTAAAGCTATAAAGAAAATAGAGATTGACGCCAAAAGTACTGCATTCCGAAAACGTGTAATATCCGTATATTGCTCATCCAGCTTTTGAGTCAGCGAATAAAAGATAATGTCTTCTGTTGGAAAAGTTTCCGCCATTAATGCATTCAGTTTCTTCAGGTTCTCATCAAAAGGCTCTTTCAATCGTACGTAATGAAGCCCCGGGTTAGAATCACTACCGCTTCCCAACAGTAATACCGGATACTGAGGATGATATACACTTTGAACAGAGAAATTCTTCATTACGCCAACGATTGTAACTTCCTTTCCCCATATAGACAACTGTTTCCCTATCGGCTCATCCGTCCATCCGGCCCGACGTACAAACTCTTCATTCACTAAGGCCTCTTTTGGAGATGTTACATTTTTGCCATGTAATATCTGTATTTTCATCATAGGCACAAAATCATCTCCGATCCACTCAAACCGGCCTTTGATAGTCCGTCCTTCCCCCACATTGAACACCTCTCCCGACCAACTTCTCCAGATGGCCTGCTGACCTACCCCATGTTCCTCAACCATAGGCAAATTCATAAAAAAACTCTTGGCATTTTGCCGGTTACTGCCCAGCTTCTTCCAACCCATTACCACGCGTTCGGGATTATATCCCAAATCTTTGTTCATCGCCATGTGATATTGGCAGAATACAACCATAAGAAAACCTAAAATAAAAAGTCATACCGGCAAATTGGATAAACAACAACGGACGTTTCCAAGATGTCTTACGTTCTGCATAACGTCGAAAAACTTGCGTTACAGGAATTGATGCGAATATGCTTGCCGGTATGCGCCCGCCAAGATAAAAACAACCAAAAGTACGGTCAACGGTACCCAAAGTGTCTGCCACGTAAAAAGTGAACTTAAACGTATACCGGCAATTTCTTCCACAAACTCCCGAAACTGAAAAATGAGCAACATCGTCAGCAATACTGAAATGAAAAGAACAAGAGCTGTCTCTGTCAGAAACATTCTAAAAATACTGTTATCTGTTGCACCACAACATTTGTGTACTCCGATAGACTTTGCCCTCCTGGCTAAAGATGAAACGGCAATGAGCACATAATCAAAAGCTGCAATCAACAAGATTGCAATCCCTAGCACGGACATCATTAATATCATAAGCCGTACTGTCGGATCTGCCGTATGATATTCTAATAAAGGACGGAAAGAAAAACGATGAGATTTCTTTTTATTCGAGGAGTCAGCCATGTATTTCTTAAGCATATCAGGTATTCGTGCTTCTACCGCCTTTATATCTTTAGCAGGATCGCGAAAGCGAATAATCGACATATAACTGATATCATATCCCCAGCCCCCACGAGCCAGATTCCACAACTTGCTCATCGGTACCACTACATCAAAATGTATATCTGCGTTTTCACCCATATCTTCAAAGACACCACGTATGCTCATCGGCTCTTTGCGGTCAACGGATAAAGTCTTGCCTATAACACTTTCCAAACTGTTCCCTTCTCTTATTTTTTCCGCCAACGAACGGGATATGAATAAAACATCAGGACGGGTTAGTTCTTCTGCCTTACCGATTAACAGTTTTAAACCCAATGTGGAAAACAAATGTTCGTCAGCATATATCGTAGACTCCGTTAGGCGAACATTTCCATTATAAAAAACATTTGTTCCCATGTCCCTCAATATGGTGGCATCCTCCACTTCTTTCGGGAAGTTCTCACGCATAGCCGCTGAAAAAGGACCATAAGTAAAAGGTCCATCCATATATGTGACATATAACTGCTCCGACTGAGGACAAAAATTATAGTAACTCAACTGGAAAGCAACACAGGAAAACAATAAGATACCAACAAATATCCCCAATGTCATTGAGATAATCTTGATAATATTCACGCCTCGTTCATGGAGCAACGTTTGAATCGTATAATAAAAGTGTCTCATCATTAATTTATTTTGTTATATCTTCAATTTGAAAAACAGAAAGTATGCCAAAGTCATCTTTTCACTCATTATCAACCAGTTATACTATTCAACATCAGATAGTTTTTGTCTAATAATTAGACAGTGATGTCTAATTATTAGACAAAGATCAATAGTTCAGTTCTTTCTCATAAAGAATCGAAAGTAGATATTTCCGCCTCTTTATTGTTCTTTTTTTCCTATTTATCATAAGTAATCATCGTTATCTCATTTGAAAACTCTATCTTCGCATCAAGTTTTCAATAACTAAATATTTTATTTATGTTAAACAAGAATTTATTCACTCTTCTGTCCTGTCTGCTTCTGACCGGGTGTGGTATGATCGACTATCATCCCTATGATGTGCGTATCAGTGGAGAGACAGATGTAAACGCTCATAACATTGAACAAATAGAAACTGACTGTAAAGGTAAAAAGACAATCCGCTTTGTCACTATGGGTGACTCACAACGGTGGTACGATGAAACGGAGGATTTCGTAAAAGCAATCAATAAGAGAAATGATATCGACTTCGTTATTCATGGCGGAGATATGAGTGACTTCGGAGTTACTAAAGAATTTCTTTGGCAACGGGATATTATGAACGGATTGAGTGTTCCCTATGTAACCCTCATAGGAAACCATGATTGTCTGGGTACGGGGGCAGAAACGTACAAAGCGATATTCGGTCCTACCAACTTCTCCTTTATTGCCGGTGATGTGAAATTCGTTTGTCTCAATACGAATGCATTGGAATATGATTACTCAGAACCTGTACCGGATTTCACCTTTATGGAAAATGAACTGACAAACAGGACAGATGAATTTAACAAAACAGTCATAAGTATGCATGCACGACCGTATACAGACGTATTCAATGACAATGTAGTAAAAATGTTCCAGCATTATGTCAAACAATATCCCGGAATTCAGTTTTGCACTGCCGCCCATACTCATCACTATCGGGATGATGTGATTTTTGATGACGGCATACACTATGTTACCAGTGACAGCATGGACAAGCGTACTTACCTGGTATTTACCATAACCCCGGAGAAATATGAATATGAACTGGTTAAATATTAAATACATCGGACGGGCAGGACTGATAATTATCCTGTTATTCTTTACCTGTCCAAGTTCAGCTACTTGTAAAACAGATACAGTTATCAATACATACAAGCGCGATTCATTATATTTTGCAGTAAAAGCTGACTCAATTATCGCCTTTCATACAGGAGACTCTTTGTTTACTATCATCAAGGCAGACACTGTGCTACCCGTTATACCCAAAGCTGTAAAGAGAACCGGTTATGACAATCGGGTACATCGCTTCCGCAAAAACTGGGAACGGATTATCCCGACTCATGCTAAAATCCAATATGCCGGAAACATGGGATTGCTCTCCTTCGGTACAGGGTGGGATTACGGAAAACGGAATCAATGGGAAACAGATATATTGCTCGGATTCATCCCGAAATATTCGTCGAAAAAGACAAAAGTGACAATGACACTGAAACAGAACTATATGCCTGGAGTATTAATATAGGAAAAGGATTCTCGACGGAACCTCTTGCCTGCGGACTCTACCTGAACACTGTCTTCGGAGATCAGTTCTGGGTAAACGAACCGGACCGTTATCCTAAAGGGTATTATGGATTTTCGAGCAAAGTACGTATTCATATTTATATGGGACAACGACTGACTTATGACATTGACCCGCAACGCAGATTTTTAGCTAAGTCGGTTACTTTTTTCTATGAAATAAGTACTTGTGACCTTTATCTGGTTAGTGCCGTACAAAACAGTTATCTCCGCCCCCGTGATTATTTGAGCTTATCTTTCGGATTAAAGTTCCAATGGCTATAAAATATTTTTCGTAGATTTGGAAAAATTTTTCAAACCTCCTAAAACAAAGGAGGTTTGAAAGAAAGGCTAAAATCGAGGTAACGCAGTCAAACCATTTTGATTCTTGACTGCCAAATCTGTAGTATCACAATAAAAAAGAAAGGACGTAAAATGAAGACTAAAGCGATTTTTCTTGATGTGGACGGAACTCTAATCAGTTTCAAAACACATAAAATACCACAAACAACGATTGATGCCCTAAATCAGGTACATAACAATGGCATTAAGATTATTATAGCAACAGGCAGAGTGGCGACAGACCTTGGCGAACTGGACGCTATCCCGTATGATGCGGTCGTCTCACTGAACGGTTCCCATTGCCTGCTCCGTGACGGCACTGAAATCACTTCCCGCCAAATCAGTCATGAAGATTTCAGAATAGTCCGTAATCTTGCAGAAAAATATGGTTTCCCTTTGGCATTGGAAGTAGATAAAGGAATATTTGTCAATTATGTAAATGATACCGTTATAGCACTTTCCGAACTTACCAATCATCCGATTCCTCTGGTTGTGGACATAGACAAGGAATTTAATGAGTGTAAGTGTCGCCAACTTTGCATTTATTGTGGTGAAGATGTAGAGAAGGAAATTATGACGCAACTTCCCAACTTGACTGTTTCGCGTTGGAATCCGTATTTCGCAGATGTGAATGTTGCCGATACGAACAAGGCTTCAGGAATGGCTGATATGGCAGATTATTTAGGTTTTTCTTTGGATGAAAGCATGGCATTCGGAGACGGTGGCAACGATATACCCATGCTCCGTGCGGCAGGAACCGGTATTGCGATGGGCGGCGCATCGGATTTGATCAAGAACTATGCCGACTATGTTACAGACGATGTGGACGAGGACGGCATTTATAATGCCCTAGCTCATTTTGGGATAATTTAGGTCAAATATTTATTTAACCATGACAACACAGTTTTTCTGGCCTATTCCTATGATTTTTGTGCTATTGTTCCCCGTATTGCCAATCCTTTCAATATAGTAGCTCCGCTACATGCTTCTTTCAGATGATTTTCTGTGTCGGACAGGCCACTTCCTTCATGGGTATAAAAAGGAATTACTATTTGTCCCTTCTCATTCGGCTTTTCCAGAGATTTTTTCGTAAGTTTGTACCTGATAAACTTAATCGAATATGAGCAAATCGGGAACAATCATCATTGTAGACGACAACAAAGGAGTACTGACTGCCGTAGAGATCTTGCTGAAAAGTTATTTTTCGAAGGTCGTCACACTTTCTTCACCTGTCACCCTCATCACTGTGATGCAGGAAGAAATGCCGGAAGTGATATTGTTAGATATGAACTTCACTTCGGGAATCAATACCGGTAATGAAGGTTTGTTCTGGTTGCACGAGATAAAGAAGTACGTCCGGAACTTCCCATCGTACTCTTTACTGCATACGCCGACATTGAACTCGCTATCCGGGGAATCAAGGAAGGAGCGACGGATTTCATCGTGAAACCCTGGAACAACCAAAAACTGGTAGAGACTTTACAAACCGCCGCACAGTCTGTGAGAAACGGGAAAAAAGGAGGAGCAAGAAAGGAATCCGCCGGTGTCCAGCCGATATATTGGGGAGAAAGTAAAGCCATGCAACAACTCCGAATGTTGATTGAAAAGGTTGCCGTTACAGATGCCAACATCCTGATTACAGGTGAAAACGGAACAGGGAAAGAAATTCTGGCACGAGAAATCCATGCGCTTTCCAATCGACGACAAAAGGAAATGATTGCCGTAGATATGGGAGCTATCACTGAGTCACTATTCGAAAGTGAACTTTTCGGCCATGTGAAAGGTTCTTTCACAGATGCGCATACCGACCGGACAGGTAAGTTCGAAGCCGCAGATAAAAGTACGTTATTCCTTGACGAGATAGGAAACTTGCCCTATCATCTGCAAGCCAAACTGCTGACTGCCATTCAACGAAGAAGCATCGTGCGAGTGGGAAGCAATAGCCCGATGCCGATCGACATCCGCCTGATTTGTGCCACCAACCGTAATTTGCAAGAAATGGTAGATAATGGAGAATTCCGGGAAGATTTACTCTATCGTATCAATACGATCCATATAGAGATACCTTCGCTCCGGGAACGGAAAGAAGATATTATTCCTCTTGCCGAAAGGTTCATGATCCGCTTCTGCAAGCAATACGACAAAGAGCCGATGAAATTCAGTTCTGCGGCAAAAGAAAAACTGTCAATACATCCTTGGTACGGAAATATCCGTGAGCTGGAGCACGTTATTGAGAAAGTTGTCATCATTAACGATGAGCCGCTGATTCCTGCTGAGATCCTTCAATTATCTTCCCGGAAAATAGAATCTCCGGAAAGAAACATTTCCACTTTAGAAGATATGGAGAAACAAATGATACGGAAAGCATTGGAGCTTGTGCCGGAAATTTGTCGGCAGTAGCCACCCAGTTAGGAATTACCCGGCAGACACTTTATAACAAGATGAAAAAATTCGGATTATGAACCGGTATCTTCAATATATAACACGGCAGTACTGGTTCAGAGTCGTATTGACAGTACTCGTTTGTACAGTCACCGTCCGTTTCGGTATCCTTCAATCTTATACATGGTTTGGAGTCTGTATTTGCCTTTTAATCCTATGCATATTATGGCAAATCCGACTTTACCGTACCCACGTCAAACAGGTACTTTTTATGATTGATGCATTGGAAAATAATGATAATTCCTTTCACTTCCCTGAGGAATACGGTACTCCGGAAAGCAGGCAGATCAATCAGGCACTCAACCGGGTGGGACACATTTTATACAATGTAAAAGCAGAAACAGCCCAACAAGAGAAGTATTACGAATTGATACTCGACTTCGTGAGTACGGGATTATTAGTGCTCAATGACAATGGAGCTGTATATCAGAAGAATAAAGAAGCACTCCGACTTCTGGGACTCAACATATTCACACATATCCGCCAGTTAAGTAAAGTAGACGCTACACTCATGGAAAAAATGGAAAACTGCCGCCCGGGGGATAAACTACAAGTCATGTTTCATAACGAACGGGGAACAGTCAATCTATCCATACGTGTTTCGGAAATTAATGTTCATAAAGAGCATTTGCGTATCCTGGCTCTGAATGATATCAACATCGAACTGGATGAAAAAGAGATCGATTCATGGATTCGGTTAACTCGTGTACTCACCCATGAAATTATGAACTCCGTCACTCCTATCACCTCGTTAAGTGATACACTTTTGTCCATGGTGAAAGATAAAGACGAAGAAATCAGCCATGGCTTGCAGACTATCAGTACCACCGGCAAAGGCTTGCTTTCTTTTGTCGAATCTTACCGAAAATTCACACGTATCCCGACTCCGGAGCCTTCTTTGTTTTATTTGAAAGCATTCATCGAACGAATGGTCGAACTGACCCGGCACCAGAATCCGTGTAATCATATTACTTTCCATACAGAAGTTATTCCCGCCGACCTGATCCTCCATGCAGACGAGAATCTCATTTCACAAGTCGTTATCAATCTTCTGAAAAACGCAGTGCAGGCAATCGGCAATCAGCCCGGCGGACGCATTGCGATACAGGCTCATTGCAACGACGCGGAAGAAGTACTGATTGAGATAAAAAACAATGGCCCTGCTATCCCTCCTGAAATTGCGGAACATATATTCATCCCTTTCTTTACGACCAAAGAAAGAGGAAGCGGAATCGGACTAAGCATCTCCCGCCAGATTATGAGGCTTTCGGGTGGTAGCCTAACATTGATTCCGGATGATAAAGAGACTAAGTTCATATTAAAATTCAAATAACAGAGTAGCCTATGATACCCGTACTTATCAATAATCCGTTATTCCGGGGGATAACTCCGGAAAAACTATCCGCTAATCTGGAAGAAATAAGTTTCCACACCCGTTCTTATAAGAAAGGGGAAATTCTGGCACGGCAGGGGGATGTATGCAACCGCCTCGTCATTCTGACAAAAGGCAGTGTTCGCGGAGAAATGATAGACTATTCCGGAAGATTAATAAAGGTAGAAGATATTGCCGCCCCCAGAGCGATTGCCCCGCTTTTTCTGTTTGGCGAAGAAAATCGTTATCCGGTGGAGGTGACAGCCAACGAGCCGACAGAGGTTATAGAAATTCCTAAAACAAGTGTTCTGGAATTGTTCCGCAAGAACGAGCAGTTTCTCGAAAATTATATGAACCTTTCTGCCAACTACGCACGGACTTTATCCGACAAGCTCTTTTTCATGTCTTTCAAGACTATCAGGCAGAAGATTGCTTCTTATTTACTTCGCCTATATAAGCAGCAACAACAGTTACATATCACCCTCGACCGATCGCAACAGGAATTAAGTGATTATTTCGGAGTATCCCGTCCTTCGTTGGCACGCGAATTGGCACACATGCAGGAAGACGGATTACTCACTGCCGACCGGAAACAGATCACTATCCTTCAAAAAGAAGAGCTTGTCCGGCTTATCCAATAGAGTTTGCCGGTATCCACAAAAAAATATTCATTGTTGTAACATTAGTTACAGAACTGCCCGCAACCTTTGCGCTACATTTGCGTTCATTAATCAAGAAGACTAATTAAAACGTAAATGTTATGAGTATGTTCTGTTATCAATGTCAAGAAACCGCAATGGGTACAGGTTGTACCTTAAAAGGAGTATGCGGTAAAACATCCGAAGTGGCTAACCTGCAAGACCTGTTACTCTTTGTAATACGTGGAATTGCCGTGTACAACGAACACCTGCGTAAAGAAGGACATTCCTCCGAAGAAGCGGACAAATTTATCTATGATTCTCTCTTTATCACTATTACCAATGCCAACTTTGACAAAGCAGCCATTATTGGGAAAATAAAGGAAGGACTACGCTTGAAAAAAGAACTGAGCGGTAAGGTTTCTATCAAAAACGCTCCCGACGAATGTCTTTGGAACGGCAATGAAGATGAATTTGAAGAAAAGGCTAAAACAGTGGGGGTGCTTCGCACACCAGACGAAGACATCCGTTCGTTAAAAGAACTGGTGCACTACGGACTGAAAGGAATGGCAGCCTATGTAGAGCACGCACATAACCTGGGTTACCAGTCATCGGAAATCTTCGCCTTCATGCAACATGCATTAGCTGAACTGACCCGCAATGATATAACTATGGAAGAACTGGTTCAACTTACACTGGAGACAGGTCAACATGGGGTGTCTGCCATGGCACAACTGGATACTGCCAATACAAGCAGTTACGGCAATCCCGAAATTACCGAAGTCAATATCGGTGTACGCAACAATCCGGGTATCCTTATCAGCGGGCATGACCTGAAAGACCTCGAAGAACTGCTGGAACAAACGGAAGGTACGGGAATAGACATCTATACTCACAGCGAAATGCTTCCGGCCCATTACTATCCCCAACTAAAGAAATACAAACATCTGGCAGGAAACTACGGGAATGCCTGGTGGAAACAAAAGGAGGAGTTTGAAAGCTTCAACGGGCCGATTCTGTTTACAAGCAACTGCATTGTTCCTCCACGTTCCAACGCCAGCTACAAGGATCGTATCTATGTCACCGGCGCTTGCGGACTGGAAGGAGCACATTATATCCCGGAACGTAAGGACGGAAAACCAAAAGATTTCTCTGCACTGATTGCCCACGCCAAGCAATGCCAGCCACCGGTAGCAATAGAAAACGGTACTCTTATCGGCGGGTTTGCCCATGCGCAAGTGACGGCTTTGGCAGACAAAGTAGTAGAAGCTGTAAAGAGCGGTGCGATTCGTAAGTTCTTTGTCATGGCAGGATGCGACGGACGTATGAAGAGTCGTGAATATTACACAGAGTTTGCCCGGAAACTTCCGAACGATACGGTTATCCTGACAGCCGGATGTGCAAAATACAGATACAACAAGTTGTCTTTAGGTGATATCAACGGTATTCCCCGTGTACTGGATGCAGGACAGTGTAACGACAGTTATTCACTAGCCGTCATTGCCCTGAAACTGAAAGAAATCTTCGGTTTGGATGATGTAAACAAGTTGCCTATTGTATATAACATTGCTTGGTATGAACAGAAAGCCGTTATCGTATTGCTGGCCTTATTAGCTTTGGGAGTGAAAAACATTCATCTGGGTCCTACCCTCCCCGCTTTCCTTTCTCCGAACGTAAAAAATGTGTTGATAGACCAATTCGGAATCGGTGGTATCAGTTCGGTAGATGAAGATATTATGAAATTTCTGTCATAACTAATAGAACCTGAATCTTACATAAAGGCGCGGACAATGCAATGTTTTTGTATCGTCCGCGCCTGAAATTTATAGTAGAATCAACTTATTCTTTCCGGTCAGTCATTTCTCGGCAAAATCAAATTAAGGAGTACGCCTACCAAAGCTGCCAGTCCGATACCGGATAAAGAAAATTCCCCCCAGGTAAAAACAGCTCCGCCGATACCGACAGTCAATGTTAAAGATACGATGATAATATTCCTTGTACGACTCAAGTCAATACAATTATTTACCAGATTGGCTATACCCGCACAGGCTATTGTACCGAAGAGTAAAAGCATAATTCCACCCAACACTGCACTCGGAATTGATTTCAACAATGCACTGATCTTACCTATAACAGAAAATAAGATAGCAGAAAACGCGGCAATCCGGATTACCTGCGGATTAGTGATCTTCGTCAGAGACATGGCACCCGTTACTTCGGAATAAGTAGTTACAGGAGGGCCGCCTACCAGTCCGGCAAAAAAACAAGCCAGACCGTCTCCCAATAAAGTACGATGCAGACCGGGGTCTTTCACAAAATCTTTTCCGGCAACAGTGTTGACCACATATACATCACCAATATGCTCTATCACCGGAGCAATCGCTACCGGAATCATAAACAGCACCGGTTCCCACGAAAACTTAGGGAAAACAAATTGAGGCAAACCAATCCATGCCGCATCTCTGACACCGGATAAATCTAAATCATAGAAAAGCCATGCGGCCAGATAACCTACTATAATCCCACAAAAGATAGGTATCAGTTTTAAAAGTCCTTTCGCTTTCATCGAAACAATAACCGCAGTAACCAACGACAACAAGGCCAGCACCCAGTTTTCTTTTGCCATATTCACACCGGTTCCCGCCAGAGACAGTCCAATCAGAATAATGACCGGACCTATGACAACCGGAGGAAACAATTTCTCAATTACCCTTATCCCTGCCACTTGACAAGCGCACTCATTACAAAATAAACAAGCGCAACCCCTACCATGCCCGATAAAGTGCCGGGTAATCCGTAAAGTTCCGTCGCTTTTATGATAGGAGCAATAAAAGCAAAACTACTTCCCAAGAAAATAGGAACCTTCCCACGAGTGACAGCGTGAAAGATAAGAGTACCGATCCCGGCGGTAAATAAAGCAGTGGAAGGGTCGAGCCCGACCAATAACGGTACAAGAACCGTAGCTCCAAAGGCTACAAACAGGAATTGTACTCCCACTATCCCTTTCCTTAAAGGAGTAAGATTATTTGAATCCATAAGTATGATGTAGATTAATTGAGTGCAAAATTAATCTTTTTAGACAATTTAACTACCTTTTTTCACAAAAATACATCCAAAAAGCCCTTTAATTTGTTGTTAATAATGTGTAACTTCGCACGGTGAGAACGAATACGACAATTTTATAACTTAATAATATATTGCCTATGATATTTACAGCAGAAAACACCTTACTTATTGGTTCTATCTTACTTTTCGTCAGCATTGTTGTTGGAAAAACCGGATACCGCTTCGGAGTGCCCACTTTATTACTATTCCTTGTAGTAGGAATGCTATTCGGAAGTGACGGGCTCGGACTCCAGTTCCATGACGCCAAAGATGCACAATTCATTGGTATGGTTGCATTAAGCATCATCTTGTTTTCGGGAGGTATGGATACGAAGTTCAAAGAAATCAAACCCATTTTAGGACCAGGTATCGTGCTTTCTACCGTCGGAGTTTTACTCACTGCCCTTTTCACCGGATTGTTTATCTGGTGGCTATCCGGCATGAGTTGGACAAATATTTATCTGCCTATCACGACTTCATTGTTATTGGCAGCTACTATGTCGTCTACCGACTCGGCTCCGTATTCGCTATCCTGCGTTCGCAGAAAATGAATCTGAAACATAACCTCCGTCCCATGTTGGAATTGGAAAGTGGTAGTAATGACCCTATGGCGTATATGCTGACCATTGTGCTGATACAGTTTATCCAATCGGCAGGTATGGGAGTCGGTGCTATTGTCGGTTCATTTGTCATTCAGTTTATGGTAGGTGCAGGTGCCGGATATGTACTCGGAAAGCTGGCTATCCGTATGCTGAACAAACTCAATATTGACAACCAGGCATTGTATCCGATATTATTGCTGGCTTTTGTATTCTTCACCTTTTCTATCACCGACTTGCTAAAAGGTAACGGCTACCTTGCCGTATACATCGCAGGTATCATGGTAGGAAACAATAAAATCATGCACCGCAAGGACATCTACACATTTATGGACGGATTGACCTGGCTGTTCCAAATCATCATGTTCCTTTGCCTCGGACTTCTCGTCAATCCGCACGAAATGCTGGAAGTAGCAGTAGTAGCCTTGTTGATCGGTGTCTTTATGATTCTCATCGGGCGTCCGTTAAGCGTGTTCCTCTGCCTGCTCCCTTTCCGGAAGATTACCATGAAATCACGGTTGTTCGTATCATGGGTAGGACTACGCGGTGCCGTACCTATCATCTTTGCCACCTATCCGGTAGTTGCAGGCGTGGAAGGTTCGAATATCATCTTTAATATCGTATTCTTCATTACCATTGTCTCGTTGGTTGTGCAGGGAACAACGATTTCTTTCGTTGCCCGCATGCTGAACCTCTCCAAACCACTGGAGAAAACAGGGAATGACTTGGAGTGGAGCTGCCGGAAGAAATAGACTCCGACCTTAGCGACATGACCATTACCACGGAAATGCTGGAAGAAGCAGATACCTTGAAGGATATGAATCTTCCCAAAGGAACATTGGTTATGATAGTGAAACGCGGAGATGAGTTTTTAATTCCTAACGGAACACTGAAACTTCATGTAGAGACAAGTTGCTCCTTATCTCCGAAAAATCAAAAGAGGAAGTGAACGAATCCGAATAAGGCGGGGGACGAAATATGTTCAAACATCCCCCGTTAATTAACCGTAAAACTTAATTGTAAAATTCGGTTTACATTAATGAAGTATTAATTTTGCGCAGTTTTAAACTAAATGTGCAAAAACGAATGGAACAAGAACATCAGTTCATCGACTATATTGAACAAAGCATTATCAAGAACTGGGATAAAGACTCTTTGACTGACTACAAAGGAATTACCCTCCAATATAAAGATGTGGCTCGTAAAATAGCTAAATTCCACATTGTTTTAGAAAGTGCCGGTATTCAGCCGGGAGACAAGATAGCAGTCTGCGGACGTAACAGTGCCCATTGGGCTGTCACTTTTCTGGCTACTATCACTTACGGAGCCGTAATTGTTCCTATTCTCCATGAATTTAAAGCGGATAATATCCATAATATTGTCAACCACTCCGAAGCCAAACTGCTTTTTGTCGGCGACCAGGCATGGGAAAACCTGAATGAAGACGCCATGCCCCTGTTGGAAGGAATCGCGTCACTCACCGATTTCTCATCATTGGTATCACGCAATGAAAAACTGACATATGCTTTCGAACACCGGAATGCGATATACGGTCAACGTTACCCGAAGAATTTCCGCCCGGAGCATATCTGTTACCGGAAAGACAGGCCCGAGGAACTGGCTATTATCAACTATACTTCAGGAACCACAGGCTATTCAAAAGGTGTCATGCTCCCCTATCGCAGTATCTGGTCGAATGTGGCCTATTGTTTTGAAATGCTTCCCGTCAAACCGGGCGACCATATCGTTTCCATGCTTCCTATGGGACACGTTTTCGGTATGGTATACGATTTCTTATATGGCTTCTCCGCAGGTGCGCATATCTATTTCCTGACACGTATGCCGTCTCCGAAAATCATCTCACAATCTTTCTCGGAGATTAAGCCCAGAGTTATCTCTTGCGTACCTTTGATTGTAGAAAAGATTATCAAGAAAGATATCCTCCCTAAAGTGGATAGCAAAATCGGAAAGTTATTGCTCAAAGTACCTATCGTCAATGACAAAATCAAATCGTTGGCCCGCCAGGCAGCTATGGAAATCTTTGGAGGTAATTTCGACGAAATCATTATCGGCGGCGCTCCTTTCAATGCCGAAGTAGAAGCTTTTCTCAAAAGATAGGTTTCCCCTACACCATTGCTTACGGCATGACAGAATGTGGTCCGATTATCTGCTCCAGCCGTTGGGATACATTGAAACTTGCTTCCTGCGGAAAGGCCACTACGCGAATGGAAGTCCGCATTGATTCCCCGGATCCTAAAACTCATGCCGGAGAGATTGTTTGCAGGGGAGCGAATATGATGCTCGGATATTATAAGAATCCGGAAGCTACCGCACAAATCATTGATGTAAACGGGTGGTTGCATACAGGAGATCTGGGTGTTATGGATGAAGAAGGTTATGTAACTGTTCGCGGACGTAGCAAGAATATGCTTCTCACTTCCAGCGGACAGAATATCTATCCGGAAGAGATAGAAAGCAAACTGAATAATATGCCGTATGTGGCGGAATCATTAATCGTATTGCAACACGACAAACTGGTGGCGCTTATCTATCCGGATTTTGACGATGCATTTGCTCACGGATTGCAGCAAAACGATATCCAGAAAGCTATGGAAGTCAACCGTGTCGAACTGAATCAACAATTGCCTAACTACTGCCAGATCAGCAAGATTAAAATTCATTTCGAGGAATTTGAAAAGACAGCGAAGAAATCAATCAAACGTTTCATGTATCAGGAAGCAAAAGGATAAGATCTTTTTCGTATACAAAAGACAAGATAAATAAAAACGGTGAACAAACCCCTGTGCTTGTTCACGTTTTTCTAACCTAACCAACTTTATTTCCTTAATCTATCATCATTCAACAATCTTTTACCTTAAAACCAAACCTATCCCTAACACAATAAACCTCTATTAAATCTTAACCTATTTTTTCTTAAAGTTGTATGAACGAAATAGCCTGTCCTCCTCCGGCAGCCATACGTACAGTCAGCGTATTTTCAGCTGTGACAGTTTGTTCCGTAATCTGATAATCTGCCGGATTCGTTTTCCAGTCCGCCTTCTCACCGTCGGCATAGATAACAGCTTTATATTGTTTCCCCGGTTTCAGGAAGTCTAGTTTTATTTCCAGTGTACGGGGAGCCTCATTGGTAGCTGCTCCGAAGAAATAATTATTTTTCGCTTTACGTACAACAGCTACAAACTCTCCCGGTTCTCCTGCCAATGCCTTGGATTCGTCACAATCCGGGTCGAAATCGCGGAAGAACCGGAAAGCAGGATGTCCTTCATAATGCTCAATCATATCAGAAGCCATTTGCAAGGGAGAATATAGAATCACCCAATTGGCAATCTGCTTCGCCAATGTTGTGTTGACACGGCTGTTCCCCTTATCCTGGTCATTCCATTTCCGACGACGGGGAGAGTCTTTGGTTTGCTGGAACAAAATATCAAAAGTTCCCGGAGTGTAGTCCATTGGACCGGACAGCAAGCGGGTAAACGGCAACATTACATGATGAGACGGCGGATTTCCTTCACTCCATGCATTCCATTCCATACCTCTGGCTCCTTCGCGCGTCATCATGTTAGGCCATGTACGGCGGATACCGGTATCTTAATCGGTTCGTGTGCATCCAATGTCATTCTATGCTCCGCAGCTGTTTCCACTACCTTCTGATAATGGTTGACTCCATATTGTCCATGATGTGAAAGCCCGTTCGGGAAAGCTCCTGCATAACCTGTTTTCAGGATGTGGATGCTGTGGTCGGTATACCATTGCATTGCATGATCCATTTGCCGTTCATAGTTCGGGATATTTCCTCCTGTTTCATGGTGTCCAATGATTTCGATTCCTTTTTCCTTGGCATAACGTACTATTTCATCTATGTCAAAGTCAGCGTAAGGTTTCGTAAAATCAAAATTTTGCATACCGCCCCAACTTTCCCAACCTTCATTCCAGCCTTCAAACAATACCGCTTCTATATTATTGGCAGCAGCGAAGTCGATATATTTTTTGGCATTGACAGTGGTAGCACCGTGGCGTTCATCCATTTTCCAAGTCTCTACACCCAGATGCATCCCCCACCATACACCGATATATTTCAAAGGACGAATCCAATCAGTAGTTTCTAACACACAAGGGTCATTCAGGTTCAGGATCAGGGAAGAATTGATTAATCCGACAGCTTCCGGAGCAATCTGGATAGTACGCCAGGAAGTTGTAAAATGGTTGCTTTTGCGTACCTTGATACCGTCCGGCCAAGGAGTAAGTTCCGCCTTCAAAGTGTAATCTCCGATTTGTTTCAGCGTCATTTCGGAGAAATCATACAATGCCGCTTCATGGATACTTCCGTAAACACCATCCGCCGTCTTAAAGGTAAAAGGAGTATTGGCTGTCTCCACTTCGGAAATAGGCTGCTGCTTATAAAGCAATTCATAAGTCTCGGCACTCGCAGGAATCGACCATGAGGTACCGTCCTGACGGAAGTGGAAAGTAGTCAGTTCATCAGTTATCATCAGAGAATCCACATTGGGAACATTATATTCATAACGGAACCCTACTCCGTCATTGAAAACCCGGAAACGAAGGGTCAACTGCACCTGATCCTCATTAATCAGATTGACAGCCATTTCATTATAATGGTTCCGGTTGGTTTTATTTTCTCCCCACGGCTGCGTCCATGTTTCATCTTTGCTGTCGAATGTGGTTTTCTCTATCCGGAAGCCTCCTCCCAGAATAACACCGTTTCCCTCCACAAAACCCATTTTTGAATTTTCTATCAGCAATGAATCATTTACCGACACATTATAAAACGGAGTACCATTCTCATCTACCGTCAACGTCATCTTGATGTGACCGTCCGGTGATTTTACTTCTGTTTTCGGACTGCTACACGCACAACATCCCAGCATACACAGAAAAGCTACAACTAAATGCTTTACTTTCATAGTACAATTATCTGTTTATATATAATACAATCCATAAAGAAGAAACACTTAATTGTATGCGACTTTTCTTTATAAAGAAGTCCGAATCTGATTTGCTTTGCAGGCAAACCTCAGATTCGGACTTTTATTTTCATTAAAACACCGGATGTTATCTATCAAACATCGCTCATCCGGCAATTATTATTTATGCAGAAGAACATCAGTACCCGGAACAATCTTTCCCATTGACCACACACAACGTACATTCAACTCCTTATCGAGAATCACAATATCTGCATCCAACCCTTTAGCCAATGCACCTTTTCGGTCACTGACTCCAATCAAACGGGCGGGAGTCTCGGAAGCCATGCGCACTGCATCCTCCAAAGGAATATTTGCTTTCTTTACCATTGTACGCACCAACACATCCATTGTAGCCAAACTACCGGCCAGCGCGGAATGGTCTGCCATTTTACACACTCCATCTTCAATAATATAACGCGGGTCAATCGGTTCATGTCCTTCGTAAGCAGCGTAAGCCAGCGCATCAGTCACCAGACACGTATTCTCCACTCCTTTCAGTTTATAAACCAGTTTCAGAATAGTGGCAGGCAAATGAATGCCGTCCGCAATAACTTCCACCGTCATTCCGTCTGTCAGATATACACTCTCCACCGTCCCTTCATATTTATATTCACGGCGTTTGTGGAAACCCGGCATTGCATTGTAAAAATGAGCAGCATGTGAGAATCCCACCGCATACGCCGCTTTAATCTCATCATATTCGGCTTCTGTATGTGTAACTGCGTCATTACTTCCCTTTGAACGTATATTTGGCGAAATCATGCGCTCCACGTAATTCCGGCTGATATCCCAACGCTTGATACAAGTAGTATGCTCCAATAACGGAATATATTCATTCTCATCAGGAGTTTTCAGAAACCTTCATACTGGCTTCCTGCCATTTTCGGATTCAAATAAGGTCCCTCAATATGCAGACCGAGAATTGGAGAATCCGGTTCCTGCATCAATCCCTCACACACATCGACAGCCTGATAAAGTTTTTCAAACGATGTGGATGACAAAGTAGGAAACATACTGGTGGCGCCATGCTTCAAATGCGCGGTAGTTGCCATGCGGAATGCTTCTTCTGTAGCTTCGGTAAAATCATGTCCGCCGCCTCCGTGCGCGTGCATACTGACAAATCCCGGTACGATTGTCATTCCCCGGGCGTCAATAACCGTTGCACCGATAACTGCCAGGTCACTGTTGGTCACCTCTAATATTTTTCCGTCACAAATCAATACCGAACCGTCTTTCAGCCAGCCTTGCGGGGTAAGTATTCTACCGTTAATTATCTGAGTTAACATAGTCTTCTTTATTTATTAGATTTAAAACAGTTTATTGGTACCTTCCACTAATTGCCCCATTGCCCATACGGCTCTCACATTCAAGTCTCTGTCGAGGGCAATAATATCGGCATCCTTACCACGTTCAAGCGTTCCTTTGCGGTCAAGTACTCCCATTATGCGGGCAGGCGTTTCGGATACCATGCGTATCACATCCGCCAAAGGTATTTCCGCTTTCTGCACCATGGTACGAATCAAGCGGTCCATAGTAGCCACACTTCCTGCCAAAGCAGAACGGTCGGCCAGCTTGCATACTCCGTCTTCAATAATCACGCGCGGGTCAAAAGCAGTCTGGCTGTCACTGGCCGCACAAGCCAGTGCATCCGTTATCAGACAGGTACGCTCCACTCCTTTTATCTTATAAACAAGACGCAGAATAGTAGGTGGTACATGAATACCGTCAGCCACCACTTCAACCGTCATGTCGTCAATCAGGTAAATACTTTCTACCGTACCTTCGTATTTATATTCTTTCCGTTTATGGAATCCCGGCATTGCATTATAGAAATGAGTAGCATGGTATATCCGGCTTCATAGGCAGTCTGTATGTCCTCAAACTCCGCCTGCGTATGTCCTACGGAAGCCAACACTCCTTTCGCCGTGATGTATTTACCGAATTGCATGGCTCCCGGAAGCTCCGGCGCAGCATCCCAACGCTTGATACAACGAGTTTCCTCCAGTAGCGGGATATATTCTTCCGGATCGGGGTTTTTGATATTTTCGGGAATCTGTCCGCCTGCCATAGCCATATTGAAATAATGTCCTTCCAGATGAAGTCCTAATACAGGGCTGTCCGGTTCCGCCATCATCTTCTCGGTAGTCTCTGCGGCTGCACGAATCATAGGATGTAGAAGAAGAAAGAGTGGGGAAAATACTGGTCGTACCATGCTGCATGTGAGCTTTGACAGCTACCCGGAAAGCTTCTTCCGTGCCTTCCATGAAGTCTCTTCCACCGCCGCCATGAACGTGGATTTCCACTCCTCCCGGAACGATATACATTCCTTTGGCGTCGATAAGTTTAGCTCCAATAATTGCAAGGTCACAATTGGTTACTTCCAGAATTTTGTTGTCGCGAATAAGCACTGATCCATCTTTCAGCCAACCTTGAGGCGTCAGGATACGTGCATTAATGATTTGTGTTAACATATCGCTATTATTAAATTAATTATAGGCCTGTGTGAATCAATGACACTCTTTTTGGGGGAAGTACACTGATTTTTTCAATTGCAAAATTACGCTTTTCTATTCAATCTATCGATAAAATAGTCCGGTAAACTTCCAATATAATACAAAAAAAGGTTGTCAATCTTATCGACTGACAACCTTGTTCTATTTGGAGCGGAAAACGAGACTCGAACTCGCGACCCTAACCTTGGCAAGGTTATGCTCTACCAACTGAGCTATTTCCGCAAACTAAATTTCTTCATCCAGTAGTAATCTGAAAGATTGGTGCCCAGAACAGGACTCGAACCTGCATGCCTCTCGACACACGCACCTGAAACGTGCGCGTCTACCAATTCCGCCACCTGGGCAAAACTTAGTTCCATCATTTCAAAGAAACAAGAGCGGAAAACGAGACTCGAACTCGCGACCCTAACCTTGGCAAGGTTATGCTCTACCAACTGAGCTATTTCCGCAAATAACCTTCATGAACTGTGAAGAGAAGGAGACTCGAACTCCCACGACATAACTGTCACTAACCCCCTCAAAGTACGCGCGTCTACCAATCCGCCACCTCTCCAGAATTCTAAAGTATAATCTCTGTGCCAGA
>ENA-OQCK01000179-OQCK01000179.1-human-gut-metagenome-genome-assembly--contig:-NODE-179-length-38061-cov-8.534955_pt1 | contig 38061 bp, 42 predicted proteins | sample MGYA00242498_ERZ504578 | MGnify/ENA primary metagenome ERZ504578 (study PRJEB26092, sample SAMD00036229) | human gut metagenome | host: Homo sapiens | study: EMG produced TPA metagenomics assembly of...
CCGGCAGACGTGTATCTCCGTACTATCTGTTCAACGTAGCCGCCGACGACGCTTTAATATCACGAGAGTATGGAACCAACCCTATATCGTGATTCATCAAGCGAACAGCTTAATCGAGAAAATAGACAACGGTAGCGTCCAAACCTCCGACACGCAAGAAATCGCCCGTATAAAAGCAGAGGCGTTGGCTATGCGTGGCTTGGCCTTATTCGATTTAACCCGTCTCTTTGGCATGCCTTATACACTGGATAATGGGGCGTCCTTGGGTGTTCCCATCGAGATCAAGACGGAGTTGCCGACTCACCAACCGTCTCGCAACACGGTAGCCGAATGCTACAACCAAGTGATCAAAGACCTGACCGAAGCCTTACCCAACCTTGTTACAACCAAATTCGACGGTCACCAAAATGTATGGAGCGTGAAAGCACTTCTATCTCGTATCTATTTATATATGAACGATAACGAGAACGCCCTTAAATACGCTCAAGAAGTAATCAATAACGGAGGTCTTTATACCTTGTTCACGCACGATGAGTATACCTCCGTATGGGGAAAAGACTTCAATTCCGAATCCCTGTTCGAGTTCTACTTTACGCTTACCGAGCCTTCCGGCGGTAGTGGCGGAGAGGGCGCTCCCATGGTATATGCCGATAACGTGAAAGATTGGAACAATTTGGTCTTGACGAAAGATTTCTTGGATTTACTGGGTGAAGACCCGGATGATGTTCGCCATGCCTTATGCCGCTTACCTCAAAAACCGGACGAGGATATCCTTCCAACCGGTTCGACCGGACATCCTAAATATCTGACGAAGTATCCCGGAAAAACAGGAGATGTATTGACCGGCAATCCGCAAGACAATGACCTATGCATCATCCGTCTGTCCGAGATATACTTAAATGCGGCCGAGGCGGCTTTCAAGCTAGGAAAACGTAGCGAGGCGTTAGGCTACCTGAATCAAATCGTAAGCCGAGCCAACCCCAATAAATCCGTTAGCGACTCCGAGCTTTCCCTAGAGAGAATCCTTAAAGAACGCCGCAAAGAATTGGTTGGCGAAGGACATGCGTTCTTTGATTACATGCGTAACAATATTCCGGTAATCCGCAAGGGCGGTTGGCATTTACCGCAATTACCTACCGACGCACAGGTGATCAACGCTTCCGATCCCCGGGTAGCACTCCCGATTCCGCAAAGCGAGATCGACGCAAACCCGAATATCGTACAGAATAAACGGTAACCAACAAGAAAAAGGGGAATGGCATTAAAACCATTCCCCTTTTTCTTGTTTCGCTTATTTCTTTTTCAAGATCCGTTGCGCCGAATCCGACAGCACCACGATCGCACCGGCCAGTATCGCCGTATCTTTTATCACCAATCGCCCGGCCCCCGATAATAACGGGAAACCAAATTCCCCGCTGCCGAGATTAGGTACCCAGACCTCCGGAGTCGTGACCAAGAAGGACAACGTCCCGAACGTCATGATTATAGCCAACCCCGCTCCTACCAAACCGATCTTCGGCGAGAAAATGCCGAAAAAAGTCAAGATACCGATCGCCATGATCAAGATTCCCAAGCCACGAGAGAAGCCATATGTGTTATTCTCTTGATGCCACTCATGCTTCGCTTGATCGAACTCACCCTCTTTTAATTTATACGTCTTATATTCGGGAGCGCTTTTCGTATAGAAGAAACTCATGAAAGGGCTGTTCGCCACAAACGGAACGATGCCTTCCGCTTCATAATTCCAGAACTTCAAACCGCCGATCCACACAAATATGATCAAGATCGATATACGGATCAAATTAATACCTAGCTTTTGAGTAGAGGCCGCCACTTGCAAAAACGAGTAAAACAGATCATTCAACTTTTTCATCTTATTATTTGTTTTATAATATTGAACTTATACCGCGAAGATCGGTAGAAACACCTATCCCGTAAATGGCGATTTTACCGGATGAGTTAGCAATTATTCCTGTTTCTCTCTTTTCCGGTACTCAGAGACGCTTTCTCCCGTCATTTTCTTGAAAAAACGGCTGAATGTGGCTTGATCCTCGAAGCCCAAGATCTCCGTGATTTCCTTCGCACTCTTCTGGCTATATAATAGCAATCGTTTGGCCTCAGCTCAATTCGTTCATGAATGATCCGCAACGGGAAGGTAATCCGCAAGTCGTAAAAAGATTGGATAAGGTTTTTGGGGAGCGATGCAGCATATCCGCATAATCTTGGACCATCTTCTTTTCCTTAAAATGGTTATCTACCAATACATAGAACTGGCGAACCATATCGAACGCCTTTTCCCGTTCCGGGCTTACCGAAAACTTCTCACGTGCGATCCGGGTGCACAAAATAATGAAACGTTTCAGTAAGATACGCAGCATCTCCTCTTGCAAATTATCCTTTATGGCGTACTCACTCGTTAGGCTGTCGGTGATATCGCGCAAAGAGGCAACTTGGGATTCGCTCAATTTCAATTGCATCACATTGGAAGTCCCGTTAAAAAGAAAACCATTACACGACACCTCATTGTCATGTCCGAAAATACAATAGAAGTTACTGTTAAACAGAAGGGTCAAGTACTCGCCATTGATCGCCTTGAACTCGATATGGTGCAAAGGAGTCAAGGGAATAATCTCACCTTTCACTAAGGTAGTCGGTACGTGATCGATCTCCAGTTGCAACGAACCGCTTTGTACCCAAATAAACTTGTAAAGCGTATTATCTTTCTGCAAAGCAAGGTTCGTGTGATACGAATCGGTCAACGCTATATTACCTCTTAAGCGAGTATTAAAAATATAGTCCATAGATTTCTTCCGGATTTTAAGACGGATAAAGATAACAATATTATATAAATAAAAAGCGGAAGTTCTCTTTATTCCCAGCAAACTTCCGCGTCACTAATCCCCAAAACACACTATACGAGTTATTTCGACTCTAATAAAATATCATCTACCAATTTCTTCAACTCATTCTTCGGCATAGCCCTTGAACCATACTCGGTTCTTTCTTCATCGGTACAAACAATAAAGAAGGAATACTACGGATACCGAAAACACTCGCTAAATCCGCCTCTTTATCGACATTCACCTTATATACGTTGATTTTACCCTCGTACTCTTTGCTGATCTCATCCAAGATAGGAGACATCATCTTACAAGGGCCACACCAAGTGGCATAGAAATCGATAACCGCAGGTTTATCACCCTCGAACTTCCAAGCGTTCGGGTTTGTCTCAAAGTCATACACTTTCTTTACGAAATCTTCTTGTGTTAATTCTGTTACTGTCATTTTATTTTCTGTTTTATTGTTATTATTCTTATTTCCATTACTAGCGTTCGCCATTCCTACCAAAAGACTTGCGAACAATACGGCACCTACCTTAATAAAACCCATCTTGAACCTCCTTTTTATTTATTACTTTGTCTTCTATTTATATTGCAAAGTTCATCTTATTTCCACGATTAAGAAATGGCCATATCGCCGGATAAGTTTGCAATACTTCCCGATCCCAATCAAAAAAGCATAAAATAAGTTTTTCAAGATAAATGCCGTACCTTTGCGACGTTTTCCCAAAGGACGCATTATGAGCAATAAACAATTATTCAACGACCCTGTTCAACGTAAACGATATATTTGCGCTTTATTAATGATCTTATTAATGGTGGGTATCTCCGAGATTATGGGAGAGAAAGAGATTATCTTCCCGGAGATGGCGGCGCTCACGATCGGAATGTGGATCGTAGATAAAAAAGTATGGACCGTAAGTCGTCTTAAATTAGTTCTGTTAATGTCGATCGGGGCCATCGTCAGTGTCTGTATCGTACGCTATTCTCCTTTTCCCTTGATCGTAACGTACATAGGATACCGATCCTATTTACGCCAACAAGAAAGAAAAACGATGCCGAACCTTGGTTAACAAGATCCGGCATATCGTACGTTCTTTTTCCGTAAAACCTCAACGATCTACAAATGCAACTGCAAGCCGATAGAAACCGGATGCACCTTCGGACCTTTCCCATTTTCAAAGAGGTCGATCGGTGAGTACTTGGCGTAAAGACCGATCCAATCCCAACCGGCTTGAAATAAGAAATCCATAGTTACCGGACGGATATTCATACCGGAATCCATTTTCTCCTTATGCTTCTTACCGGAAGCGTCATTATATACGATCTTCGAGGAAGAACAAGTCTTGATCACACCGACTACACCCGCAGACAAGAAGAATTCACTCGAACGCTTTTTAGGTTGCCATTCCAATAACAACGGAATGGTCAGACTCGTGATATTCAACTTACTCGCTTTCAACGTAACACCCTCAGGAGCCGGACGCAAAGCCGTAACACCGTCTATCTCCTTGAAATACTCATTCGTATCTATCCGGTAACGGCTCCAACGCATACCGGCACCGATCACCACCGCCCAACGATACCGAGAGAACGGGAACGCTTTTTCCAATACATTCAAATTATATTCCAATGAGTTTCCACTACGAAGGGAGACTCCGTCTACATCATTTACATGTAAACTCCCATCCGCGAAGTTCGCGAAGCCCATTCCAAAACCGGCCCAATGCGGATTGAAGTCTTTATCCCAAGTAGGCACGGGGATATGAATAGACTTCACGTGTTTACGGCGTTCATAGCTTTGTCCGTCCCGGTAATGCCCTTCGAAGATCAACTCGTCGTCCACGGAATCACCCTCCTCGTCTACCTCATACACCCTGACTTTCATGCGATCGCCATTATCTTTCACCTCGATACGTTTTCTCTCAAGGGTGATAATCGTATCCCCAGCCAAAGGCTCAACCTCAGCGGCCATCAACCCGATTACCGGGAAGCAAGCCATTAAGACTAAAAGTATTCTTTTCATCTTCCTATCTGTTTTGTTTGTTTATAAATCTTTCTTCGTAAATAATAGCGTGATTAAATCATCACTATCCAAATCTCCCTCAATGTACACCAAGGTTATTACCCCTTTCTTGCTGACCTTAAAAAGGACAAAACGGTTGATATCTGCTTCTACGCCCTTCAACTGGTAATAAGCGGAGACTACCCCTCCATCGTCCGTCACCTCTTTGATCTTCCGGGCCCCTTTCTGGTCCGCTTCCAGACATTGGCGGGTAAACCGCAGGGCTTCCGGATCATCTTTGATCGTAATACTCTTATAACGAGTCATGCCATACGTTTCCAACATCTCGTTAGACAACTCCACCATCGTGACATTACGTTTTTTGCCATATCGTTGAAAGACTTCCTGAATCTTCAAGTCTTTCTGTGTCTCGGCAGCCGAGACACCACAAGGCATTAAGCAAAATACCGCCACCAGCAACCATAACATGTATTTGAACCGTCTCATATTTACAGTATTTTTATTCATTATCATCAAATAAAGAACGAAGCTCGTTCAATTGGTTATCAATAATCATACGGTCGGCCTCATCACGATCCGCTTCCGGAAAGTACTCATCCGCAGGTGTGGCCACCTCCTGCAAAGCTTCCAGCGCCATGGAGCGAACTTTATGAATATCCGTATAACAACGACCGTTTATAACGACATAATTATCCGAGCAGAAGCAAGGATCTACCGGATTCAACAGATGGTTAAGCCCCAAAAGCAGCAAGAAACTGGCGGCGATACCGGATACCAAATACAACACGGATCGTAAAGTTAATGTCTTCTTTTCCTCCACCTTTTCCGCATCCAGCATAAAAAGGATATCCTCATCAATCGGAATCAATGCCTCATCCGGCTGTCGTTCCTTCCGGCTCTCTTCCTCCAAATAGGCAAACATAGGCGTATAGACCGCCAACCTGTCCGGAACATTCCCGGAAGTAAAGAAGGCTCGAAGTTCCCGCTCTTTTTCCGAAGAGGTTTCTCCTTCAAAATATCGGTTTAATAACTCGTCTATGTCCATTTCTCTTGTTTATTTAATTGTAAAAACTGTTCCCGTATCTTTTTCCGAGCCCTTGAGAGATTCACCCGGACATTCTCGACCGGTGTAGCCGTGATCTCCGCGATCTCGGCTAACTCATAGCCTTCTATATCCTTCATCCGGATAATGGTTTGCTGCAAAGTGGGCAACTGGGCGATCAAGCGCCGTATGCACTCGGCGGCATCCTTTTGCTCCAGTTGTTCGTCCGGGCTTACCGCTTCCGATATCAATGTAACGCTCTCCAACTCCGATCCCTGCGGCTTTCGCAACTTTATCTTATCCAATGAGAGATTTTTCGTAACCTGCATAGCCAGCGCCTCCACGCTATGGTAGGCATCCAGTTTTTCCCGGATATACCAAAGCTTTATGAATGCCTCTTGCACCACATCCTCAGCATCGGCTGTGTCCTCAACCAGTCTCTGGGAGAAATTCAACATCTTCTGCCGGAGAGGTAGTACGGTTATTTTAAACGTCTCAAGTTCCATTTCTATAATCAAGACGACAAAGGAAGAAAAACATATCATGGAAAATTAACTTATTTGGAAAAAACTTTGCCTGTCACCCGTTTGTTTGTAATAGAAAACTTAAACGTTATGAAACTAAAAGTATCATTTACAGCCATTTTATTCATGAGCTGCTGCTTATTCCTCACCGTAGGTTGCCAACAAAAGAAACAAGGTTTCGATGACAAATCGGTCTCTCAAGCGATTCAAAAGGTGATCCAGATAAAATATCCGGGGGCGACCATTACCGATTACGATAAAGATGCCGCAGGTGTAGAAGTCGACATCAAGGATAAAGGCGTTAAGAAAGAGGTTCTGCTCGGCAAAAATAACGAGTGGCTAAGTACGAAATTCGATATCCATGCCGAAGATGTTCCCGTAGACATCATGGATAACCTAACAAATTCGGCTTATCATGAATATAAGATAGATGAGGTGACACAAATAGACAAGCCTTCGGGAACATTTTACGTATTCAAACTAGAGCATGAGAACAATGAGGTTCGTCTCACGTTTAACTCAGAGGCCCAATTATTGAAGTAGAACGATACTGAATCTTTTCTTATTCCAGATTTTTATCAGAATATTTCAGTAGCTTTGTGTGATTAACAAGCTAGCCTATGAAAATTCTGGTAGTCGAAGATGAAAACGCACTGAGAGAAGTTATCGTTCGTTCTCTTGAAAAAGAACGATATGTGGTAGAGAGCGCTTCCTCTTTCCGGGAAGCTTCTCTTAAAATAAATGATTATGATTACGATTGTATCGTATTGGACATCATGCTTCCGGGAGGTAGCGGCCTTACCCTTTTGAAGGAATTAAGGGCCTTACGCAAGAAAGACAGTATCATCATTATCTCCGCAAAAGACTCTATCGAGGATAAAGTTACAGGATTAGATCTTGGGGCCGATGATTATCTGACCAAGCCTTTCCATCTGGCGGAATTGAACGCCCGCATCAAGAGCGTTATCCGCCGCAAGCAGCAAGATGGGGAATTGCAACTGTCTTTAGCGAACCTAACGATATATCCCGATAAACATTCCGTCTATATAAACGGGAAAGAGATCGTATTGAACCGTAAGGAGTTCGATCTGCTCTACTATTTCATATCCAACCCCAACCGTTTGATCAGCAAGGCTACTTTAGCCGAGTCCGTCTGGGGAGATTATATAGACCAAGCCGATAATTTCGACTTCATCTATAGCCAAGTAAAAAACTTGCGAAAGAAATTAAAAGCCGCCGGAGCCATCCCCGAAATAAAGGCGGTCTATGGCTTCGGTTACAAAATGACCGATGAGGAATCAATATGAAGCTAATCCATTACACCCTCCGCAATTTATTTGTCCCCATATTGGTCATTTTCGCCGCTTGGGGATGTGTTTTCTGCCTTATGATTCTACATGAGGTAGAAGACGAGACGAATGACAGCCTTGAGAACTACAAAGAGATTATCATCCGCTCCGCCTTAGCGGACAGCACATTGCTGAAAGATCATGTGGATATCATGACCCGGTACTACATTCGTGAGGTTCCGGAAAGCGAAGTGAAACTAGATAAGGACGAGTTCTACGATACTACGGTATACATAGAGATTGAGCAAGAATACGAACCGGTTCGTGCCTTACGCACTTATTTCATGACAAAAGATCGTAAATTCTACGAACTGACGCTGGAGTTATCCACCTTAGAACAAGAAGATATGATCGAGACGATTATCTGGAGCATGGCCGTCTTATATATCGCATTGATAAGTTGCATCTTATTCGTGATCCATCGAGGATTCAAAAGAAGCTTTAAGCCTTTATATAAGCTATTAAGCTGGCTGAAAAGTTTTCAAGTAGGCAAATATAATCCTCCATTAAACAACCCTACACCCATCGAGGAATTTAAGATATTAAACGAGACCGTTCAAGAAAGCGTCAACCAGAGTGACAAGCTATACAACAAACAAAGACATTTCGTAGAGAATGCCGCCCACGAGTTACAAACTCCATTGGCCGTATGCATGAACAAATTAGAATTATTAAGCGAACATCCGGATTGCACGGAAGATCAACTGAAAGAGATCGCTGGCTTGCATCAAGCGTTGAACGGCATCATCCGGTTGAATAAATCCCTTCTATTACTTTCTCGGATAGATAACAAACAATTCCCCGAGACCCGGGATATTTGCCTAAATCATCTTATCCATAAGATATTAGAAGGAATTAATGATATATACGAAAGAAAAGCTCTCCACTTACGAGTTTCAGAAAAAGAGAGTTTGGTATGCACCATGAATGAATCGCTGGCCACTACGTTAATCACCAATCTCATTAAAAACGCCTATGTCCATAATTACGAGAAAGGGGATATAGGAATCACGATCTCTCGTCGTATGCTTACAATCGCAAATACGGGAATCGACAAAACCCTTGATAAGGAATTATTATTTGCCCGTTTTGCCAGCCAAAGCAAACAACAAGAATCGACGGGCCTTGGGTTGGCCATTGTCAAATCAATAGTCGATCTATATTCGATCCGGATAGATTACCAATACGCAAATGGTATGCATACATTCACATTGTTATTCTATTAACGGCCGAAATTCCCAATTTTTTCCAAAATGCATCCTTTTCTTTGCGGTATAATAAAAAACAAGGCATATGAAAAGGATCAATTATTTACTGATAGTCTTATCATTATTATCTGTCATGGCTTGTGCCGGCAACGATAAGATCACGAGTGACACCAACATATTGCCGGTTTCCAGCCGCCAATTCATATCGGATCATTTTAAAGACATCCCAGTATCGCATATCCAAATAGAGAAAAATCTGATCCGGATTAGCAGTTACGACGTGATCCTCACGGACGGGACCAATGTTGAGTTTAACCATAAAGGAGAATGGAAAGAGATTAAACGGCATGGGCTCCCTATCCCGCCAGCGATCATTCCGGAGGTAATACAAGACCTTATCAAGAAAAACTATTCATCGAATAAGGTTGTTAAAATAGAAAAAGAGATACGGGATTATGAGATAAAGCTAGATAACGGTCTTGAGATGACATTCGACTTAAAAGGGAACTTGATTGATATCGATGACTAATAGACACTCTAAGATAAGTATTAATATATTTTTAATTAAAATCAATCGTATGAAAACAAAAGCATTCATAATGGCAACTTTGGTTTGCAGCTCATTCGTATTCATGTCATGTGATGACGATGATGACAAATTCACACCTGAGAGTATTGTAACAAAAGCCTTTGACACAAAATATCCGGATGCGCAACGTGTCAGTTGGGAGAACGAGGCAGGCTATGTCAAAGCAGAATTTTACACCGGTTCATATGAGGCTGAAGCGTGGTTTGATCCGCAAGGCAACTGGATGCTGACAGAGACCGATCTTCCTTACAAGGCTTTGCCCCAAACCGTAAAAAACAGTTTCGAGGCAAGCCTATACGCTAAATGGAAGATAGACGATGTAGATATGCTAGAACGTCCGGACGCTGGTACCATTTACGTTCTCGACGTTGAAAATGGCGAGCAAGATGCAGACCTACATTATACGGAAGGCGGTATTCTCATCAAGGAAGTAACCGATGGTAACGGCGACAACGAGCATCGTCCCTCCGTTGCCCCCAGCGCTATTAAGGAACTCATTTCAGAGATGTATCCGGGAGCGACAATCCTTGAGATAGATACGGAGGCAAAAGGTACCGAGGTGGATATCCTTCATGAGAATATCCATAAGGAAGTTTGGCTGGATACCCAGAACAAATGGTTATATACAGAGTGGGAAATACGCTCTTCCCAAGTACCCGATATCGTGATGACCGCATTCAAGGCCTCCACATATGCCTCTTATCGAATCGATGATATCCATGTCATTCAAAAAGCGGAAGGACTCTCTTATGAGTTCGAGCTGGAGCAAGGAGACCGAGATATAACGATTCTTTTTAATGAAGAAGGGATCTTAGTCTCTCCTACCCATTAAAAAAAGACTCTTTATCGCAGTACTACTGCAACCCACGTGCAGTAGTACTGCAAAGCGGGTTGCAGTAAAACCTCATGAACTATATCGGAGTGGATGGATAAGGAAAGAATTACTGAAAATGATATTTCTGCCACGTATAGACTTTCGGTTCACTGAGATACGGCTCTATTTTCTCACGAGCCTCTTGGCTCAGATACTGAGGAGTCGTATAAATGGCGGTCAAAGTCTGATCATCCGGACTCAATCGATATTGAATTAAATCCATATCCAAATGTGAGGCGGCCTCTTGATAGGCTTCGTCTTTCTTATCCATTCCCTGCTTGATATACCAATCGGAAGTTGGCTGCGTGAATAAATCGGATGTTGCCAAAGGCTCCCAATTGGTCGTGAAAAACTCGATACGGCTATCCGGAACCGGGCCGTTTACCGTAGAGATCATACAAACCACGTAGGTATTGTTTACCAAGGGAAGTAATTTCATCTCTACCGTGCTACGCTCCGTAGTCTGTAGCAAAAGGTAATCGTTCGTTAGCTTTTGCAAGTAGAAAAGCCATTCATCGTATTTTTCAGCCGGGATTCTTTTCCTGAAGTATAAAGATCCACCAAATCCTTTCGCCAAGCGTGCTCCAATTGAGGAATGTATTGGTCTGGCATCGCGTGAACACACTTGTCATATCTTGTGCGTTCATTCCCAACGCAAAGACACAGATCAACAACGTAACTATAACTCGTCTCATTATCTAATTTTCTATTTTGTCCCCAAATATAGGAATATCATTCCTAACAACACAAGGAATAAGTCGATCGCCTTGTTCTTTAAGTTTTTTTCATGGAAGAAGATGCTCCCGCCAAGAATGTCACCAATACGTTACTCCGACGTACCATCGATACGATCGAGATCATGGAATCCGGGAATGTCAAAGCATAAAAGTATACCCAATCCGCCACGCATAAGAATACGGAGATAAAGATGATATTCCATCGCCATTGGAAAGGCGTGCTCTTTTTCCGGTTCGGATACCATAGAAACAACAGGATAAATGACATGATAACACATTGATAGACATTAAACCAGACTTGTACCGTCATTACATCCATACTACGCATCAAATGCTTATCATACAATCCGCTCATCGCCCCGGTCAAGATAGACAGGACCGTGAAGAAGATCCATTTATTATGGGCAAAATGAATCCCCTCTTTCTTCCCCGATGAGGAAAGGAGATAAAAGGAAGCGATAGAAAGCAAGACTCCGACCCATTGAAATAGATTCAGCCGTTCCCCGAACAGAAGCATCGCACCCAGTAATGTAAGCACGGGCTGGCTGGCCTTGATCGGCCCAGTTATCGTCAGCGGCAAATGCTTCAAGGCAAAATACCCCGATATCCAAGAGGATAAGACGATCACCGCCTTTATCAATACCTTCAGATGGTCCTCTAAAGAGGCACGGTACATACACTATCGTCCCGTCCAAGCAATCCGTATAAAAAGAGAGCAAGATGAACGGGACGAAAATCAAACTGCTTATGAGCGTATTGAAGAATAAAACGGGAATAACGGCATTCCCATTTAATGACATTTTCTTATTGACCTCGTAACAACCTAACAAGAAGGCGGAGAGGAAGGCTAGAGCTAACCACATGGTTTAACCCTCCACTGGAAAGAGTTCTTCCGGGTACGTGACGTCTACCAAGAACAGGGCGTGTCCCGGCACGGAGGTTCCGGCCTTGCAACGATCCTTTGCCTCAATCACGTTTCGGAAGCCGTCTATCGTTAAACGTCCTCTTCCGACTTCCAATAAAGTACCAACGATCGCACGCACCATATTACGAAGGAAACGGTCTGCACGGATCGTAAACACCCAAATATCCCCTTCTTGCGTCCAACCCGCATGTTGGATATGGCAATTATTCGTCTTTACATCCGTATGCAACTTACTGAAACTCGTAAAATCGATATAATCGAATAAGACCTTACACGCCTCGTTCATCGCCTCGAAATCCAAACGACCGGGAAGCTTATAAACCAGCTCGTAATTAAACGGGTCTTTCCTTGTAGTAATATAATATTTATAGGTTCGTGAAGTGGCGTCGAAGCGGGCATGCGCTTCCGGTACGACAGGCACGATCTTATAAACGGCGATATCTTTAGGCAGCAGCCTATTTAATTTTTCCGCAAGGAAAGCCAAATCCTCGATCGGTCCTTCCCAATCAAAATGGGCGATCATTAAGCGGGCATGTACACCGGCATCGGTACGGCCGGCCCCCACAATAGGCACGGGCTTACGCATCAAGATGGCCAAGGCCTCCTCTATAGATTGCTGCACCGTCATACCATTCGGCTGGATCTGCCAACCCCGAAAATTCTTTCCGTTATACCCCAGATATATAAAATATCGTCTCACGCTTATACTCTTTACTTTATCTTTTCTAAAATATGGCACAAAGGTACAGAAATCCAGCCAAGCCATTGCCTGAATGGACTAAAAAGTTTAATTTTGCATCTTTAACAGCTTCACTTCAAAACTATCTGACATGTTTGAAACATTACTTCAGTCTTCTTATTTTGCCCTGTTTCTGATCATAGCGCTTGGATTCATGCTAGGCGGATACAGATCAAAGGTCTTTCGCTAGATGTATCAGCAGTTATTTTCATCGCCTTGTTATTCGGCCATTTCGGGGTTATCATACCCAAGGAATTAGGGAATATGGGGTTGGTGTTATTCATCTTTACCATTGGTATCCAAGCGGGCCCCGGATTTTTCGACTCCTTCCGTTCCAAAGGCAAGACACTCATTATCCTGACGTTATTAATTGTCGGTTCGGCATGCTTGACAGGAATCTTATTCAAGTATATCTTGGATATCGATACCCCGTGTATCGTCGGTCTGATCGCCGGGGCATTGACGAGTACGCCCGGTTTGGCGGTAGCGATCGACTCCACGCAATCATCCGCAGCATCCATCGCCTATGGTATCGCTTATCCGTTCGGCGTAATCGGCGTGATCCTTTTCGTGAAGCTATTGCCCAAAATGCTTCGCAAGGATTTGATAGCCGAGGCTAAAGCACTGGAAGCTCAACGGAAAAGCCAATATCCTACATTACATACCGCCGCATTTAAAGTCACGAATAAAAACATCTGCGGAAAGAGTTTGGCACAATTGCAGGTACGGGCCATGACCGGAGCGGTAGTCTCCCGTATAAAACACGACAATGTCATATCTATGCCAACTCCCCATACCACGCTTAACGAGGGAGATTTACTGAAGGCCGTAGGTAACGACAAAGCCTTGGAGCAACTGACATTATTGTTGGGAGAACGTATCGAGGGAGATCTGCCGTTAAGTGGCGGACAGACCTTGCAATCCCTGTTACTGACCAATAAGAGCATTATCAATAAATCGCTAGGCCATTTAAATTTACAAGGAACTTTCGGTTGTACGGTAACCCGTGTACGTCGAAGCGGAATCGACCTTTCTCCAGAACCTAATTTAGTGTTGAAGTTTGGAGATAAGTTGATGGTCGCCGGCGAGAAAGAAAGCGTAAATGAACTCGCCCAATTTATTGGCAATGACGAGAAACGTCTTTCAGATACAGACTTTTTCCCGATCGCTATGGGTATCGTATTAGGCGTATTGTTTGGAAAATTAAATATATCCTTCTCGAATTCCTTCTCATTCTCTCCGGGACTGACCGGCGGTATCCTTATGGTTGCTTGGTATTAAGCGCCATCGGAAAAACAGGTCCGATCATCTGGTCTATGTCCGGTTCCGCTAATAACCTGCTTCGCCAATTGGGATTATTGCTATTCCTCTCCGAGGTCGGGACATCCGCCGGTGTAAATCTGGTTTCCACTTTCCAATCAAGCGGTTTAACTTTATTCGGAGTCGGTATCGCTATAACAATGATCCCTATGATTATAGCCGTATTAGCTGGATATTATTTCTTTAAGATCAACATTCTCGATTTAGTCGGAACAATCGCCGGCGGTATGACCAGTACCCCGGGACTTGCCGCCGCAGATTCTATGACAGACAGCCCAGCCCCAAGCGTAGCTTACGCAACGGTTTATCCGATAGCGATGGTATTCTTGATCTTGTTTATACAGATGATAGCGAATTTGATTGTCTAAATATTATACGTACATTTGTGAACACACCTAAAAGAACTTAAATATGATGCAAACGAATTTACAATTGGACCTTGCCTTCAACTATCTGGAAAATACAGGAACCAACATCTTCCTTACCGGAAAAGCGGGAACAGGAAAGACCACATTCTTGAAAAAACTTAAAGAGACCTCCCCAAAACGGATGATTGTGGTAGCACCTACCGGAGTGGCGGCGATTAACGCGGGAGGGGTAACCATTCACTCCTTCTTTCAGCTACCTTTCGGACCGTATATACCGGGTAGCGAAATGGCCTCCGGGCAAAATAAATCCTATTCTCATAAATTCAGCCGGGATAAGATCAATATCATCCGTAGTATGGACCTGCTCGTGATTGATGAGGTCAGTATGGTACGTGCCGATTTGCTAGACGCTATCAGTGATATGCTACGTCGTTACCGGGATAGGAATAAACCCTTTGGGGGTGTTCAATTATTATTGATCGGAGATTTACAACAATTAGCCCCCGTAGCGAAGGAGGACGAATGGAATTTGTTGAGAGAACATTACGCCTCTCCCTTCTTTTTTGACAGTAAGGCTCTTTCCGAAAGTGATTATCTTTGCATCGAATTAACTCAAGTATATCGCCAAGCGGACGACACGTTCGTCCGCTTATTGAACAATATCCGGGAAAACCGCTTCGACGAGAATACGCTACACACCTTAAACCAACGTTATATCCCCAATTTTAAACCAAATGACAAAGCGGGTTATATCACGCTGACAACCCATAATTATCAAGCCCAGCAAATCAATAACCGGAAGTTGCAAGAATTACCCGGCCCGGCTTATACGTACAAGGCGGAGATCAAGGATGACTTTCCGGCTTACTCCTACCCGACCGACGAGGTATTGGAGCTAAAGCAAGACGCTCAAGTCATGTTCGTAAAAAACGACTCTTCCGGCGAAAGGCGATATTATAACGGAAAGATCGGCCGAATTGTCTTCATCAGCCCGAGCAAGATTATCGTATCCGACGAATTAGGAAACGATATCACCGTAGACCGGGAGACATGGACAAACGTGAAATATACGATCGACGAGAACACGAAGGATATCACGGAAACAATCGCCGGCTCTTTCAGCCAATACCCACTGAAAACCGCTTGGGCGATCACGATCCATAAAAGCCAAGGCTTGACTTTCGAGCATGCCATCATCGACGCATCCGCCGCCTTCTCACACGGACAAGTCTACGTTGCCTTGAGCCGTTGCAAGACATTGGAAGGAATGGTATTGAGTAGCCCGATCACTCGAAACGCCATGATTAGCGATGAGAAGATATTAAGTTATACCTCTTCCCTCTCGGAGCGTCAACCGTGTGAAGACCAACTGCGTCAAGCCCAACAACAGTATTATTTGAGATTGGCAACCGAGCTATTCGACTTCAATCCCGTACAACAAAAGTTGCAATATACATCTTACGCGGCATACACCCATCTGCAAAAACTATACCCGGAATTAAGCAACCAATATCCCCGGGTACGGGATTATTTCCGTTCGGATATAGTAGAAGTAGGCGAACGTTTCTGCCAGCAACTCACCCGTATGATCTCCAGCACGAATCTCTATGATACGGACGAGCATATACAAGACCGCATCCGAAAAGGTTGCGCTTACTTTCTAGAAAAGATCGAGACCTATTGCCTCCCTTTGATAGAGGCTTCCGATGTAGAGATCGACAATAAAGAGGCCCGTAAGGCATTTACATCCGCATTAAAAGCTTTCAGCGATGAGCTTACGATCAAGGTCGCTACATTAAAAGCCTGCCAAGATGGTTTTCGTCTCATCGACTATCTATCCGCCAAGGCTAAAGCGAACATTGAGGAGTCGGCTGTTGCCAGCAAGCGGAAATCGACACGGAAATCGACGGAAGCGGAAAAGATCCCCGTCTCCACGGATGTCTTACATCCTGAGCTATATGCCCGTTTGAAACAATGGAGATACGAGCTTGCCGTAGAAAAGGAGTTGCCTCCTTACACGATCTTGCAACAGAAAGCCTTAATTGGCGTTTGCAACACTTTGCCCACGAACTCGAAAGAACTGTTGAAGATACCCGGAATCGGCAAAAAGATCATAGAGAACTACGGTGAGACCCTATTAGAAATCGTATCTTCTACTCACCTTCCACGCATGGGAACGGGCTGTGAGATACGGAAACAACTCACGATAGCGGCGACTAAAGCGAAACCGACCGCTACATACATACAAACCGGCATACTATCGGTCGCATACACCACCATTCCGATACCGCCTAACAATCCGGGATGATATTTCTCGATCAGCCTCCCGGCTACCGGAGCGGTCAAGATCGTCGCTACCGGCCAAGGAGTCAACAGCAGCCCCGTCTCCACCTCATTTCTTCCGGCTACATTTTGCAAATAAAAGGGTAATGATACCATCGCCAACAACTGTGCCGTAAATGAAGTGATCGAGGATAATACGGACAAGGCGAATATCGGAATCCGCATCAAGTCCAATGGCAATATCGGAACCTCCTGCCGTAGTTGCCTGCGGATAAAAAATGTTCCGATCACCAATAGAAGAAGAACCTGTAAAGCGATCATTCTCCAGTTCTCATGATGGGCGATGCCTTCCAACGAATAAATCAGCAATCCGAAAGTCAAGGCATTCGAGATTCCACCGATCTTATCAAACTTTCGTTTCGGCCCATCCTTGCAAGGATTTTGAGGCAAAAGAAAATAACCCGTTATAATCGCGCAAATCCCTAAAGGTACGTTGATAGCGAACAACCAATTCCAAGAAGCGACTGATAAAATAGCGCCCGCCAACGACGGCCCGGCAGCAATCGATACCGCCACGACCATGGCATTGATACTCATTCCCCGCCCTATATATTGAGGAGGATAAATAATACGAAGTAAAGCGGTCGTCACGCTCATGATAGCCGAGGCTCCGATCCCTTGCAATATTCTCGCGACCGTCAACATGGCGAAAGACGAGGATAAGGCACAGAATAATGACGTTGAGCAGAATATTGTCGTCCCGATCAAGAAAATCCGCTTATATCCATAAATATCTCCCAAAGCGGAGAATGATAAAAGAGACATCGTAATCGTCAGCTGATAAGCGTTGACAATCGTACCGTCCAACACGGACATGATCAATGCCAACGCAACCGCTATTACTGCCCAATAGCGCCTCGGTATAAATCGTATCATATTACATTATTTCTTCAAATCGAAACCCAGCATCATGCCATCATATTCACTTGCCAACTTATTGATAGCTTTCAAGGTCGTATTGCTGGATATAGAAGAAACCGTGCTCAAGAACTTCAGTAATTTGTCCGCGTTAAAAAGTAATGTCAGCTCATTACCGGAAAGGACGACATGGGCGGTAAGCGTAGAAACGGTCAGCTTCTTATTACCCACCGTATACCGTAACGTCACCGTTTTATCTTCCGGACTCACCGAGTAAGTACCTTTCAGGCTTCCCCTTTTCAATGCGCTCGTAAACGTACTATCCGAATTAAAGACATAATTAAATACACCTTCCACGATACCTACTTCGCGCAATATTCCTTCATTTTCTTCTCTGCCTCGGTAGCCGCCAAGCTTCCCGCTACATTCTTCAAGGCATTATCACCTTCCAGCCGCAAGGCAGGATTCACATACATCCAAGTTCCCTGTAAATTCTCGAAAGTCACGGCTTTCCCTCCGGTGACAGAAGTCACGGCGTTCTTTACGGCAGATGAAATTAAGATATCTTTCAAGGACTGTCCCTTCATGTTTCCGGGAATCAACAAAAGGCCGAATACGGCCATCCACATACATAGTAACTTTTTCATCTCTTTGTTTTTTACTCAATTAGAAAAATCGACCAAAGGTACGAATATTATTCATACATTTGTTTTGAATAACTTTATACAAACATACCATGAGAAAGCAAGTCGTACGTATTTGTTTGTTACTGGCCTGCGCCTTTGGCTTTATGCAAGGGCAAGCCAGCATCCAGCCTTCTATCGTAATGGCAATTTCAACGAGATGGTACTCTGTCTGCAACGCAATTTGAACCTAGATACCGGACCTCTACACGCCATCGACGAGAAATTCGGGTCCTACAGCCCCAGTTCCCACCTAATGGACGATCTATACGCCAACAAGATCGGCTTCATCATCGCCCTCAACTTTCCCCAACTTACTCTCAAGGAGAAAGAGGCATTAGATGATGACCGTAAAGCATGGGCCTACGCCCGTCTAGGCGATATGTTTACGGAACGAAGTGATCAACTCGGATCGTTATGAATGGAACCCGTACGCCAATACGTTATCCCAAGCTGGAAATGAACTAGAAGGTACCCCTGAAAGCCCGGCCCGCTATCAGAAAATGTTGAATAACTTCAACGCCATGCAGCGTATAGACAAATATACGGGAAACACTTATATAGACCGTAAGTTCACGGAAGATATGGAAATAGATGTCAACGATGTAGAAGCCCTGTCCGATCAGTTCCTTTCCGCCCCCGAACTAAAGGAAGTGGGGAAAATCATCTCCAAACGCCTCGGACGCAAACTGGAAGCCTACGATATATGGTACGATGCTTCAAGGCCCGTAGCAATCTGGACGAGAACAAGCTAAACGAGCAAACCCGTACCCTGTATCCCGATGCGGTAACGATGGAAAAGAAGCTACCGGACATCTTACAGAAACTAGGATTCAGCCCGATCGTGCCCAATATCTGGCGGATAAGATCGCAGTCGATCCCGCCCGTGGTTCCGGTCATGCGTGGGGAGCCTCCATGAAAGGCCAGCGTTCCCGTTTACGTACCCGTATTCCTTCACAAGGGATGGATTACAAAGGATATAATATCGCCATCCATGAGTTTGGGCACAACGTAGAGCAAACGATCTCATTATATGATGTCGATTATTATATGCTCAACGGAGTTCCCAATACGGCTTTCACCGAAGCGCTGGCCTTTGTCTTCCAGAAAAGAGACCTTGAGTTACTGGGCATAAAAGACGAGAATCCGGAAAAAGAAAAGATGGATATCTTGGATAAGATATGGAGCATGTATGAGATTTGCGGTGTTTCCATGCTGGATATCTCCGTATGGAAATGGATGTACGCACATCCTAACGCTACCGCCGGGGAATTGCAGGAGGCCGTGATCCGTCTTTCCAAGGAAATCTGGAATAAGTATTACGCTCCGGTATTCGGTGTGAAAGACGAGACCGTTCTAGCGATTTACTCCCATATGATCGGTTATCCGCTCTACCTTTCCGCCTACGCTTTCGGACAGATTATCGAGTTCCAACTTGAGAACTACCTCAACGGCAAGGATTTCGCGAATGAGGTTAGCCGTATCTTCAAGCAAGGCCGCCTCACCCCGAATGTGTGGATCAAGCAAGCTACCGGCAACGATCTTACCGTAGATCCGATGTTGGAAGCACTCCGTAAGGTATTAAAAGACTAAACTACAGACTAAAAGAAAAGCCATCCCGATACCGAGATGGCTTTCTTTATTTATATCAAGAAACTTCCGATTATAACTTGTCGTTAGAACCAAGAACGTTGATGATCTTGTGTTTGTAAAGTTTCTCCATGTTATCACGAGCCGGGCCCAGATATTTACGAGGATCGAATTCAGCCGGTTTCTCAGCGAAAGTCTTGCGGATAGCGGCAGTCATCGCCAAACGAGAGTCTGAGTCGATATTGATCTTACATACAGAAGATGTAGCAGCCTTACGCAACCACTCTTCAGGAATACCGATAGCAGCCTTCAAAGCACCACCGAATTTGTTGATAGTCTCAACCTCTTCCTGAGGAACAGAAGAAGAACCGTGAAGAACGATAGGGAATCCCGGAAGTTTCTCCATAACAGCGTCCAAAACGTCGAATGCCAATGGAGGAGGAACCATCTTACCTGTAACAGGGTCGATCGTACATTGCTCCGGAGTGAACTTATAAGCACCGTGAGAAGTACCGATTGAGATAGCCAAAGAATCGCAGCCCGTACGAGTAGCGAAGTCGATAACTTCCTCAGGATTGGTATAAGTGTGGTGGTCTGAAGAAACCTCATCCTCAACACCTGCCAATACACCAAGCTCGCCTTCTACAGTTACATCGAATTGATGAGCGTACTCAACAACTTTCTTAGTCAAAGCGATGTTCTCTTCATAAGGAAGGTGAGAACCGTCGATCATTACAGATGAGAAGCCAGAGTCGATACAGCTCTTGCAAGTCTCAAACGTATCACCATGGTCTAAGTGAAGAACGATCTGAGGATTCGGGCAACCTAATTCCTTAGCATATTCAACAGCACCCTGTGCCATGTAACGAAGCAAAGTAGCGTTTGCGTACTGGCGAGCGCCCTTTGAAACTTGCAAAATAACCGGAGATTTTGTCTCTACAGCAGCCTTGATGATAGCCTGCATCTGTTCCATGTTATTGAAGTTGAAAGCAGGGATAGCATATCCGCCCTTGATAGCCTTAGCGAACATTTCTTTTGTGTTCACCAAGCCCAAATCTTTGTAATTTACCATAGTTGTTATTATGTTATTACGTTAATGATTAAAAACTTGCACAAAGATAATCAAGATTCACGACAAATGATGCTTCAAAGCATATAAAATAACACAAAATCAACGCCCTTGAAAAAAATAATACGATTTTCTTTGTTTGTTTGTGGCAAACCCTTACCTTTGCAAGCCAAAATACCGGTTACCAAATATATACAGAGTATAAATTAAAATAGATAATAAAGCAATGAAAAAAGGTATTCATCCTGAAAATTATCGTCCTGTAGTATTTAAGGACATGTCAAACGATGATGTATTCATCACTCGTTCTACTATTAACGCTAAAGAGACGATCGAGATCGACGGCGTAACTTATCCGTTGGTAAAGGTCGAGATCTCTAACACTTCTCACCCGTTCTACACTGGTAAGTCTAAGTTGGTCGATACAGCCGGACGTGTTGATAAGTTCATGAGCCGTTATGGTAACCGTAACAAGAAATAAGATTTCTTTCTTTAAGAAATAAAAAAAGGTCACGATTTGTATCGTGGCTTTTTTTGTATCTTCGCGGGAGTTAACATAATGAAATATCATGGCAAAAACGAAAGAACAATTACTAAACATCTTGGATCAGTTCCAGTTGGACGAGAAAGTAGTTTCCGCTGAACCATTCGGAAACGGACACATTAATGATACATTGAAAGTGACCAACGAGAAAGGGGAGATCAAATACGTGCTACAGCGTATCAACCATTTAATCTTCACCAATGTGGATATGCTGCAAAATAACATCCATGTGGTTACCACTCATATCCGCAAGAAGCTGGAGGAAAAAGGTGAAACGGATATCGACCGTAAGGTATTAACCTTCTTGCCGACTAAAGACGGGAAAAAATATTATTTCGATGGAGATAGTTATTGGCGGGTATGCCTATTCATCCCTCGCAGCAAAAGCTATGAGGAAGTAACTCCTGAGCTTTCTTATGAGGCTGGCAAAGCGTTCGGTGATTTCCAGACCATGTTGTCCGATATACCCGAGGGTACGCTGGGCGAGACCATCCCGGATTTCCATAATATGGAGTTCCGCTTGCGACAATTCCATGAGCTGTAGCCGCTAATCCGGCAGGCCGGTTGGAAGAGGTGAAAGATTTGGTAGAGGAGATCGAGAAACGTGCCGAAGCGATGTGCATCCAAGAACGCCTGTACCGTGAGGGCCAATTGAAGAAACGCACGAACCATTGCGATACAAAAGTTAACAATATGATGTTTGACGCTGATAGCGACAAGGTGCTTTGCGTGATCGACTTGGATACCGTAATGCCGGGCTTCGTTCTTTCCGATATCGGCGACTTTATCCGTACCGGAGCCAATACGGGTGCCGAGGACGATGAGAATCTGGATAACGTAAACGTTAACATGGAGATATTCAAAGCCTATACCCGTGGATACATGGAAAAGGCCAAGGCGTTCTTAACTCCTACCGAGATCAAATTGCTACCTTACGGTGGACGCTTATTGACTTATATGCAGACCGTTCGTTTCTTAACCGATTATATCAACGGCGATACCTATTACAAGATCCATAGCCCGAAACATAACTTAATCCGCACAAAAGCCCAATTCAAGCTACTTCAAAGCCTAGAAGCCCATGCGGAAGAGATGGATCAGTTCATGAATCAATGGTTATAATATAAAGTAACTGAGAAATATAAAAACGGGCGGGGTGACTCATCGATTCATCCCGCCCATTCTTTTTATTTCGTCCAATAATCCAACACCGTAACCGCCGATGCCTTCCCTCCTAACACCTTGCCAAATGCTTTATGCGCCGGATGTACCAAATAGGCGTCCCGATCCGCATCCGAATGAAAAGTCAAGAAAAAGCAATGAGTCAAGCCCTGTTGCAATCCCTCCGGACTACAATCCGTTCCCCACTCATATCCTTTGATCAAGTCGATTTGAGAAGGCTACTTACAAAAGGCATCCTCAACCTCTTTCACCTGCGCCTCAGACACATCCGGCTTAAAACCGAACATAACAACATGGCGAAGAACTTTCTCCGGCTTTTGATCACTCGAATAGCTTACCATTAATACCGAAAATACGATAATCGCAAGGATAAATAATAGAGATACTTCTTTCTTCATGATATTCAAGATTAGATTTCTATTGCATTTATACGGCCCAAAGATAGTATAAAATCCAGTACAGCTTGCCCAAAACCTCCGTATCCTTTAGCCCTTTCCATCCCTATCTTTAGAATTTTCCTCTAGAGACATCCATCATCTATCAACTGTTGGACGATCATGCAACGCTGGTAGAAGATCGTGCAACATTGGTAGATGATCATGCAACGGCTGTTGCATGATGAATACAAGCAGACAAAAAGGCTAACATCTGTAAGGATACAGTCTTAGCCTACAAGAAAAAAAACTTAAACAATAAAGGGATTATCTCAACTAAACCAAATCTTAAACCTTGTCAATCCATCCGCGTAAGAGCGGAGAGAGAATCGGCAATCATGTTTTAACAGCACCTCACGGATAAAGATCAAGCCGATACCTTGTCCGTTCGGTTTCGTAGAAAAGAACGGACTGAACAGTTTCGTTTCCGTTTCCTTGTCGATGCCCTTGCCCGTATCGGCTATCTCCAAGCAGGTGGGACGCACAGTCGTCCGGATATAAATCTTTCCATCCCGCTCGATGGATTCGGCGGCATTCTTGATAATATTGACCAAGACTTGCTCGAATAATGAATTATCCAAATTCACGACTGGAGATTCCTCGCTCAGATCCATAACAATCTCGATATTCCGGTTCTGGCAAACCGTCTCCATAAAGCGTTTACAAGCGGACAGCACTTGGTTCAATTCTTGCGGACGACTTTGGGGCTCGGGTATACGCACCACATCAGCGAAATTGGTGATGAAATGGCTCATGCTATAGCAGCGTTCTATGGAGACCCGCAAAACCTCGCAGACATCCTCCATATCTTCCATCCCACTGAAAGTAGACTCCAACGTATCCAAGGTAGAGGTGATACCCGCGGTCGTATTATTCACCTCATGAGAGATCATACGTATCACTTTCTCATACGCTTTCTTCTCGGCCTTGAACACCTCTTGGGTCAACGTCTCTATCAAATAAAACGGGTGGTGAAAGCCTCGGTCCACGAATGAGGAATGTGTACATTTATAAATATTAGCGTCGTTCAACCGGACGGTTTGCGCTTGATACATCGGAACCCGTACCAATTCTTCCGCCAAGGGAGAATCTAGTTGGAGAAAACGTTTTCCCACCATATCCTCCGAGCTTTGCGCGCCAAACAATTTACATGCGGCCGGGTTCATGGATAGAATCTCCTCATCCAAGTTCAAGATGATCACTCCCATCGGAGAGGCGTTGACCAGCAAGTCCAAGAAATGGTTTTGCTCCCGGAGGTGCAAACGCTCATTCTTCAACTGCTCCATCATCTTATTAAACACATCGACCACCCGGTCCGCCTCCGTTTGCCCGACCTTTCCCAAGCGGGAACTAAAGTCTTGCTCTTTCAACAACTCCATACCGTTACCGATGATATGCAAGGGCTTTATGATACGGCGATAAAAGACAAATAAATAGATGATCGTAAGCAAGACCAAGGCTTCTACCGCGAAAAACATCCGGATAGAAGACGTATAAAAGACATAATAAGTCACCACCGCCAATATAGTCAACAGCAGCGTCGTCAATATCCAGAATAGTCCTTTCAGCCTCATCCTTGCCTCTTCTTATTTATCGATCGGGATTCCGTATTTCTCTAATCTCCGGTACAAGGCGGCACGACTGATTCCCAGCGCCGTAGCGACATGCGATAAATTACCTCCATGCGCTTCCAAGGAGCGTAAGATGGTTTGCTTCTCCAACTCATCCAAGGTCAGGCCCTCCAAAGAAGACGGAATCGTCGATTTAGAGCTGGATGTATCCACGCAATGAACCTCGAAATCAGCGGTATCCAAAAGTGTCTTACCCGATACGAGAATCGTCCGCTCCACCAAGTTTTTCAACTCACGGATATTACCGGGAAAAGGAAGACGGCTTAAATAGGTCTGGGCATCCGATGAGAACTCCACCCTCGGTAGCCCATTGACCTCCGATTGCTTATCCGCAAAATACCGGGCCAGCAATGGGATATCCTCTTCGCTCACGCAAGGCGGGTAAATGCACCGTGATCAAATTGATCCGGTAAAAAAGATCCTCACGGAACGTACGGTCCGCCACCATCGATCGTAAATCCCGGTTCGTAGCGCTTACGACCCGTATATCCACCTTCCGGGGGCGGCTATCCCCCAAGACCTCAAAGGTCTGGTCTTGCAATACCCGAAGCAGCTTTACTTGGCAAGACAGTTCCAAATCGCCGATCTCATCCAAGAAGATCGTGCCTTTGTTCGCCATCTCGAAACGCCCTACCCGATCCATGTACGCGTCCGTAAAAGCCCCCTTCTTATGTCCGAACATCTCGCTCTCAAAAAGACTTTGGGAAAGTCCGCCTAGGTTTACCTTTACGAAAGCCTCTTTCGACCGGGGGCTATTCGCATGGATCGCTTCCGCTATCAGCTCTTTACCCGTACCGCTCTCGCCGGTAATCAAAACAGAGGCGTTTGTCGGGGCGATACGCGAGACCGTCCCCAATACATCCATCAAAGCGGCACTTTGCCCCACGATCTTATCAAAATGAAATTTATGGTCGGCATCCGAACGGTTCAAGGGAGCGTTTGTCTCTTTCTTCTGCTCGCTCAATTCCAAGGCGGTCCGGATCGATTTCAATAATACCAAGTTATTCCAAGGCTTCGTGATAAAATCGAAGGCTCCGGCTTGCATTCCCTGCACTGCCAAAGAGATCGATCCCCAAGCGGTCATCAAGATCACAGGTACATCGGGACGAAAGATCTTCACCTGTCTCAATAATTGAATCCCCTCCTCGCCCGTGGTAGTCAGCGTGAAGTTCATATCCATCAAGATCAGCTCCGGCGCCGTGGCACGGACCACCTCCAAGGCCTCCTTCGGCCCCGGAACCGCCTCCGACCGGAAACCCGCACGTTTTAGCAGGAATGTAAGCGAGGAACGAACAGCCGCATCATCATCTATTATCAGTATCATATAATCAATTTATCGTTTCACGATTTCCTCGAAATCGGCATCTAATGTACGATTATTCAAGAAATCATACAATGTTATACTACGGATGTTATAAAAATAGCGCCAATAATAATACAGTTCTTGGATATGCTTTTGCTTCGCGTCATCCTTCGAGCTCTGGGCGTCATTCAGGTCTAGGATATCGATCTTTCCGATCATGAAAGTCTCGATCGAGGTATTGTAGCGCTTTTCCGCCAACGTGTCCACCTCGGCGGCTATCTCCAATTGAGCAGCCTGATTGTTGAAATTCTCCACCAAAAGGAAGATATCTTGATTAAAATCCATTTGCTCCTGACGGATCTTGGAAAGTACGACATCCCGATTCGATTCGCTACTTTTACCTTTCCCTTCCGTTTTCCCCAGTCCAAGATAGGAATCGAAAGCCCGACCTCTACGATCTGGTTATCTTTCAATGGATTGTAAGCTCCTCGCATGGACATATCCTTACCGGTATAACCCACGGAGGCAAACAGGTTAATACTTCGACGGTTTCCCTTGGCGGTCGCCACATCATAATCCGCTTCCAACTGGCGGCGCATGATATTCTTTGAGAACGAGTTATTTTCTTGAGCCTTCTCCAATACCGCCTGATAATCCATACGGACCCCTTCTATCGCCTCGGGAAGAACAGGCTCGATCACGTCTTGCTCGCTCATCCCTAAAAAGGAACGGAGCTTGAACATCATCGCGTTATAATTGGATTGAGCCTCGGTTAGCTTACCTTTCGCTTGCAAGGCCGACTGTTTCAAACGCATCAACTCGCTCTCCGAGATATGCCCGATCTTACGCTTCGCTACCGCTATGTCATAGAGTTTATTGGCGTTCAGCAAGTTCTGATTACAGATATCCAGATTATCTTCCGCCAACAGTAAGTTGAAGTAATTCGTGATGGTAGCGATCGTTACATTCTCCACGTTCTCCATATAAGCGGCCTTAGCCTCTTGGTAACGAACAGGCTCGATACGACGTTTCCATTTTTGGTCATTCACGCCGAAGATCGGTTGCGTCAATGTCAAACTAACAGGTACGCTCATAAACTCGTTGTAAGCGCACTACCTAGCTGACGGGTAAAATCCAAGGAGGTATTCAAGGCGATCTTACCTCCGGTCAAGGCTATGTTCTGGGCGATAGAGATCTCTCCATTTAAGCCTAAGGCATTGTTTTGCACATAGGTATAAGAACCATCCGATTGCTGGTACTTCGAGTATTGCTTGCTATATGAAGGCAGAGTCCCCGTAAATATCACTTCCGGCAACTGATCCGCCCGATGCGTACGGAATTCCCAATAGGCCGTTCGCAACTCATTGAGCGCCACGGCAGCGTCTACGGATTGAGCTGTGCGATCTGGATCGCTTGCCGCAGGGTTATTCGAACTTTATTCGTATTGTCTTGGGCACATACTCCCGAAATCCCCGCCCACAGACAACACATCGCTATATAGATCTTTCTCATCTTAGTATAAGTTTTTTTACCCTGCCTAAGGCAAAAGGCATGCCAAAAACATATACTATTGATAATCCGACAAATAGGAATATTTAAAGTGTTCGATAATGAACAGTGTGTCCGTTTTTGGATACTTATCTTTGAATGAGTTGATTATTGACGATCGATTTATAGACCTCTTCCCGTAAAGCGCGACACCGGTATTTTATGCTCCCCAATGATTAATAGATTTCCTTCTATCGCTTGTACATAAGAAAGATTCACGATGAAAGAGCGGTGCACTTGCATAAAAATTTGTGCCGGCAACGTTTCCAATATACTCTTCAACCGGAGATGAACGATCTCTTTGGAAGTGAGGGTATGGATAACAATATAGTTCTCCATGCCCTCTATAAATTGAATCTCCTTTAAATAAAGCCTTTTAAGTTGCTTCTCCGTCTTGACAAAGATATAAACAGGCTCCTCGCTTTTCGATGTAGATTCCATCAACGCATGTGCTTTATTGACCGATTTCAGGAAACGGGAAAAAGAGATTGGTTTCAATAAATAGTCCACCACGTCAAACTCATATCCTCTCAACGCATACCGCTCGTATGCCGAGGTGATAATTACCTTAGGAGCGTTCTGAGCACTCTCCAAAAAGTCCAGTCCAGACATATCCGGCATCTCTATATCCAGAAAAAGCAAATCCGCTTGAACCGAATTCAGCATATTATTGAGTTGTATAGCGTCCTCACATTCTCCGACGATGGTCAGAAAATCAATTTTACCGATGTGTCGCCGAAGTCCTTTTCTGGCGATTGGCTCATCATCCGTTATGATACACTTTATTTCCATATTATTCTGATAAATCAATACATAACTCAACCCTAAAACGGGTATTGTCTTTTTTTATACGTAACTCATGTTTATCCGGGTACAATAGCTCCAACCGTTTTCTCAGATTGCCGATCCCAATGCCTTTCCCCTTTCTTTGTTCCAAGAAATCCGGATTGAAAGTATTGCTTACCCCAAAGCATACCTTTGAACCCTCTTTCCGCATAGATACTTGTATCCGATACGCTCCGCCTATATATTTAAACGCATTCTCCAATAATGGCTGGAAAAGCAACGGATGTATTTTTTGTTCGGTCAATTCCGGGTCAAAGGACTCCTCGAACTGTAAGCGTTTCGTCATACGAAGTCGCTGGAATTGAATATATGTTCGTAAATAGTCAATCTCCTCGTCGATCGTCACTTTCGTATTTATATCATATAATTGGTAGCGGAGTAAGTCCGAAAGTAACTCTACAGCCTCAATCGCTTCCTCATTTTCCTCATCGATCAAGAAATAGATCGTATTCAAGGCATTAAACAGGAAATGGGGATGGTATTGCATCTTCAGCAGCTTCAATTGCGTTTCCAGCTGATCTACTCTCAGTTTCTCCAATTGAACGATTTTCTCCGAATAGCGTTTGGCTAATATATTATTACGGATCAAGAAATAGTATAGGAGAAAGATCGGCACAGCTACCGCATTGATCATTAACGCCTCTCCCCACCGATAGGTCGTTCCATTTATAGAATAGATCACGATATATAAGCCGATATTGAGCACGACTAAATTAAACAAGACCACCCATAGATATTCCCGGAACACCGGGCGGGACCTCCGCTCTTTATTCCTATCTAAAAAAGTATTAGCCAAGTAATTAAAAAACAAATAAGATAAGCTAACGCCGATCAATATAATAGCAAGGGCCTTGATACGCCCGATCCATGCGTCCACTCCCAGTTCCCACATGCGGATACCATAAGCGACATCCGTAACAATCCACAGGCAACAGATCGTCAATATCGCCATTAGCAACGGACTTAGAAAGTTATATTTTATCTTCATATCTGATTTCAAGCCATAAATTTATTCTTTTACTTTGATCAATGCTCGTATCACGGGCACTTTTTTAATCAACGAAGTTATCGTTCCAGATAAAAACCAACAAGTAATCTTGACGAATTGCGGAATATGAAAGGTGAATATCCTGTTTGTTCGTCAGGATATGCGATAAAGGCAAAAAATACCTATATTTGCCCTCCTCAATAAGAGATGCTATAAAAATGAAGAATGACGGTTTCACATTTCGAAAGAGAGCCAGAAGCTTTAAATTCGCTTTCAACGGAATCAAGCTATTGATCACGAAGGAGCATAACGCTTGGATCCATTGTTTCGCGGCAGTTTGTGTACTTATAGCCGGGGTGGTATTCGGACTTTCCCGCATGGAATGGATCGCAGTAACGATCGTGATCGGAGCGGTATTAGCTGCCGAGGCGGTCAATTCATCCATCGAGGCCCTAGCAGATTTGGTCTCCCCTGAGTATAATGAGGCTATCAAGCGAACGAAAGACTTGGCGGCGGGAGCCGTATTATTGATGGCGATAGCGGCAGCGATCGTCGGGTTTATCATTTTTATACCTAAAATAGCAACTATATTTTAAATCTATGAGACATATCCTTTTCGCAATTACAATGCTCATGCTATGCCTGTCCGTTAACGGACAAGAATTGAAGGTGACCGGTAGCCGGAAAGCCGTACGGACCTCGGGAGACGTATTGGTGTTTATCACTCCGGTGGCGAGTCTAGCGACCGTATTGGCAACCCAAGATTGGCAAGGGCTGAAACAAGGCGTATTCACCGGGGTTACGACATTGGGCGTAACCTATGCGCTGAAATACCTAGTGAAGAAAGAGCGGCCCGACTTCAGCGATAATCATTCGTTCCCATCCATGCATACCTCCGTATCCTTCGCGGGAGCCGCTTTTATCCAAAGGCGTTATGGATGGAAATGGGGTATTCCGGCTTATGCGGTATCTACCTACGTGGGTTGGAGCCGGGTCTATGGGAAGAAGCATGATTGGTGGGACGTGGCGGCGGGAGCCGTTATCGGCGCCGGTAGCGCCTATATCTTTACCCGCCCGTTCGCAAAGAAACATAACCTGTCTATCAGCGTAGCGGGAGACGGGCATTATGGGGTATATGCGTCAATGACGTTTAACTCGCAGATTTTGCCAAGCACGAAAACAGCCCGGCCATGTATCACTACAAGACCGGGCTTTCAATTGTGTGTAAGTGTATATGTTAAACAAAAAAGTCATTCATACCGTAAGGCATCCGCAGGCTCCAACCGGACCATTTGGTGAGCCGGATACCATATCCCCAAGATGATCATCACCGCCATGACCAAGTAGGTTATAAAGAAACCCGCCACGAAACGGGCTATCGTATAATCCATATAGAATCCTTTCGTCAATTCCGACACATGAAGATTAAAACAGATCAATAAGGCCGGGATCGCGATCAATGTCAACAATAATAACCCCTCGGCAATCATGATCCCCTTTAAGCTGAAACGGGTGGAACCCAAAGCGGTCCGCAAACCCATCTCCCCTTTCCGTTGTTCCGTGCGGAACCAGAACGTACCGATGATCCCCAAGAATATATTGAACAGCAAGAAGCCCATCACGGCGATCTGGTTCTGCAACTCGGATTTTACGCCGTTTCTCAATTCCATGCTATATCTCAAGTCCGAGTATGGGATGACATCCAGCAAATACAAACGATCTATGGAGAGTTGCTTCTCCATTTGCTTCACGAAGAACTCCGGGAAATCATGATCCGCGGAAGGGTTTACCCGGACGGCGATCTTCACATGGAAATCGGTATCGTCCTCGGCGATCTCCTCATCCGTCAAAGGCATGAACAGCCAGCTACAGCTTTTCGTGAAACGGTCGGCACGGAAATCGGCGGTAACCCCACCGATCGATCGCCTATCCCCCCAGAAGGAAATCCCCTCATCCCGTTTGCCGCCTTTCTCCTTAAACTCCCTAAACAGGCCGGCGGAAAGAACAACTTGACGCCCGTTCAGCATCTCTTCCCAATCCTTCTTCTCGCCCTCCATGGGACGGAAATTAAACACCTCCAGAAAACCGGGTGTCACTTCCAGTAGCTTCACGTACTCTACATTTATCGAATCGTTCACGGCAACATGCATGTACCGGTTCTCTCCCGTATGCGGCATGGACATCAGCCCGCGCCCACCGCCTCCACACCCGGGCAGGTCTTGATACGGTCGATCGCCGTCAGCATGCTGCGTCCGGAAGTGACGTATCGATAGGTAGAATCCATCTCGTTCCGGTCTACCTCTTCCACACCCATCGAGATCCAATAGACATGGTCGATATCCCATCCCATCGGGGCGAAGAAGACTTTCCCAACCGCCATTAGCGAATCGATTATGTACCACAGAACCACGAATACCAGCAGGATCTCGGCGGCAATCCACCCATTGCGCCTACGTTGGCTCCAGATGATCTTTACTAGATGCTTTATCATATCAGTGACGAATTATAGAATTAACAAAACCGGTTATTACTTATCATTCAATGAATCCACTATATTCCCATTAGAGGCATTCCACGCCGGGATCGCCGCACTCAGCAGATTCAGCAATAAACAGAACAGGAAAGCAAAGAAGAATATAGCCGGACGGATCAACATCCCCGCGCTCAACGTCAGGCCGCTATTCAAGGAAGCCAGCTCGAACGAGCCTAACAGCCAATCCTTAAGCAAGAAGACCGCCACATAGGAGAACAGCAATCCCAACACCCCGCCCAATAACGTCACGGCGAGGTTTTCCGCCAGTACCTGCCGTATCAACGTGCCACGGTTTGCGCCAAACGCTTTCCGTACCCCCAGCTCCCCCATGCGTTTCTGCATCCTCGACGCGGTAAGCCCGCTGAGGTTCATAGCCGGGACCAGAAGCAAGACGATCAAGACCAACGCATACTGCCCCAACATTCTCGGCACGTCGGGCACGACATTACTCCACAAGCGAAGGCGGCTCTCCATCTGCGTATCCGGCTGCTTCATCAAGTCAATCTTGAGTTCTTGCAAGGAATTATTAAACCGGGCTATGTTTTGCTCTACCTCGGTCTTGATCTTGTTGAAGTCACCGCTTGAGCGAGCCAATATCAAGACCCGGTAACTACCGATCAGCCCCTCTAATGTCTCCTCGTTTATCAGCCGATCCACATCGGATTGAGCATAGGGAATCCAAATCTGGGCATACGCATGGTTGGCAAGGGGAGATACGTCCTCCACGATACCGCCAACCACGTACGGACGGCGTGCCACCAATATCGTTTGCCCGATCACGCTCTCGTCTGCCAACCCGAATATACGGAGTGCCAACCTGCGACTGATCACCGCTTTCTTGATATTACTCTCCACATCGCTCCGCAGGAATGGTTTTCCCGCCAAGAACTCGAAATCGAAGATCTTCCAGAAGCCTCGTCGGTCCGTATCTGATCGCATTTCATCCGTCTCGTTTGATCCGTGGAAGTGACCAGCGTTTGCATCCGCATCAATTGCATGCTGACGGCCTCCGGGGTTTTCAGCGTAAAGAAGCACTCCTTAGCCACACGGCCACCGACAAGGGAATAGTTCATACCGCCATCCTCCTCATTCTTATGCGTGATCGCCACGTCCTTCACATAAAGCGTCCGATCCCGGTTCAACTCCGGCTTAAAGCCTTTATTTTGTATCTCGAAGACAATGACCATCACCATGATCATACAGATCGCCAAGCCGTGCCCAGAATGGTAATCACGCTGAAGAAAGGGCTTTCTTTCAGCATCTGTAGAGCTTGTCTAAAATATTGCCTATACATATGTGTTCGTTTTTATGACTGTTATCTATCTATTAGCAAATGCTGTGCCAAAGACGTAAGCAACTGTATATCAACCGCCATATCATAAAAAAGTGTCCGATAACGAACATCTGGCTCGTTATCGGACACTCCCGAAAGCAGGTTACGCTACCCTGATCACTCGTAATGCAGAGCCTCCGCTGGCTCCAAGCGAGCTGTCGAGCGGGCGGGATACCATACGCCACAGATGATCATGAGGACGATCAAGACAAACGTAATCCCTCCGCAAATCGCGAAGCGCAGCCACGTGAACGGAAGCTGATAGGTATCTATCAAATCCATATGGGCGATGTTGAAGCTGATGACTAAGGACGGATGAACGCCAAGACCAGCAATAGGACACCCTCTCCCACCATGATCGAGTTCAACTGACGACGGGTAGAGCCTAAGGCCATCCTAAGCCCCATCTCGCCTTTGCGATATTCCGTACGGAACCAGAAGGTACCGATGATGCCGAGAAATATATTCGCCAGCAGGAAGCAGGCTACCGCCACACGGTTTTCACCTCGTTCTCTACGCCGATCGAACGGATATAACCGTCGCGAATATATGACAAGGGCTGTACGTCTAGCAGATAGAGGTTGCCTAGCCGAAGCTGTTCGGCCATATCCTTGCGGAAGCGTGCGGGGAAATCAGCATTATCGACATCCGGACGGACACGTACGCAGAGTCGCACGGCATCTATCATCCCCTCATAGTATCCTTCCTCCATCCGGCTTAGCCGCAGGGCCCTATAGACGTTGGGTTCCGCCTTGGTGTACTCATGACGGCGGATGGGAACGCTGATACCACGGATTGTCTCCTCGATCTCGTCGGTCACATTCCCCCGGTACGCCTTTTGCCCGAGTAGGGAAAGGCCGGGATTCATCGTCTCCACGTCGGCGGAGATTACGATGGAGTTGTTATCCTCGATGGCCCGTTTCAAGGAAGCCGTCTTGCCGTCCTTATCATAGATACGGAACACGTCGAAGAACTCCGGGGTGACGAAAGCATAGCGGCAGGGCACCTGCAACGTATCAATCCGCCAAACGAGGTTACGGCTTCCCATATAATAAGGCATCCCCCATCCGTAAGGCAGGCCGATTCCACGCCGGGATAGGTGCGGATGCGATCCAACGCCGTCAGCAGATGAACACCATCCGGCCGCTCCCGCTTCTCCTTCGGGATATAATCCGGGCTTCTTTCCGAGAGGCTGCTGATCACGATGCTGTACGTATGCCGGATATCGAAGCCCAGAGGAGCCGTATACGTGCGCCCCATCACATACAGGTAGTCCACAAGGAACCAAAGGAAGACCGAGACCAGCAATAACTCAGCCCACAACCAAGCGTTTTGCTTGCGCTGGTTCCAGATCAATTGTAATAAATGTCGTATCATATCTTTCTATTATTTTAGTATAGCTATCATCCAACGCGGGAGATTAATGAACATTCTCGTTGAGAGCCGAGATGATACGCATCCTTGAGGCTCGCCAAGCCGGGATGCCGGCGCTCAGCAGGTTCAACGCGAGACAAGCAAGGAACGCGTAAAGGAAGATCAATGGATTGAACATCATCTCCGCATTGACGAAGGTGCGACCGATACCCATCGATGCCGTGCCCGTATCTAGCAACCAATCGGACAAGAGCAATACGGAGGCGTATGAGAAAAACAGACCTAACACACCTCCCAGCAAGGTCTGCAACAGATTCTCGTAGAGTACCTGCGTCAGTAATTCCGAGCGTGTCGCCCCGAACGCCTTCCTCACCCCGATCTCCGCCATACGTTTACGCATCCGGCTTTGCGTGATACCGCTCATGTTGATGGCTGGGATCAGCAAAAGGACAAGAACGATGATAACATATTTCATGACCAGTTCTCGTACATTCGGCTCAGAGAAAGCGTCCTCGCGAGCCAAATCGCCCAAATGGGTATCGGGCCCTCCTCCAATTTTCAGTAGATGCGTGCTTTGTGATTCGTTAAGGCGAGCGATATTCGCTCGGCCTCGGAGTGGATCGCATCAAAGTCGGCGGACGAACTTGCGAGGATATAACAACAGAAGCCCCCGACGAGACGGTCGGAACCATTATCATACAGGGAATTGTCGGTGGTATAAGGCAACCAGACATCGCCATAGGCAGACTCGGCTAGCAGGGAGACATCCCGCACGACGGCACGGATGGTATAGGGCACGTAGCTGATCTCGACGGTACGGCCTACAACCTCGGTCGTGCCATACAACCGGCGTGCCACGGACTCGCTTACCACAGCATCCATGATGCCACTTTGTACTTCTTCCTCGCCATAAGGCTTACCGGAGAGGAAGCGAAAGTTGAAGATATTCCAAAACGCCGCGTCCGTAAAGGTCACGTCGCACTTGAACTCCACCGTATGATCCGCCACTGCCGCCAAGCGTTGCACGCCATGATAGGCCATGCCGACCTTCTCGGCAGAGCGCAAGGGATAGAAACAATCTTTCACTACCCGGGAAGCGAGAAGGTAGCAATCGTTATAAGATTCGTTCTCTTTGTAGGAGGCACGGGTATCACTGACGTACATCATCCGGTCCCGATAGTCTTCCGGAGCGTAATTGGCGGTACGCATCTGCCATACGATCACGATCACCATGATCATGCAAATCGCCAAGGCCGTACCGAAGATAGAGACTCCGGAAAGGAGCTTGTTCTCTTTCAATAAGGCCCAGGCTTGTTTTAGATAGATCTTGTACATATTCATTTGATTTAATTATACGATTCAGTCGGTGGGAGACGGGGCATTATATGTTATCCGTCATACCGCAGCGCCTCGGCCGGCTCCATCTCGGCGGCCTTGCTGGCGGGGAGCCAGACGGCGAGCAGGATGACGACAGCCAGCAGTATCCATGTCAGGATATTCACCAGCAAGAAACGGAGCGGCAGGATCGCCGGCCAGTAATGCTCCGGCAAGGTCCCTTTGGGGATGTCCAAGAAGCCGACCATCACGAATTGAGCCTCTATCAACAAGGCGAGCGGGGTAGCCATGAGTAACAGGCATATGCCTCACGAGCCATCTGGCTACGTATCTCTTCGCGGGGCGAACCGATCGCCATGCGCAACCCGATCTCTCCCCGGCGCATCCGCACCCGGTACCAGAACGTACCCATCACGCAAAGCAGGATATTCAGTCCCAAGAAGGCCATCAACGCCATACGGACCCGGTAATCGTAGGTAACGCCAAAGGAATAATCGGTATCGGCCTTGATCCGGTCATAGGAAGTCAGGCGTTTCAGGTAGAAGTTCCCCACCCGAAGCTCACGGCTCATCTTCTCCCGGAACGTATCGGCGAAACGAGGACCAGCCACGGCAGGATCGATCCGTATGAAATAATTCATCTCGGGGATCTCCTCCACCGAGGGACGGATCGCGAAGAATGCGGCACCTTGAGGTAAACGATTATCAAAACGCTTGATATCCTCTAAGACACCCTTTACGATATAAGTCGGCCCCTCCTCGTCAAAAGGGTCTTTTACCTCATGCCCAACGGCGGAAGCTCTCCAAATACCTTTCGCTCCACCATCCGGGTGGTTACTATAGCGCGGGGGTCTCCCCAATCAAAATCCGATATAGATACCGCACGTCCGTCTTTGGCGTACGAATGGTTGAAGACCGACAGGAAATCCGTGGAAGGATCGATCGTATACCTCATGGCCGCTTCCCGCTTGCTCGTATCGGCCACGTCCGCCAAACCTATGCCGTAATAACAGCCGGTATAAGGCATGGAGTAACAGCCCGAGCTGCGCCCATCGCCTTCACCCCCGGATAATCGCGCAGGCGGTCTTTTATCCGCTCATAATTTTCCAGCATGGCTATCGAGTCGCTCTCGGCGGCTCGATAGTCGGGGGAGGTTTCCGCAAGAGGCCCATTTCTACCTGCCAGACATTCGCGTAGTCACGTCCGGAGGGGAGGCTACGGTTATAGATCTCCACGAAGAAGTAATCCACCATGTACCACGCCAGACAAAAAGCGAGCAGCAACTCCACGCACACCCACACGTTGCTACGCCAGCGGTTCATCAATTGTATCCAAGTCATTTTCCACATATCTTTCTTCCCTCCATTTAAGCGTTCAACGAATCAACGATAGGTCGCCTTGACGCACGCCAAGCGGGCCACAACGCCGACATCAGGTTTAACAGGAAACATACGCACAAAGCGATCAAGAAGACCCACGGTTTAACAGCATCCCCATGGAAAGCGATACGTCCACGCCATCCGGGGCGGCCTCCGAAAACCCCTTGCCGATCTTGAAGACCCACGAACTGGCGAACGTCACCAGCAGGAAGGAGAACAGCAGTCCCACCAAGCCGCCCAGCAGCGTATACAGGAAGTTCTCTATCAAGACCTGTCCGATCAACGATCCCTTGGGAGCCCCGAAAGCACGCCGCACGCCCAGCTCGCCCAGACGCCGTTCCATGCGGGAATCGGCCATGCCCGAGAGGCTGACGGCGGGGACGAGCAGCAGGAGCAGGAAAATCACCCCATAACGGCTCAAGTCTCCCACGATATCCGGCTCCACGTTCGACCAATACCGGAAGATACTCTCCCAATGGCGATCCGGCTGCCCAAGAAGGGAGAACTCACGTTTGCCATCCACGTTCAACGATTGTGAAGCGACGCAC
>ENA-OQCK01000180-OQCK01000180.1-human-gut-metagenome-genome-assembly--contig:-NODE-180-length-37980-cov-3.412675_pt1 | contig 37980 bp, 38 predicted proteins | sample MGYA00242498_ERZ504578 | MGnify/ENA primary metagenome ERZ504578 (study PRJEB26092, sample SAMD00036229) | human gut metagenome | host: Homo sapiens | study: EMG produced TPA metagenomics assembly of...
AGCAAGGTGATTATTGATGTAGGCATTCCGGCAACCGTGGATGATGCGGCTTGTGTGACTGTGGCCAATACCCTGCTGAATAAAAATGATTTGATTGCCATTTATGCGTCCAACGAATTTACAGCCAAGAACCTGGTGACAGCCAATGAGAGTCTTCAGGTGCTGGGGGTAGATAAAGTAATCGGCGTTGGATTCGACTCAGGCGCCATCCAGCTTGATGCTATCAAGAGTGGTGTCTTAGCAGGTTCCATCACGCAGAATCCGGTACAGATTGGATATCAGGCGGTTACCCTGCAGCCAAGGCAGCCAAAGGAGAACCGGTAGAGGATGTTGATACTGGCGCACTGTGTATGACAGCGCCAATATGGATTCAGCGGAAGTAGCTCCGTGTCTCTATAAGTAATATTTTGTTAGCCAGTTGTTTAATCATAACTTGGTTAGACGGCTGGCTGCACCATTCAGCATATAGCGGTATTAAGGAGGAAAATCTTGTTTTTCGGATCTTTCGTGCAGACGGAAAAACGGTGGCTCTCGTAAGAAGGCATTGACTGATTAGGTTGAATTGGTATATTGACATTATTTTGGAAATTGTTATAATATTAAAATAAAAATCAGATTCAGATTATGGGGTTTCCGTATGGAAGAACGGGCAGGTACAGGACAAAGCGGCAAGAAATCATATTAGATTGTTTGAAAAAACAGAAATCCCGCTTCCTTACCGTAGACCAGTTTGCGGACCTGTTGAGACCTGGGGACATGGTTGCGGGTATTATGGGGGAGGGGACGGTAACTCCCGTTTAAGGGAAAACAGAAAGGAGGAGACGAAGTGAGCTATTTGGTAAAGCATAAAAAAATCTTTGCGTTCGTGACAGCGTTTCTTGTAACCGCTGTGCTGCTTCTCTCCGGCTTTTTTATTGTCACACATACAGAACATGAGTGTACAGGTGAGGACTGTCCTGTCTGCGCGGAGCTTCAGGCATGCGCTGCCACAATCCGCTTGATAACAGAAGCGGCAGGAACAGGTGCCGTCGTCATCTTTGCATATATCATTACTCAAAAACTCTTAATATCTTACCAGACCGGACTCTATATGTGCCCGGTTTCTTTGGTCAGCTTAAAAATCCGTTTAGATAATTAAAACTTCCTTCCAGCAAGGCTGTTTTCTATCCATAATATTTTTAATTCCCTGGGTCAGCGTACTTTTTTGTCAGGCTGCACGGTCAGGGGGGACATTATGGCCGGAAATCTGCCTTGTTTTTTTGTGTACGCATTTATTATGTATCACTGTGAAAAAACATATCAGGAAGGATGATCATTATGAAAAAAATTTAAAATTTACATTCTGCGCACTGGCCGTGACGGCTCTTGTTTCCGCTGTTGTGCTTTCAGGGTGCTCCGGAAATACCGCCGCCCCAGGGGCCTCTGATACAGAGCCTGTCTCAAACACCGCCGCGGTAAGCAGGGATGAAGAAAGCACAGGCGCAGCTTCACCAGAGTCAGAAGAATTCAGTGCTGAGATTGAAGCAGAGGATACGGACGGGCAGAAACTGAAGGTAATGGCCAGTTTTTATCCCATGTATGATTTTGCCGTCAAAATCGGCGGTGATAAAGCGGAGGTGACAGACATGGTCCCGGCCGGCACAGAACCCCATGACTGGGAACCGGCCGCAACCGATATCAAGAACCTGGAGGAAGCAGATCTCTTTGTCTATAGCGGCGCCGGTATGGAGCACTGGGCCGATGACGTGCTTGCCAGTCTGGAAACAAAGCGTCTGGTATCGGCGGAAGCTTCCGCCGGGCTTACCCTCAGGCCAGGACACAGCCATGATGAGGAAGAACATGAGGGAGCGGAGGAGCACGCAGAGGAAGAGGAACATGACCGCGGCCAATTCGATCCCCATGTATGGCTGAGTCCGGTGAACGCGAAGAAAGAAATGGAAAACATTAAGAATGCTTATGTCAAGGCGGACCCGGACAACAAGGATTACTATGAAGATAATTATAAGACCTATGCGGTCCGGTTTGACGAACTGGATCAGGAATACAAAGATACCCTGTCTGCCCTGCCTGGCAAGAGCATTGTAGTGTCCCATGAAGCGTTCGGTTATCTCTGCGATACCTACGGGCTGACCCAGATGGGCATCGCGGGACTTTCCCCTGATACGGAACCGGACCCGGCCAGAATGGCGGAAATCATTGACTTTGTAAAAACGAACCATGTCAAAGTTATCTTCTTTGAAGAATTGGTAAGCCCGAAGGTGGCAGAGACAATCGCGGCGGAAACAGGAGCCCGGACACGGGTTTTAAATCCCTTGGAGGTTTAAGTGATGAGGAATTAAAAAACGGCGCGGATTACTTCACCGTAATGGAAGATAACTTAAAGCAGCTTAAGGCGGCGCTTGAATAAAAACAGGAACAGGAGTACTGAGGATGGATGCCGTTGCAGTGAAAGGACTGGATTTTTCCTATGGAAATACCCGGATATTAAGGAACATCAATTTTACCATCCCGAGGGCCGGTTTGCGGTCCTGCTGGGGCCAAACGGGGCAGGAAAAAGCACCCTGTTAAAGCTCATGCTGGGGGAACTTCCGTTAAATGGACAAAGGGGCAGAATTGAACTTCTGGGACAGGAGATACGGCAGTTCAAGGACTGGCAGAAGGTCAGCTATGTTTCCCAAAACGGCATGGCATCCTGCCAGAATTTTCCCGCTTCCGTGGAGGAGCTTGTCCAGGCGGATTTATACGCCCAGATCGGAAGATTCCGGTTTGCGGGAAGAAAGGAGAAGGAGCAGGTCCGCGGCGCGCTGAACCAGGTCGGAATGGGGGATTTTGCAAAACGGATGATTGGCCGGCTGTCCGGAGGGCAGCAGCAGCGGTCCTGCTGGCAAGGGCGCTGGTGAACGCCCCGTGGCTTTTGTTGCTGGATGAACCCACTTCCGGTATGGACGAAGACAGCACCACCTTATTTTACCGGCTGCTGTATCAGATTAACCGGGAGCAGGGGGTGACCATCTGGATTGTCACTCATGACCGGAAGCGGCTCATGGCTTATGCGGACGATATCTGGCTTTTAGAAGATGAAAGCTTGAAACCGGTTCAGACGGGCAGGAAGGAGAACAATTTTGGAAATCTTTGAATATGCGTTTATGCGGCGGGCCTTTATTGTGGGTATTCTTCTGGCGGCCGTTATCCCGTGTATCGGGCTCGTGATTGTATGTAAGCGCCTGTCCATGATTGGGGATGCCCTGTCCCACACCTCGCTGGCCGGGGTGGCGGCCGGGCTGATCCTGGGGCTGAATCCTGTCTTGACCGCTGCGGCTGCTGCGTGGTTGCCGCCATTGGGATTGAGGCGATACGCAGGAAGATTCCCAGGTTTTCGGAAATGTCCATCGCTGTCATTATGTCCGCCGGGATTGGCCTGGCGGGCGTTCTGTCGGGATTTGTTAAAAATGCAGCCAATTTCAACAGCTTCCTGTTTGGGAGTATTGTGGCAATCAGTAACGGGGAGTTGTATCTGGTAATCGCCGTCAGCATGGCGGTTCTGCTTATGTTTCTGCTTATGTACAAAGAACTGTTTTATGTGTCCCTGGATGAACAGAGCGCCAGGCTGGCCGGGGTGCCTGTAAAGACGGTGAACTTCCTGTTTACTGTTTTAATCGCGGTGACAGTTTCTGTCGCCGCCAGGACGGTGGGAGCTCTCATCGTCTCATCCATGATGGTGGTTCCCGTGGCCTGCGCCATGCAGTTTGGAACGAGTTACCGCCAGACGCTTACCTTTGCAGTGGCGTTTAATATTCTGTTTATGATTACGGGCTGTTTGCGGCATATTATTTGGGATTGAAGCCGGGCGGTACGATTGTTCTGGTGGGAGTGATATTTCTGATACTGGTGTTTGCAGGAAAGAGAATTCTGAGGCGGAAATAATCACATGAAATGGCCAAAGAGAAAAGGACAATACGGAATCAGGAGGTATTGCGGACGGGATTAATATATTGGAAAAAAGATAAGAGGTGCATCCGGATTCCACCTACAGAGGGGCCAAGGCAATCCTGGCTCTGACCGGATATAACGGCATCCTGGGATGCCGTACCGGCCTGTGTAAAAAAACTGACACAGGCGCTGAAAGAGGACGGCTATGAGTTCTCTTCCCATTCCTGGGGGCATCGGGATAGAGGCAGCCTGCAGAAAGGAGTGTATATGACGGACGTTTATGTGATATCCGGCTTTTTGGGAGCGGGAAAGACGACACTGATTAAAACAATGGTGCGTTCCGCGCTCAGGAACAAGAAAATTGTTGTGATTGAAAATGACTTTGGGGAGGCCGGGATTGACGCCGGACTGCTTAAGGAATGCAGCCTGGCTGTTACCGGCTTAAGCGACGGGTGTATCTGCTGCAGTCTGGCCGGAGACTTTGAGAAAGCGATGGAACGCATATTAAAGGACTACGCGCCGGATGCTGTATTGGTGGAGCCATCCGGCGTGGGCAGATTATCCGATATTATTAAAATCTGTTTAAAACAGGAGGACAGGGGCCTCATCCATCTGAAGAAGACAATAACCGTGGTGGATATACGGTCATTTGATAAATATAGGAAAAATTACGGGGAATTTTTTGAGGACCAGATTGCCTATGCCGATTTGATCCTGTTAAGCCGCCAGGAGGAAGATGTACATGAAATCCAACCAGTAAAGGCAAAACTTCGGAAACTGAATCCGGAGGCCAGGATCGAGGCAGACTTTTGGGAATCCATTCCCGCATCCGTATTCCGGTATGGCCCGCGAAACAGCGGCATCTTCAGACTGGAGATGGAAACAGCGGTATCCATGAAACCCGTGCGGATCCGCAGCCCCAGGGAACCGTCCGGGAAGCTGGTTTTATCCGCCGTCATTTTGCCAGGGAGGTTTTTTCTTCTGTCACAATTGAGTGGAAAGAGCCTATTACGGAGGAACGCTGAGAAAAAGGGTTCTGCGTGTTGTGAAACATGCAGAGGGGGAAATTCTCAGGGGAAAGGGGATTGTGACAGACGGACGCCGGGGACTGGTCTTTCACTATCTGCCGGGCAGTTTAAGTATTGAACCTGTAAATATAGTTGGAAACCAGGTCTGTTTCATAGGCACCGGCCTGGATGAACAGCAGATACGCACATTATTCAGAGAGGAAACAACATGACAACGCCGGTATGGGTCATAACCGGACTGCTGGATTCGGGAAAGACCACACTCATCAACCAGTTGATTGAACAGGAGCTGGATGAGCAGGATATCCTGGTCATCAGTTTGAATCAGGAGAGACACCTCTGACAGAACAGGAACGCGTGAAAGAACTGGTATTCTCCAAAAACCAGCTGGAACAGATTCCATTCGGCATTGCGGATACAATCACTCGCTATATTGACAGGCACAGCCCTGATTTAATCCTGGTTGAATGGAACGGAATGGAGCATTTCCATAGACTGGAGGAAATGCTTCTCCAGTTCACGCAAAAGCGGTACTGAGTATTGAAAAGGTGGTCTATGCAGCGGACGGCGCCAGCTTTAAGGCCAGGATTCCAGACGCGGGAGCGGCCGCGTTTTCGCAGATTGCGGGGAGCGACTGCGCTTATGTCAGGCTGAGAGGACATCGGCGGAATCGGAATGACATGGATGTACTTTATAACTGCAATCCGGATATTCGGGTCTATACCAGCCGGGATCGTTTTGCGCGCGCCTTATTCCGTTTCGGCATGAAGCCCCGGCATTGTTTCCTGATGATTCTGACCGCGGTCATGTTGTATATGATGGTTTTTCCGCTGCTGAATGAAGTGGGGGTTCCGTCCGGCCGGTATGTCAGTATATTCCTTGGGGTTTTTCTGCAGGCGGCACCTTTTTTGGCGATTGGCGTCCTGCTTTCATCTCTGATCCAGGTTTACTTAAGAACGGACTGGATTCAGAGAAGGTTTCCCGGAAAAATCCTGGCGGGACAGCTCTTTGCGGTGATTGCCGGTTTTTGCCTGCCGGTATGCGACTGTGCGTCTATCCCTGTATTTAAAAGCCTGGTCAAAAAGGGGGTGCCCATGCCGGCTGCCGTGACCTTAATGCTGGTATCTCCGATCATTAACCCGGTAGTCATCCTCTCTACCTGGTATGCGTTTAACGGCAATTACAAAATTGTCGCGGCCAGATGCGGATTAGGAATACTGTGTGCCGTACTCTGCGGATTAACCTATCTTTTTAAACCGCCTGCGGATTATCTGATAGAACAGGCCATGCCTTTCCGGGCGGTGTGTGTGGATTACAGCCTTCCGGCAGAAACCGGCACCCGGCTGTCACGTTTTTCGCTGATGATGAGGCACGCCCAGAATGAATTTTTCTCAGTGGGGAAATTCCTGCTCACAGGAATCTTTGCATCCACACTGTTCCAGGATATGATTCCCCAGGCAGTGGCTGCGGGCGGCGCTGGGGCGCCCTGGAAAGCGCTTCTGGTGATGATGGGGCTGGCCTTTGTGCTGTCCCTCTGTTCCTCCTCCGACGCGGTGGTGGCCAGAAGCATGGCCGGGAGTCTTCCGGCGGGGGCTGTCCTTGGATTCATGGTGTTCGGCCCCATGATGGACATCAAAAATGCCGCCATGCTGCTTTCCGGCTTTAAATCCGGTTTTGTTATACGCCTTTTTGCAACCACATTTCTTGTCTGTTTTATTGTGACAGGGGTGTTTATAACAGGGGGAAGCGGAGGAATCGGGATATGACGCTGCGGGGAAAAGGAATCAACCTTCAGGTACTGACAGAATGTATCTGTTATCTGCTGTTTGGATACCTGTTGTTTCAGCTTACTTTTTCAGGCGGGTATTTAAACTATGTGACTCCAAGGATGAAGCCGTATCTTTACGGCATGTCTGCTTTAATGCTTTTATGGGCGGTGTTTACCGGAAGATACTTACTGACACCCCGGTATCGGGTAAGGCTGGCCCGTTCCTTTGTTTTTATTATTCCGATTCTGCTGCTTGCCTTCCGCCCGGCCGATCCTGGGGGAAGCAGTATGGTCAGAAGCTATGAGAGCTCCGGTTTTTCCATGGGGTTTTTGGAAAGGCGGAACCGATGCTTATCCGGAAGATGATACCGGACAGTCCTATGGAGAGGAAAATCCATGGTATGACTTAAGAGGTCTGGATGAGGCAGAAAAAACCATTACGATTGCAGATGAAGATTACTACACATGGATGTATGAATTGAGTAATTTTTATGAAAGGTATGAAGGTTATACCGTTGTAATGAAAGGCTTTGTATTCCGTACTCCGGACATCCAAAAAAATGCGATTTGCCCTGGTCCGGCTGTCCATGTGGTGCTGTGCCGCGGATTTAACCCCAATTGTTTCTGGTGGACAGTGACAGTGAAGTGACATTCAAGGATGACGACTGGGTGACGGTAACGGTACATTTGGAATCAGCGAGCACGAAGAGTCTCTGATTTTAAAGGCTCAGAGCATTGAAGCAGCCGGGAAGCCTGAAGAAGAATACGTTTATCCGTACTTTTAATCGGAAAATATGATGAAGGAGAATTAAAAGGGAAAAGATAAGGATTGAAAAATGAAAGCGGCCGCACTGTTTATTTAACAGACAGAATTCGGTTACTTGTAAAAAATGAAAATAGGCTTCTTGTGTGATAGAATTATATATCAATTGCAAGAGGTCTATTTTTATAATGAGAAAATCTAATACAAATTGTTATTGACATGAAACATCCTTTAATTCAGATCATCATGAAGTATTAAAAAAATGCACAGTATGAGGCACAAGCATCATAAAAATCATCCGTATATTGATTGTTAATGTATTCCAAAAAATCAGGGGAACTCTGTAAAAGGGAGATTTCTTCCTGATTTTTTCGTGTATAGAGCCGGGTATAACTCAATTAATTATATTGGTGATTTTGTGGCAACTTTTAAATTTGTTATATGGATGCTTAAAAGGAACAGTCATTTTTTGTTTAGCGATAAGGATAATCGTCTATAATCAGGGCAATATAAATATTTATAAAAACCATATAATGTAAGGAGCAGAATGTGATGAAAAGAAATGGAAGGCTAATAAAAAGAATCGTTACGCAGGAATCTGTTAATAGATATTGTGAATGGCTTTATGGGTGTGAAAAAAGTAGTGGAACCATTAAACAATACAAGTATTATTTAATACTATTTATGCAATACATGAATGGGAAGAGTGTGGAGAAAAGTGATGTAATTATGTGGAAGGGAATCCTGAGAGAGAGAATGGCTCCGGTAACGGTCAACAGTGCACTGGCAGCAGTCAATGGATTTTTGACGCATAATGCATGGCAGGATTGCCGGACAAAATTTTTGAAGGTAAGCCGCAGGGTATTTTGTCCGGAAAACAGGGAAATAGATAGAGATGAATATAAGCGTTTGGTGAAATGTGCTTACAAAAGGGGCGATGAAAGAATGGCTATGCTCCTTCAGACTATATGCGCTACGGGAATACGAGTTTCTGAAGTTCCCTATATTACTATAGAGGCGGTAAAACAGGGAAAGGCAGAGGTTGAATGCAAAGGGAGAATAAGGACCGTTTTTTTGACTCGCCGTTTGTGTTATATGTTGCTGGACTACGCAAAGAAAAGTCATATTGACAGTGGGATGATCTTTGTGACAAGAAGCGGGAAGGCACTTGACAGAAGCAATATATGGCGAAACATGAAAAAACTGTGTGAAGGAGCGATGTATTATGGGATAAGGTATTTCCGCATAATTTTCGTCATTTGTTTGCCAGGCTCTATTATGAACAGGAAAAAAACCTGGTTAGGCTTGCGGATATATTAGGGCACAGCAATATTAATACAACAAGGATTTATACAATGGAGAGCGGACGCAACCATATGAGACAATTAGAAAAACTTGAAGTATTGTTTGACTTTTACAACAAATTTTCTCTTTTGTTGTAAAAACATTCATACAACCACAATTATTTTACTACATATTTCGAAAGAAGTCTACAGAAATTCTTAATAAATATTGTAATATTATGTTTTTAGACATAATAAAATGGCCAACTGATTTTTTTGGGGTTGGCCTATTTGTATTGTTTGCATCTATGAGTTTTAGATTCTAAAAAACTTTTTCTACTAGGTTTTCGCCTTCTTTCCACTGAATTTTGAAGCAGATTTACAACAAAAGAGAAAATTTGTTGTAAAGGGAGAATTATTTATGAAAAGAGTTTATGGGCCATGTTTACTGATTCTTTTTCTTTGTTTAGCCGTTATATGGAGTCTGCCGGCCTGCGGAATGAATGCTCAGGCTCAGACTCAGATGAAGGACATAGAGTTTGAAAAAAGAGGCAGACATGCTGAGGAAATGACCGGCAGAATTCCCGATTATGAGGTCTGCGGAGATAAAATGTTAGAACTGATTGAAAACAGCGAGGAACTGTCAGAATGGAAGGATTCAGGAGTTGTTTTTGGTACAGTGGAGGATGCTTTGTCATTTGGCCGTTATTTTTACCGTTACATATATCTCGGAAAACAGGAAATCCGGCTGGCAGTGGGAGAGAAGGGGGACAGGGCTGTTGTTTATGTGCAGTGTGACGATCCTCACCAGGCTGCGATACAGCATAGGCAGACAGAGGACAGGCTTTACGATATTGTAGCGGAAGGAGCCGGCATGGCTGAAAGAGAGAAAGCCTCATTTTTTTTACGAGTGGGCTATAGCAAGGTGGAATATGACACGGAACTAAAGAGGAAAACGGTTTACGAGGCTGTAATGGAAGGGCGTTCCGTGTGTTGGGGGTACGTCTCTGCATATCTGATGTTATGCAGAATGGCAGGTATGGGATGTGAACCGGTCTACGGCGGGGGTCACGCTTGGAACCGAGTTTGGATTGATGGGGGATGGAAGCATTGCGATATTACATGGGACAAGAGTACGGGCTACGCCGATGGAAACTGGTGCCGGAGGCGGAAATGGAGGAGGACCCCATACACAGGACTTTTCTGAAGAAAATGGAGGACTCAGCCAGAGGAGAGTTTCGCCAAAGCGTCAGCAGATGACTGAGTTTCGCAGGGCGGAAAAACGGCGGCGGATTCGAAGAAAAATGATACGGTATCTGACAGTGGCAGGTCTGACAATTGTTGTGGGAATAAGAACTTATTTTTTTGTTTCGGAAGGGGCATCTGTTCAGAATTATATTCAGGTACCGCCGTTGACTGTGGTTTTGGAGAGCACAGAGGCGCTGGGAGGTTCCGAGAAAGTAACAGAGAACGCAGCACCTGTAGATGTACCAAGGACGATGCAGAAGCCGCAGATGCACTGCAGTTGGCAGATAGTTTGCAGCCAGGAAACTGGAATGGAAATGCATTGTTTGCAGTAATAGGTGAAAATGAAGTCCAGGAAGCATACATAGGGGAATTGGCTGTGGCGGCCTACTGTGGCTGTCAGTACTGTATCGGAAGATCAGACACCTATGTCACTTGGTCTGGACGACTTCCGATACAAGGAACAACCGTGGCGGCTGACCTTAATGAGTTTGAGATTGGTGACGTGCTCAGAATCGGACCGGACATATATCGGGTGGAAGATAAGGTGTCGCCTGGAGCCAGGGAAGCATTATGCCTGTATTTCTCCAATCATGCAGACGCCATTGCGTTTGGCAGACAGATACTGCCGGTTTTTAAAATAAAATCTAGAGAGGAACATTTGGGAGAGCCCTTAGGGATTTTTGAAGTGACTGGTTACTGTGGCTGTGAAAAATGCTGTGGATTGAAAGGTGGATTGACTAAGGCAGAGAAAATCCCGAAGGCCGGGCATACAATTGCGGCAGATCCAGAGGTGCTTCCTATGGGGAGTAAAGTGGAAATTGATGATATTATCTATGTGGTGGAAGATACTGGAAAGTTAGTGAAGGGAAATGTGATAGATATTTATTTCAATACCCATGAGGAAGCAGTGAGGTTCGGCAGACAGAAGATAAACGTTTATTTAGTGCCGTAATTGGATTGCAATGGAAGGATGGGGCTGGCCAATGTATCTGAAGTTTTGTGAATTGAAAGATTACCTGCTGGTGGTGGGGGCCTCAGCAGTTTATATATAGATACAATAGCAGAAAGGAAAGAATGAAATGAGAAAAAGCATGACAGTAATCATGGCTTTAACGTTGTCTGTGGGATTTTCAGCTGCTTTGGGGATGGGAAGCGTACAGGCGGCAGAAGGCTGGACCAAGATAAATGAGGAGTGGCGATATTATGACCAGAACGACCAGCCGGTAACCCTGACATGGAAAAAGTCAAAGGATTATTGGTATTATCTGTCGGAGGACGGAACCATATTGAAGCATTGTGTGTTCAGGGATAAGGATTCTATTTACTATGTGGATGAAGAAGGGAAAATGGTACAGGACACATGGATATATGCAGATGCAGGAAGTGTTGCCATAGATGGGTTTGAAGAGCTGGTACTATTTCGGTGCAGATGGGAAAGGTTACCGGCGTAAGAACAGCAGCTTTAAAAGGAACATTGGAGGTAGTATCTACATATTTGACGAAAATGGGAAGATGCTATCTGGATGGTTTGACGAGGACGGGAATCCCATTGAGGATTCAGACACCCCTTTTGTAGAAGGGGTTTATTATGCGAGGGAGGATGGAAGACTCCTGACCGGGGAATGGCTGGATTATGGGGAAATCGATGAAGGAATCGGGGGTTCCGACCTAGACAGTGAGGTTGCAGGAAGAAACTACACGGATTATGACAAGATGTGGATTTTTTTGACAGCCATTCAAAGAAGGTTAAGAGCAATGGAGACCGTCTTAGACAAAAGACCATCAATGGAGCCAAGTATGGTTTTGATGAAAATGGCATCATGATTCCCTGGTGGAGTAAGGTGGCTAGTATCAGCAATGCAGATAAGAGTAATCCCAGCAGCGATGTTTCAGCCCGGTATTATTCCGGCTATGACGGTGGGGCGCTTCTGAAAGACAGTTGGTTTTGGATGTATCCATCGGAGAATCTGGATACGGAAGATTACTATGATCAGGAATGCAGTTGGTGGCATACAGATGAAAGAGGCGAGGTATATCGGAACCGTATTCGTAAAATCAATGGACGTTCCTATGCTTTTGATGGGATTGGCAGGATGCAGACAGGTTTTGTCCTCTTCGATGGAAAGTCTGAGTTTGTAGCCCGCTATGAAGTGGATGACTGGAGCTCAGAGGATTTTATTGAAGGAACTATATATGGTATTGAGAAATCAGATCTGTATCTGTTCTCTCCGGATGAGCTTAATGATGGTTCCATGCAGATTGGAAAGGATATAGCGGTGGAACTGGAAGATGGGGTGTTTCATTTTGGGTTTGCCTCCAACGGAAAGGCGTTCGGTAACCGAAATCGGCTTCAGAAAAAAGAGGGCATGTATTATATCAATGGTCTTCGTCTGGAAGCGGATGAGGAATACGGATACGGGGTTGTAAAAGTAGAAGATGGTGCGGATGCCTATTATCAGGTTGTGGATACCAGGGGAAAAGTGATTGAAGGCAAAAAGAAGATTGTAAAGGATAAGGAGGGCGGTTACCTGCTTATTATTCGAAACCGTTTGGCGGCTTGGTGCGGGGATGAGGATAAGCCAAGGTGGAGAAAAGGAGAGGAAGGAACCGGATTTTACCATTATGATAGGGGGAACAAGGAGGATCATTTTGCCGGAGGACTCATTGCGGCTGCGGGCATGGAGCCTGACATTGACGGTCTGCCGGAGGAAGAACGGCTAAATTTTTAAAAGGAGATGAAACAAATGAACAGCGGCATATATAGATTCTATAAACGCCTGACGGCCATGTTGCTGGCCATATGCATGATAGCGGGGCTTGTTATGGGACAGCCCAACATTCTGTCCTATGCATCCACGGAGCTGTTGGATGAAAACCTGGGAGAGGGGGCCAGCGAGGCAACTGCATATACCTGGAAAAATGGTTCTGTGACCGGCCAGGGAGGCGGCGGGCAATCCTGGCGTTTTGATCTTAGAGGCCTGCAGGCAGGGCAGCATAATTATGCTCAGGCCGGTATTAAAACAACTTACAGTAACGGAGGGTATGCAACCTGGTTTCAGGTGGGAACCAATGCTAAACAGCTGATAGGAGGCAGTACAAACGGCGGGGTACAATCACTGGACGCCTATGGCATAGAGGTGAAGATCGCTGTATCTCCGAGTCCGGATAATAAATATGTATTTGTTGATTACTATGTCTATGATAAAAATGGTCAGGGCGGCTCAACTGGCAGGACTATCAAAATGGGAACGGGAACCGATGTCATGATTGGAGGAACCCAGGAAGATGACTATGCAACGGTATATAAAAATGACCGAGGTTTTCATATGGTCAACCAGCATGTCAAAACCACCTTTGACTGCATCACAAACGACAGCAGCCTTGGGGTGACACCTCCTGATACCAGATGGATTGGTCATTACAATTCCTGGGGAAGCAATGTCTTTAATGAGAGCTCCAATGATGTGGTAAGCGGCACTGATTCGGGAATGGCCTATTCATGGGAGTTTCAGCTTCATCCGTATGAGACGGTTCACAGGAGGGTTGCATTTGCCATCAGAGACACCTCCTATTATGTATCAGACCAGTACGGCCAGGACTCTACCAGCGCAGAAGGAACCTACAGCAGTCCTTTTAAAACCATTGAATATGCGCTTAATAAAATCGGAAATAACAAGGGGTATATTTATGTAATGGATTATCCGGAGATTTCGTCCGCTATTGATGTGACGGGAAACAGCCAAAAGGATATTACCATTGCCAGTACGGATTATGACCATGAGGGGCATCCTATGAATGAGGATGGTGATTATATTAAAACCCTGACGCGCGCATCCGGGTATACGGGTCCGCTGTTTAACGTATCAGCCCCACTTTAAAGTTTACTGACATTGTCCTGGACGGAAACCATGCGGAAAGTCAGGATCCCCTGATATCCGCTTCATCCGGAAAGCTGGAGATTAACAGCGGCGCTGTAATCACTAACTGCAGCGGCAGTGAGTCTGGCCAGGGAAGCGCGGTAAATGTAACGGGAAGCGCGGGACTGTCCATGAATTTTGGAACGGTTTCCGGAAATGTGTCCGCTGGAAAGGGAGCTGTTTATTACAATGGGTCAGGTGCATTTGAAATCAGAAACCGGAATCAGATATCGGACAACACAACTCCGTCCGGGAAGAAGGCAAACGTATACCTGGCTCAGGATAAATATATAACAGTTATGAGCGATTTGGACACGTCCCAGATAGGCGTTACAGCAGAGCAGCTTCCTCTGGCATCACCGGGAGGGATATCATCCAGCCCGGTCAGGAAGTAAAGATAGCCGTGCCGTCAATCAGTTATCCGGGGGCTGCAGGCTCCTGCCCCTTTGCGGATAATTTTAAAGCAGACCAGGAGGCGGGGAATTCCGGTGTGTATGTAAGCGCGGGAACGGAAATTCTCGGCAATGGGCGGAATGCAGTATTAAAGCGGAATGGATATACGGTGTCCTTTGTATACCGGGATTCTGCCACAGGCGGAACTGTAAATGGAGCGCCGGCAAGCACCCCCCTGTCATATGCGGGAGGAGATGCGGTTGAGGTGAACGCGCCCGCCGCCATTACTGGATATAGCCTTACAGGTGTAACCATTGACCAGGGGACAGGCGGCACTCTGAGCGCCCAGGCAGATGCCGGCGCTGTGGATTTTGGCAAGGTAACGGGAACCATGCCGGGCCAGGATGTTGTTATCACGTATGAATATACCAGAAACAGCGGTTCCATTGTATTTGAAGCCAATGGAGGGACACCGGAGCCTCAGGCTCTGACGGGTTCTGTTGGAGGAAGCGTCAATGCGCTGCTGCCTAATATCAGCCGTTACGGCTACCAGTTTGTGGGGTGGAGTACGGTCAATGACAGGATGAATCCAGATCTCATAAGCGGATTGCCGTCAGAGTTCCCGGAGGACCCGGTTACTTATTACGCAATTTTCTCACCGGACAGTAATGTGAAGTTTGATTATACGGTTGACTATGTCAATGCGGACGGTTCCATCGTGTTCCAGTCGACCACGGCCGAGGATGCCTACAGCGTGGAGGCAGAGGTTCATTCGGGGAAGAAGAACATCCATGGCTATACCTGGAGTTTGGCAGATTCCTCCACGAATCCGGCAACCTACAATTACGGTGATGGGCACGGCCCCGTTCCATTCGGAAACTTTAATGGAGGTACCGGTGACTTCTCGGGGAAGATGCCGGGGCAGGATGCGGCCGTGAAATATGGTTATCAGGTAGACCGCAGCAATCCAAATGCGAAATCCGCATTTACAGTTAAATACGTGACTGCAAATGGTACGGTTGTCCATACAGCTGACATACAGGATGTTTTCCCGGAAGATGCGATTATAGCGGCTCCGATGGATGTTTATGGCTTCCAGTACCTGTCAGGCAGCATCACGGCGGGAACTGCTGCAGATGATACGGACGGGCATCTGGTAAGCGCTGTCCAGGGCAGTTTTGACAGCGATGGAAGGTTTACGGGAACCATGCCGAACCAGCCGGTTGAGATAACGTACCTGTATGAAGCCACGGAAGAGGGCTATGAGTATAAGATTCATTATTTGGATAATGGCACGCAGGATGAAAGGCTGAGAAACATTACAGGACCGGATGCCCAAAATGTAACAGCGGATACGCCTGTGACCGCCGAATTTAAAAATCTGTATGGTTATGTGTTCCAGGCTGAACGCTCGGAGCCTGCATCCGCGGGAACCTTTGACAGCAGCCATAATTTTAACGGAATTATGCCGAACGACCGTCTGGCTGTCACCTATCGTTATGACAGAGACCCGTCAAAATGGGCGGATTTGATTTACCGGGCAGGAGAACATGGGAGCCTGAGCCGGGGAAGTAATACATCGCCTGATGTAACGGCCATGGCTGGAGGAACTTACAAAGCTTCCGTGCTGCTCAATGACGGAACAGATGAGGGTGCTGCAGGCAGCTATACATGGAATGATATACTGGAAAAGAGGCTGGCTCCTGAAGCGGCTGCAGACACCTATTACCGCTTTGAAGGCTGGTTTATCGACCAGAATGGAAACGGAATCAAGGATAGTGGTGAGGAGCTGCTTTCAGCCGGCAGCCGATTTACAGGTTCGGCTACCGTGACTGCATACTTTGCGGAAGATCCGGACCAATGGGTTGATATTCATTTTACAGCAGGAGAGCATGGAACCATAGATGCGGGGGAAAACGTAAATCTCCATATCCAATACGACCGTACCTGGGCCGACATCACGGGAAATCTGCCCGCCTATACACCGGAGGTCAATTATCTGGTTGATGGTTGGTATGATGGCGGAGCGCCTGTGGAAGATGACAGCAGACTTGTGAATGGAAATACCTATACCATACGGTTCTATCCGGACCCGGCAGTCTTTGGTACAGATGTGGCGGCGCGGGATGCATCAGCAGGTATTGATACGCAGGGAAAAGGCAGGATTACAGTCTATGGGACAACCCAGGGATATCAGTATATCATCACGGATATGGAAGGCAATATAATAGATGTGGTACGCGGGAATATATCAGGACGGGTATATTTTGAAGACCTGTATCCTGGTACGCGGTATTTAATATATGAAGCAACAGGTACGACACAGGCACAGACCGGGCGGCCCATAAACAGTGTGACTGGAATTATGAGCAGTGCGACTGAGGTTCTGGTTCCGGTAGTGGAGACCAATTACCAGGTTCTTTACGATGAGGAACATGAGGGGAAGACTGTTTTCGTGATTAAGCCGGCGGATGCGGATTCCGACTATGCCATTTTAGATCAGGACGGAAATGTGGTCGCAACTCCTGAGACGGGAGATGGGGGATGGCAGTCAGCCGGAGGCAGCCAACCGGCAAGCCTGACCTTCTCCGGACTGGATTACAATGAGGAATATGTGGTAGTGGCAAGGCCTCATGGGGCATCCGGCATCACTGCGGAAAGCAAATTGGAAGACGGGACTCACATCAGCACAGATCCAGGCGGCGAACTGGATATTCCCAACTATGTAGTGGAGGCGATTAATGGCCAGGTCCACTCTGTTGATGGAGTAGAATTAGATATCCCCAGATATGATGAGGTCCATAAAGGCGATGAAGTGGTGCTTCACGCGGAAGAAACCGATGGAAATGGACAGAATTTCCGGTACTGGAAGGTGACAATCGGGGCAGTTCCTGGAATGACAGAAACCATACGCCGTCAGGATGTGACATTTACGATGCCGGATTCCAACGTGGTTATGACAGCTTATTATGAGCGTGCGTCAGCGACACCCAGCAATGCAACGGTGACGGATGAAGTACGGGGAGGTAATAAGCATGAGATGGCTCTGGACCCCAATGAAATTGAAAACCTGGAGGAGGAGCTTACCACAGACGCAGACCGGACCCTTATGGATGTGAACCATGCAGATGTGACCTATAAGGTAGTATATAAAAAGACTGTGGTAAAGGCGACTGAATCCAATGCAATTAAACGTTCGTCTTATTATGACGGGGACCATGAAGAGGCGTATCATGGAGCCTGGGGATTAAATGTAGATATTGAACGGTATGTGAACGGGCGGAAAGTAGGTGTAGCTTCGCCATCGGAAGCAACGTTTAACACATATGTCCAGCTGGATAAAGAAGATGTAGACATGATGGACTATCAGCTGTTTGCTATTTCCGAGGATCCGGATGATGGGGAGCTGATCATTGAACCGGTTGATATGTCTGATAATCCGGAAGAGACCGGCGGTTTGTTTACATTTACGGCTCAGGCCGGAATGAGATATGTGCTTATCTATTCCAGGGCATACAGGATTTATTTTATCAATAATAAAGAAGAACCAAAATACCGTTATCATTTTAAAGTGCGCCGGGGTGAGGCACCAGGCAGTGGAGCGTATTCCTTTGAATACAGCCAAGTGGAGATACCAATCGATTCATTCATTAATAATGAGGGGATTGAATTTAATTATATTGGCTGGAGTTACCGGGAAGACCGGCTGAAGGAATTTGACCCGGACAAGGAAATCAAGAGGAAGACGTATGTATATGCGTTTTACGATGACAACAGCGGTGAAGTGAATGATGCCAGGAAACAGCTGGAGGATGCGATCAAAGCTGCAATCGAAAAATCAGACGATTACTTCCTGACACTGAAGGAGACAGAAAAGATAAGGGAAGCCATAGAAGAAGCTATGGATGTATTCGATAGAACGGGCCCCCGGGCAACTCTTGATGAACTTTTGGAGGCCTTGAACCGTTTGGAGGAAACATGTAAACCCTTCGATAAGATTCTGGAAGACCGGTATGATCATTATGACAAAATCCAGAATGGAGGAAACAGCGGAGGTACATCCGGCGGAGATGGCTGGGGAAGCGGAAGCCATGGCGGTTCAGGAAGCGGTTCAGGAAGCGGTTCGGGAGGAAGCAAAGGCGGATCGAAAGGAGGAGGTGGCAGCGCTAGGTCTGTCAGCACAGGCGGACCTGTCACAACTCCGGCGCCTTATGTTGCGGAAACCAGTAAAAGTTATGTAGTTGGAACCAATGGGAACTGGGAATTGGTTGATGCGTCCAATGATAAATGGGCCTTTGTGCTTAACGGGGGTATACGCCTGACCAGCATATGGCAAAGCTTGATTATGCCAATGGTGATGTGAATAAGAATGGTTGGTATCATTTTAATGCGAATGGTCTTATGGATTACGGTTGGTTCAGGGACGAGCATATGAACTGGTATTACTGTAATGCGAAAAAAGACGGCTGGCTGGGAAAGATGAAGACAGGATGGCATTATGATGAGGTGGATAAGCATTGGTATTTCCTGGATTTGGTTACAGGCCAGATGGTAATGGGATGGAAGGAAATTGAAGGAAAATGGTATTTCTTTACACCTCAGAATACGGCACAGACATACTCATATGACCGCAGCACCGGGAAATGGGTGTTTATGCAGAATCAGGAAAGGCCGCTTGGCTCCATGTACAGCAATGAGAAGACACCGGACGGCTATCAGGTAGGCGCTGATGGAGCTTTACAATAGCAGGAGGTTTTATGAAAAGGACAAATAAGATTAAGGCATATCTGGCCCGTGTCTTGGCCGCGGCCATGGTGATAACCATGGCCGCGCCTCCGGCGCCGGCATATGCATTGAGTTACGGGGATCCGGCAGTCATTCGGTTTGATCCCAAGGAGGGGCCGGATTTATCACATTCAAATTACATAAATGTTCCCAGAGATGGAGACCGGATTACGTATGCTGCCGGACAGGCTGGCCATCCACTGGCTGAAGCAAGTGATTTCGATGGAATTGCCGTGGAAAATCTGGTTCTGGTGACAGGCCGGTGCTGCCTGCATTTGACGCGGGTTTGAGTTGGCCGGGATATACCTTTGACGGCTGGTATAATGCAGATGGTAATAAGATACTATATCTGCCCTTCGCGTTTCCTTACAATTCAGCCACGGTCTATGAGGCACGCTGGAATGGTGATGCGTCCAGTCAGTTTGATTTTACAGTCATGCATTACCGGGACCTGAATGAGGACAGAAATGGCAGCATGAATGGAGAAGACCCGAATGCATGGCCCGAAGCGGATGACAGCCAGATATATAAGTTTTTTGATGACGGAAGCTGGACAACCCAGGTGACGGCCAATACAGCAGTATCCGCTACCTACAAACGGGATATACCGGGCTATAAGGTATCTTCTGTGATTATTAAGAACAACAAAACGCGCCGTTTTGATGATCCTTCAGGCCATGGAACATTGGGGGAGGCCGCGACCATTAATGAGTCTACACGGTCTGTCCGCGGAAATATGCCCAATGATGATCTGACTGTGGCATACAGATATGAGCCTGACAGTTCAAAGAAATTTGCCCTGCGTGTAGAATATGCAGATGGGAGTGGCCGTGCTATCCGTACTCCGGAAAGCTATCTCTATTCCGCGGAGTCGCAGGTTTCTGCTGCACCGGCACAGATTACGGCTTATACTTACCGGCGCTCAGATAAAAACAGGCAGCGGGGATATAGATGATTTGTCGGGAAGAGGGATATATTCGGCGCAGACAGCAGGATGCACATTTGATGCCCAAAAGAACTTACCGGAAAGATGCCCAATCAGCCGGTAACCGTGGTATATACTTACGAGATTGACCCTTCTTATGTAACCCATGTAACCATTAACCGGATAGACAACCATAACAATGTGCTGGCTGAGCCGGAAACAAGGGAGGTGTCTCCGAATGAAACAGTAACGGTAAATGTAGAGCGAAAAGCTGGGTATACGTATCCGCCTAATATTGGATGGAATGGAACTTTTACCGATATCAGTATGGACCAGACAGCATCCACGCTGAGTTTTAAAACAGACTTTACAGGCGGCACTGTTACGGTTACCTATAATGAAGATCTGAATGATACAACCCATTGGGCCAGGATTAACTATTACAACAGCGAACATGGAAGTTTGTCAGGAGACAGCAGCCCGCGTTCCTTACGGCTTGGCACCCACTCCATTGATACAATCACAGAAGGGATCACGCCATCTCCTGAACAGCACTATATGTTTAACGGTTGGTATAAAGCCAATGCTTCCGGTACAGGTAAAGTAGGAACCGTGTTGACCGGAGATATTGAACTGACCGGAGACCTCAAACTTTACGCGGATTTTGTGGAAGACCCGGGACAATGGTGTGATATAAGATTTGAAAGCGGAAGCCACGGCTCTATTTCAGGAACCAATTCCATGCATGTGCCGAAAGGGACTCTGTGGTCTCAGATTTCCCTGCCCCAGACCACACCGGACAGTAACTATATGTTTGCTGGCTGGTTTGATGAAAACGGGAATCAGGTTACAGACCCGAATATGACGATTCTGGCGGATCAGACTTACAGGGCACGCTTTACACCTGTGGGAGGAGATGATGGAATCCTGTGCATTCCAGATGGAACAGGAACGATAGGAAATGACGGGATAGGTAAGATTGAGATAAGCGGAGCAAATGAGGCCCGTAAATATGCCCTGACGGACAGTGATGGACGGCTTTTGGCAGTGATGACAGGGGAAGAGCTTGGCAGCGGCTGCTTTGAAGAACTGCCGCCCTGTGACAGCTACTATGTGTATGAGATGGCGGAAAGCGCAGCTCCTGTTGTTGGAGACCTACTGACAGATTCAGTAGACCCATCCTTAATAAGTCAGCCGGCCCGTGTCATGGTACCGGCTATTGGAGGGAATTATTCTATAGCGGATGATACGACAGAGGGACGAAAGAAGATTGTTATCCGCCCGGCAGGAGAAAATGCTGTGTATGCGGTTCTTGATATGGATGGAAATGTGGTCAGTCAGGATGGGAACGAAGACGGATGGGTAAGCCCGTCCGGCAGTCCGCGGACAGTAGAACTTGCAGGACTTGAACCAAATGCATCCTATATCATCGTGGCCAAACAAGCAGATAACGGCGATGCGCCTTCAGACCGTGTGATAAACGGGAGCCAGGTAATGGTAACAGGCACTTCGCAGCAGGATCGTGTGTATACCTTCCGTTTGGTGAACGGAGGTTATGTGGAATCAGTGACAAGAAACGGGGAAGCGCTGGATGTGGAAGAACATACAGATGAAGTCCTGGTAAAGGCAGGGGACCAGATCAAGATATCTGCGGAGGATATGAATCCTTCTGGGCAGTCATTTAAACAATGGGAAGTACAGATTGGTAATCTGCATATCTCATACCTGACCAGAAGAAATCAGACCGTGGAAATGACAGCGGGAGATGTAATCCTCCAGGCCATGTATGAAACGCCTCCTGTAGCGACTGCCTCCAATGCAACGGTGGATTATTCACCCAAAAACGGGATATTTGCCCTGGACAAATCAGATGAAGCACTTCAGGAATTAAAGGAAGAACTGGTTGATAACGATGAGGATAGCACAGCGCTTTCAAACGGGCAGCGGATAGCTTATACAGTTAAGTTTGACCGACATGCACCGGTGGCATCTGCTTCGGAAGCTGTGAGGCAGGAAGTGGATGACGGGGAGAGCGTTAAGACACCATGGAGTCTGGATATCGGACTTACGCGAAAGGTGGATGGAACCAATAAACCACTGGTGGAGGATGCAAATCTGACTCCAGCAATTAAAGTGTTTGGAAAATTAGACACCAGTCTTTTGGGAAATCTGGAATACAGGTTATGGAAAATTAATTTTGGAGAGGATGATGGTGATACGACCTGTGAAGAAGTCCTGATGACACCTGACCCGAATGAAAATGAAGACTTTACTGGAAGCTTTGCCTTTGAAGCTAATATCGGTGATACTCTGGTATTTAGTTATTATAAAGCGTATGAAGTGACCATCATGGATACCGGAAGGGGGCAGGTTCATACATTTAAGGTAAGGGATGGCAGGTCCTTGGATGATACGGAAGACTATATGGATTTAGATATTCACGAAGGCTATACGGATTCCGTTACAGGCATAGCGTATGAGTTCACAGGCCTGTCGAAACGCCAGTCTGGAGGAGGGATGTATGATACTTCAGATCCAGTGACAAGAGATTTGGAATTATATGCTGTCTATGAGCCGAAGACGATACCCAGTGGCAGGAAGCAAAAGAAAGGCTGCAGGAGGAGATTAATATCGCCAATGCCCTGAAGAATAATGGGTCTGTAAGCGCAGAAGACAGAGATGCCCTTACAGAGGCTGTGAATGAGGCTGTTGAAGTGCTGAACCGCCTGCCCAGACCTTCGGTTGATGACCTGGAAAATGCCTTTGATACACTGAAAGCACTGGTAGACAGTATTAGCAGTGGCGGAGGCGACAATCCCGGCGGAGGAGATAACCCTGGCGGAGGCGACAATCCTGGCGGAGGAGATAACCCTGGCGGCGCAGCTCAGGCGGCGGCTCGGGCGGCGGCTCAGGCGGCGGCTCAAAAGGTTCTTCTGGCGGAGGACGTGGACCGGGTAATAGCGGTGCAGAAAACGGTTACCGCACTTATTTGGAAGGAACCGATGGCAGATGGGATAACCTTGACCTGATTAACCATAAGTGGGCATTTGTATTGAACAACGGAGCCATATCAAAGACAGCTGGGCCAATATACGATACACACATAATGGAAGCAGCCAGATTGCCACATATCATTTTGACAGTGAGGGCGTTATGGACAGCGGCTGGTTCCTGGACCGGGATACGGACAAGTGGTATTTCCTGTCAAATGTACACGATGGCTGGTTCGGTCGAATGACAAAGGGATGGCACTATGATGATACCGATGGCAGATGGTATTACCTGAGCCCATTCACCGGAGCTATGTTGCTGGGATGGCAGAAGATTGATGGAATATGGTATTATCTAACAGCTGATAACCAGCAGAAGACTTGGACGTTTAATGAGGTATCGAAGCGATGGGAATATACGAACCGGAATGGCCGTCCATTGGGCTCCCTGTACATAAATGAGATGACGCCAGATGGATTCCAAGTCGATGAAAACGGAGCTTGGATTCGGGAAACACCTTAGGTGGAATTAATTCTGCCCCATAGTGCTTGATGGCATTATGGGGCAGAATCATAATATGCGGCAAGACGGATAAAGCCATTATCAATGAAAGAAATATGAGGGATAAGGTGATACATATGGAAGAAAGCGGGTATTATGCACTGGCAAACACGGACCGTATGAGTGTGTTTCTTATTTGTATTAAAAACAAGCAGGGAGAACTAAGTGGGAATATTGTAAATTTTTATTTAAAGGAACCAGTAGAATTTACCGGCATATTGGACTTGGGACTGAAGATTGATACATTATGCGCGAGATTGCACCGGCCGATGGCGACAACAGAGCAAGATTCTTGGACGCCCATATGAAAGAAGCATATGAGAAGCGGGAACTGGATAGAGAGCATATTCCACTGAAATACTGTACAAAGATTCAAAATATGAATCGGTTTATGGCCATAGGTACAACCGCATATGAGACGTTGGTAATTGAAATTCATCAACGGCAGTTCTCCAGTATGCAGGGGCGTATAAAAGGAAAATGTATTGAAGGAAACTATATTTCATTTCGCAGTGCACTGGAGCTGATGAGAATGCTGCGTGAGTATGAGTATATGCGAAATGGAATGGATGAGAGAACGGATAAAATATCAGGGCAATAGATAGCGAGAGGTACTAAAAAAGAAGATAAAACAACCAAAGTATTTTTGTGTTATCACAATCAACAGGCTAAAGCCCATAAACAAAAATTTGGCCTAAGCTGTTACTGCTCAGAGGCTTGAAAAGACAAGAAAAAAGCAAGAATTTAAAAGAGACATTTATACTAAAGCTATGATAGAATGTGTTTATAATAATTAAGGAGGAGCTGTCCTGTGCCCAAATCAACACTGTTCGACAGTCGTATCAAAAAATACGCATATTACGAAGCAGAAGAAATATATCGGGAGATCGGTACATCGAAAGATGGCTTAACTGGCGAGCAGGTCGAGATGATGCAGCAGCGATATGGCGTAAACAGTTTCATAACGAAAAAAAAGGATACGACAATACATCGGTTGCGGCGGGCTTTTGTAAACCCATTCAATGTGATTCTCTTTGTCCTAGGTATGATTTCGTTGGTGACGGACGTCTTTCTCGCATCCAACTTCGCCAAGAACGCCACTACTGCTATTATTATCTTTTCCATGATCCTAATTGGTGGCATGATCCGTCTGGTTCAGGAGCTACGGGCCAAAAATGCTGCAAAGCAGCTTGACCGGCTGCTCCATGAAAGCATCACTGTAAAGCGAGAAGGAGAACTTATAGAAATACCCGTGGAAGAATTGGTGGTGGGGGATATTGTCCTTTTCTCTGCGGGTGACCGTGTCCCGGCAGACATCCGGCTGACAGAGGTCACTGACCTGTTCATCTCACAGGCATCCATAACGGGTGAGAGTGCCATTTTGGAAAAGAACTGCCGTACACATAACCACGGCAGTCAGATAACACTGACCCAGCTTGAAAACCTTGTGTTTATGGCAACGACAGTCATCAGCGGTAAGGGTGAAGGAATCGTACTGGCGGTAGGCGAAGATACGCTCTACGGCAGCTTTGCAAAACCTGATTCCGATGATAAAAATTCTTTTCAAAATGGGGCCGGCTCCATCGCTTGGGTCATGCTCCGCTTTATGGCTGTACTGGTTCCCATTGTGTTTGTGCTACTCGGTATTACAGGCGGAAAATGGCTGGAATCCTTTGCTTTTGCTCTGTCGGTAGCCGTAGGCTGATGCCGGAGATGCTGCCTATGGTCATCACAGCCTGCCTTGCAAAAGGCAGCCTTACCATGAGCCGCAAGCAGACCATTATCAAAGATATCAATGCTATGCAGGGTTTTGGCAGCATGGATGTGCTTTGCATGGACAAGACTGGAACACTGACCAATGAAAGCATTCTGCTGGAATATTACATGGACGTGCTCGGCAATGAAAATACCGAGGTACTGGATTTGGCGTTCTTAAACAGTTCCTATCATTCCGGCGTCCACAATCCCATAGATAACGCAATTCTTGCCTGTCAGACTATGCCAGGGCGCGAAACGCATTATACTAATTTGCTCACTCAGTATCAAAAATAGGAGAGATTCCCTTTGACTATGCCGCAAGCTTGTCAGCACTCTTGTAACAGGCAGAAACGGAGAAAGTCAACTCATTATGAAAGGGGATATCTCCCATATCGTTGCCCGCTGTAGCCATGTGGAGTATCGGGGTGAAATTCTGCCGATAGAGAAAGGCGGGATTCAGAGCGTAGCCGCTGTGGTAGATGAGATGCTCCAGGACGGGATGAAGGTCATCGCTGTTGCACGAAAAAATATGGGATATAAAAAGCAGATTATCCCTGCCGATGAAACGGGTATGATCCTGATGGGGTATTTGGCGTTCTTTGACGCACCCAAGAAAACCGCGAAAGCGTCCGTGGCGGCGCTCAAAAGGCTAAAGGTGGCTCCAAAAATTCTGACGGGGGATCAGGTGGACGTGGCAGTCTCTGTATGCCAACGGGTGGAGATTTCTTCCGAAACCGTGCTGACCGGCGCCAGGCTGGATGAAATGACAGACAGCGAACTTAGCATGGCGGTTGAAGAAATTCATGTTTTTGCGGAGCTTACGCCGGGGCAAAAGATCCGTCTGGTTTCCGCTTTGCGCCAAAATGGCCACACAGTGGGCTTTTTGGGCGATGGAATCAATGACATTCCGGCACTTTGCGAGGCTAATGTGGGCATCTCGGTGGATACGGCAGTTGATGCGGCAAAAGACGCGGCGGACGTGGTACTGCTCCAAAAGGATCTTGGCGTGCTGGAACAGGGGATTTTAGAAGGGCGCAAGACCTTTACCAATATGCTCAAATACATTAAAATTACCGCCAGCTCCAACTTCGGCAACATCCTCTCCATTGTCTGCGCCAGCGCCTTTTTGCCGTTTTTGCCAGTGACCTCCGTGCAGATTTTGCTGCTGAATCTGCTGTACGACATTTTGTGCATCGTTCTGCCCTGGGACAACGTGGATGAAGAAGAAACCCTGTCTCCGAGGGATTGGTCGGGCAGGACGTTGGGGCGGTTTATGCTGTCCTTTGGGCCGATAAGTTCCCTGTTCGACATAGTGACATTCCTGTTTCTGTATTACTTCCTGTGTCCTATGCTGTGCGGAGGAGCGACCTATTTGAATCTTACCTCCCCCGCCCTGCGGCTTCAGTATGTGTCTCTTTTTCAGACAGGATGGTTTTTGGAATCCATGTGGACGCAGGTGCTGATTCTGCATTTTCTGCGGACCCGCAGGATACCCTTTGTGCAGAGTAGGCCATCTGCGCCTGTTATCTGCATTACTCTTACCGGAATCGTTGCCTTTACCGCAATTACCTTTACCGGCGGCGCGCTGCTGTTCGGCCTGACAAAATTGCCGTTCGGATATTTCGTGTTTTTACTGACTGTGGCTCTATTGTATATGCTGCTGACTACGGTAGCCAAATACTTCTATCAGAAGAAGTACCATGAGCTGATTTGAGGAGGAATTCATCATGAAAAAGAATATCAGTTTCATCCCAATGGATTCCGCCCTTGAAACGTGGCTGCTGGAAAAGCTGATGAAAGAACCGCCGGAAAGTGACTGCGCAGAAGATTTACTTTCCGGCATCCGGGATATGCTAAACGGAGAGGTGTCATCCTTGTTATTGAGTTCGTCCAACGAGACAGAGGCTCCCGTGCCGTCCCGTTGGACGGGATGAGGCTCGGAGAACTGGAAATTTATCCAAAGGGCAGAAGGGTCATTATGCAGGGGGCGGAGGTCAGCCTAACGCCAAAGGAGTTTGAGATCCTGTATTTTCTTGCGCAGAACCAGGGCGAGGTTTTTACTAAGGAACAGATCTATCGGGCAGTCTGGGCGGAGGATTACCTTTTGGATGACAGCAACATCATGGCGTTTATCCGAAAGCTACGGAAGAAAATTGAGCCTGACCCGGACGCGCCAAAGTACATTCTGACCATCTGGGGCATTGGATACAAATTTAACGACCAACTTTAACACAGTCGGGCCAATCTCAGCCCGCCTAAATTCTTGCAAAATCGCAAGGAAATCGCAAGGCTTTAGCCATGTGATTTCCTTGCGATTTTTGTATTCTATTAATGATTGAAGGGAGGCGATTCGTGTGGTTTACACCGGTTTTGTTTTAAGAATCTCTCCTCAACTAAAACTCAAGGAGGTAAGACCAATGAACAAGAAAGAAAAACGTATAGCTGTTCGTCAGACCGCGGAAAAAGCAGTCATCCGTGACGGGCAGGATCGCCGCATTCAGTTTGCGGCTACCAATCCCGTTAAAGAAGTTTTGAAAAATCTGCATACCACACTTCGTGGCCTTGATGCAGAGACTGTATCCGTAAGCCGTACTAAATACGGAACCAACAAAGTTACCCATGAAAAAAGGAAATCTCTGGTAGAACGGCTGGCCGGGGCATTTATCAATCCCTTTACCGCTATCCTGTTTTGTCTGGCGCTGGTGTCCACCATGACGGATATGGTGTTTCCCTATTTTTCTCTTTTAGGCAGTACGCCGGAGGATTTTGACCCTCTGACCGTGATTATTATTCTGACCATGGTTATGATTTCTGGTACACTTCGCTTTGTACAGGAATCCAGAAGCGGAAACGCGGCGGAAAAATTGCTGGCCATGATTACGACAACCTGCACGGTTACCCGCAGGGAACAGGAAAAAACCGAAATTCCCATGGAAGCTCTGGCGGTGGGCGATATCGTACATCTGTCCGCCGGGGATATGATTCCCGCCGATGTACGCATTTTGGATGCAAAAGATTTGTTTGTAAGTCAGGCAAGTCTTACGGGGGAGAGTGAGCCTGTCGAAAAGATGCCCAATGTGAGCGCACAGAAGCAGAGCGTGACCGATTACACAAACATTGCCTTCATGGGCAGCAATGTGGTTTCCGGCAGCGCGACCGCTGTTGTCATCTGTGTCGGAGACCATACTTTGTTTGGCTCTATGGCATCCGCCATTGCCGGAGAAGCGGTGGAGACCAGCTTTACCAAGGGCGTCAACGCTGTTTCCTGGGTACTGATCCGCTTCATGCTGGTCATGGTTCCGCTGGTATTCTTCATCAATGGCATTACGAAAGGTGACTGGCTGGAAGCATTCCTGTTTGGCATCTCTATTGCCGTTGGCCTGACCCCGGAGATGCTTCCCATGATTGTGACTACCTGCCTTGCCAAAGGCGCAGTATCCATGGGCAAAAAGCGGACCATCGTCAAGAACCTGAATTCCATCCAGAACTTCGGGGCCATAGATATTCTTTGCACCGACAAAACCGGAACGCTGACACAGGATAAAGTTGTGCTGGAATATCACCTTAACGTAAACGGTGAGGACGATACACGGGTTCTGCGCCACGCTTACCTCAACAGCTACTTCCAGACCGGCTATAAGAATCTGATGGATTTGGCGATTATCCATAAGACAGAGGAAGAAGAAGCGGAAGATTCCCGACTGCTCGATCTGTCTGAAAACTATGTGAAGGTAGATGAAATCCCTTTTGACTTCACTCGCCGCCGTCTGACCACGGTGGTACAGGACAAAACCGGTAAGACCCAGATGGTGACAAAAGCGCTGTGGAAGAAATGCTCTCCATCTGCGCTTATGCGGAGTGTGATGGCAGTGTGCGGCCGCTGGCCGATGATGTCCGCCGCCGTATCCTGAAAACAGTAGATGATCTCAATGACAAGGGCTTCCGTGTTCTTGCCATTGCACAGAAAAGCAACCCCTCTCCGGCAGCGCTTTTGGCGTAAAGGACGAGTGCGAAATGGTGCTGATAGGGTATCTTGCGTTCCTCGATCCCCCGAAGGAATCCGCCGCAGACGCAATCAAGGCGCTGAAAGACCATGGTGTGACCACCAAAATCCTGACCGGGGACAACGACAAAGTGACCCGTACCATTTGTAAGCAGGTGGGACTGAAGGTCCGCAATATGCTTCTTGGCTCTGATTTGGAAAAAATGAGCGATGCAGAGCTGGCAAGAGCCGCAGAAGCCGCCGATGTATTTGCCAAGCTGACACCCGACCAGAAAGCCCGTGTGGTTTCTATTCTTCGTGCAAGCGGGCATACCGTTGGTTTCATGGGCGATGGAATCAATGACGCCGCTGCCATGAAAGCCGCCGATATCGGCATTTCGGTAGATACTGCTGTGGACGTGGCAAAGGAATCGGCTGACATTATCCTGTTGGAAAAAGACCTGATGGTTTTGGAGCAGGGTATTATTGAAGGCCGTAAGACCTATGCAAACATGATAAAATATATCAAGATGACCGCATCTTCAAACTTCGGCAATATGTTCTCGGTACTAGCGGCTTCTGCACTGCTGCCCTTCCTGCCGATGATGAGCGTGCATCTGATTTTCCTGAATCTGATTTACGACCTGTCCTGTACCGCGATTCCTTGGGATAACGTGGATGAGGAATTTATCGCAAAGCCCCGGAAATGGGATGCCTCCAGTGTAGGCAGTTTTATGATTTGGATTGGACCCACCAGCTCCATTTTCGACTTTACAACCTACATTTTCATGTATTTTGTATTCTGCCCTATGTTCGTGTCCGGCGGTGTTTTGTTCAACGATCTGGCCGCTCATTACAGCGGCGCAGAGCTTGCGGCAGTTCAGGCGCAGTATATTGGGATGTTCCAGGCCGGATGGTTCGTGGAATCCATGTGGAGCCAGACACTGGTCATTCATATGATCCGCACACCGAAACTGCCCTTTATCCAGAGCCGTGCATCTGCTCCGGTGACACTGCTCACCATGGCAGGAATTACGATACTGACCATTATTCCCTTTACGGCCTTTGGAACGATGCTGGGCTTTGTCGCTCTGCCCGCAGCATACTTTACTTATCTGATTCCCTGCATTCTGCTGTATATGGTGCTGGCAACCAGTTTGAAAAAAGCCTATGTCCGTCACTATGGCGAACTGCTCTAAGGAGGTGTAACAATGAACTGGAAAGAAATTTGGATGACTCTTTTCGGAACGACCCAATGGCTGGGGCTTAATATTGGCTTCTGGGTGGCAATGGCCGCGGTTTTACTGATTGTGATTCTGATGAATGTGATATTTTGGGGAATAAAGCCCAGACAGTAGAATAGCGGAATTTCAAGTGTAGGTGAGATTGTGACAAGACCTTCAACAGCTATCTGTTTTATCCGGAGAATCCGGAGACCGTTATAGTGGACAGCATGATAATTGCCAATTTGCCAGTAAAATTTCATGTAGCGGGTATGGGCGATGTCCCGGGAACGTATTTTGAGGCGAGAGCATGTCAGAGAACGGAATCCTTGAGCCTGGAATTCGGCGGTATTACCCGTTCTGCTACGGCGCTGTGCGAGCTTTGCTACAAAACTTTGCGGGCTAGTGTTGGAGGGCGCCTCTAAGGAGGAATTCCGTGAGGTACAGGATTTCAGATTGCGATATAAAGTGGCTTGCGGAATATCGCCAAGCGTATCCGACAAATGCTTTGCGGTTGCCTGGCTTTGTGAATAAAACTCAAGCAGCAGCTTACATTTTACCGGATTGGTAATGCACTCCATAATTTTGTCTGTCATGTTTCCACTCCTCCTTGAATATATGACAATATTATCATTTTGATAATGGAAAGTCAATTAGCAACCTTTGCAGAGCTGAATTCACCAACTTAGAGGGTGTCGGTTTTCCGTTTGTCCCCCCAATGGAGTGCCCCGAAAAACAGCAGTGCTCTTTTGTTTAAAAATAGAATCGCTTTGATTATTTTTTAATAAATATGACGATATATAACTAGGGGGGATTTATTTAGGGTATAAAGGAGGCGCTGTCATGAATGTGAAGTTTATAATATGTCATATAATTTTGTGTGTCCCCAAACCTGAGTAAATCCATTAACATGCGCCTATTAAGTACCAGAAGGGGACGGGCCAATGGCAAACGGAAAGGGGATTGATTCGCCGGACTTAATAAAGATGATATGACAAAACATGCAGCATTGGATTGGGCGTTTCAATCCTGCCTTCATGCATCAGGAGGGGACTTTTAACAGCAATATTACAAAACGAAAAAGGAGATAAGGTTATGAGCAAACGAGTTTATATTAGCGCAGATTATGCAGAAGATAGCGGTGACCGTGATGTCGTTGATATTCTGAATCAATGGGGGTCCGATAACCGGCATAAAGTAGATTTTATAGACATGTCAAAAGTAGCTTCAGGCAGTGTTTCCAATGATCCGGATTGTCGCCCTTGTGACTTGAAACGTGAGTTTAATCAACAGATAAACGCTTCCTCCGCTGTTATTTTATTGTTGGTGATAAGACCGCATCCCGTAAGCCGGCAGCAGCTGTTCACGGGCAAGCAGCGAGCAGGCAGACTGCAGCTGTACTCCGTATAAGCAAAATTCCAAGGGCTCCAAGACCTGCAAGTGATTCATACCAGTTCAGCCAAAGCAGATAGTGATGTTGGCAATATCAATGCGTTTTCCTACCTCCAGCATGAGTTTGAGCAGGCCAAGAAACGTAAAAAGCCCATCATTATTGTTTATAACTCATTACGCAAGGAATCAAATTGGCTTCCATCTTATATGAAAGGCTATGAATCCGATGCGCGGCCTTTTTGGAAAAGGAACGATTATGGTGAAAAGGTGGGTGATTATACCTACATAAAACAGGTGCTGGGATATGCTTAAGCTTCTAAAGAAAAGCAGTACCTGGGCGCTGAGTATCATTACGGTAGTCTTTACCTTTGTCCCCGAATCGGTCTTTGGGAAATGGAAATGGTTACCCAATGCCTCTGACGAAGCCAATGTTGTCTTAGCCCGTGTTTTGGCTTTTATCGCGGCGCTTGTCATATCAATCATAATAAATACCCTGTACGTACTCGGTCGAAGAAGCATTCGCATAAAAGGGAAGAATTATAGTATCCAGGTTCAATATGGAGATTTATTTAAGATGCGCGCCTGTAAAATAGTGATACCCTTTGACGAATGCTTCACGACAAGTGTAGGGGCAGCTCCTTCTGATATAAATCCGGACTCCATCTGTGGACAGTATCTTAAAGAATATCCGATACAGGATATCCAGAGTTTAATTGACAATGTACAGTTAAAACCAGCGAAAGGCAAGTCAAAATATCAAAACAAGGAAAGATATGATTCTGGAAAGCTGGTGCCCAATGGTAATTATTTACTGATGGCATTCGCAAAGCTGGACAAAGACGGGTTGGGAAGAATGACCCGTGATGAATTTCTTGCTTGCCTCTCAGTCCTGTGGAAGGAAATTGACAAATACTATGGACAGAAGGATGTATGCATACCTGTATTGGGCTCCGGAATCACCCGTATGGATGATACATCTCTTACACAGCAGGAACTGCTGGAAATAATAATCGGATCATACAGGCTAAGCCCCCACAAAATGAAATCTCCTAGTCAATTACATATCGTATGCAAAAAGCGTGAAGACTTTTCCTTAAATAAAGTCGGTGAAAACATGTAGTAAAAAAACAGAGGAGGAATGACACTCGCTTTCTAACATCTGCTTACCTAATGGCAATAGTCCTGCGTAAAACCTAATAGAGATGCTACGATATTCTCTATCGCTGCTTAGAACTTATGGTACGAAAGGAATCAGAAGAGTTCATCAATATATTACGTATCTTGAGGAGGAAGAGGGGGTTATACAGTTCACGTTTGGTTCCCAAAATAATCAGCTAATCTCTGCAAAAGAGTCTGTTGTGATTCAAAATGGTGAAGGCACCATGACTATTTTCAGAATAAAAATATGAGCAAGACAAAAAAAGCGAGTGTCCGTCCAGTTACTTAATAATACTGGAGCAAAAGATTTTAATCCAACAAAAATGGCAGGAGATACAAAATGAGCGGAAATTATTTTGAGTCAACGGGATGTAAGGAAAGGGTAACTTATTTATTAGGACAAGAAGCTTCCTGTATAATATAAGCAGATACAGGGTTTGACGAAAAAGTATACCTCAAGTACATTCAGATTATTACTGACCAGCCAGTTGGTAAAATCTAAACATACGAGAGGTATACACAATGAATGCTAAAGCGAAACAGAGGAAAAATCAAGTTAATTCTGTAAATATTTTTGAACAGGAGGAGTTGGTAAAAAAAGCAGCTGCAATCCGTCAGGAACTGCAGGCGCACACCTGGCACGACCTTGAAACCCACGGCAAATTCGATAAGAATGCAAGGCTTTCCTTCATCAGCGATGACATACTCATAGTTGGATGCGATATAGGCAGTGACACGCACTATATGAGGGCAATTGATACCAGAGGAAGAGAACTCAGCAATCTTCCGGGGGACTGTATGCGGAACTGAGAAGGCTCTCCATGTTCCGTGACCAGCTTACAGAGGACCGGATCCGGGATCTGAACCGACTGCATAGGGAAATGAAAATCCACTACCGGAATATAAGGACGCATTAGGAAAAGTGGACGGGGCATTTGCGTTGGAACTGCTGAAAGAGGCGCCGTTCCCCTCAAACCTGAAACTTCAATTCCCCATGCGGAGAACATACTGGAGATATCCGGGATTGGCGAAAACATCCTGTCGGGGATAATGGCGGAAATGGGTGACCGGAGCCGGTTTGACGATGCCGCCGAGATCCAGAAGCTAAGCGGACTGGGACTCGTGGCCTGTAGTTCTGGCAAGCATAAGGGGGAGACCAAAATCAGCCATAGGGGACGCAAGAGGCTCAGGTATTGGCTGTTCCAGGCAGCAAAGTCGCTGTCGCCCATTCGCCGGAATTCAAGGAAGTGCACCTGTATTACACAACCAGGGCGGAAAACCCGCTCAAGAAGATGCAGTCGCTGATCGTGATAGCCTGTAAGATACTTCGGATTATGCGGGATGGGACAAAATACGATCACGGCAAGATGCTGAGTACGGGAGCCGGGCAGGTTCTGGAAAGGAACCTGTAAACGATGGGGCTTTTGGAAGCCGCATCAGCAACAAGACCAATGGGAACCAGGGGAGGCACAGCGTCCACCGGGCAACCGGCACCGCCGAAGGGGAAGCTGGTCGGTATGATCTAAAAAACAAGAGCTGTAGCCAACGGTAGTTCTCTCCGTGGGACAGGATCCCGTTTGAAAGCTTGGTTGCACTCGGTGTATGAACAGGTGGGACGAAGGAAGTTGAGACGCGATCTCATTAGGCACGGAAGGTTCACCATCATAGAGAAGCAGAGGGAAAATAGCCTTTATAAAGCGAAGACAACAGGACGCTTTATACAGTGCACCCTGCTCCATCTATTCAGTACATGATACCATGACTGTTCATCACCATTGGCTCTGTTTTTGAAAAGAATTACTTGAGAAAAGTCCAGGAAATCAACATTTTGGGCTTGACATTATAGGAAGGAGATGCTTCAGATTATATCTTCCTATTATGCTATGATGAAGCGGAAGAATATTTTTTGTTTGAAGACAGAGGAGCACTGACAACCCCTTATGCACGGTCACAGGGAGCATGGTTTATTGATCAAAAATGCGAAGATGATAATAAAGGCGGCTGGTGGTTGCGGTATTATGGGAAAAGTTATGAAGAAGAAGAGGGAGAATATGACTTTATAAGCTGCGTTAATTTTGACGGTTATATTGAGATGGCAGCACAGGACGTAGAAGATACAAACTGCTGTATTCGTCCTGCATTTTGGCTAAAAATAGACTAAGACTGATAGCTTTCCGCTTATTGGGGAGATAGCAACGCCAGCCGGCCAGTCGATAGTCAACATTCAATTTGGAATTATGAAATGGAGGCGTTATGATGAAAAAATCAATGCAATGGTACATTCCCTGTTTTGGTATGAATTTAAAAAGGACCTTTAAAATAATCAAGATATCATCATTCTTCCTGGCACTTTCCATTTGTTTTGGCAGGGCATTTACCGGTGCATACGCCGCTGTTCCAGGTCAGTTACAGGGAAATGTCTCTGGACAGGATGCCGCCGCAGAGGAAGCCGGGGCTGTAGTTATAAATCTAGCGAGCAGTGGAGAAAACGCCATCACAAAATCAGGCAGTTTTGAGGTAAATGACGACCAGGTTTTAACGCTCACCATCCAGTCTGATATCAAGGGTGGTGCCATAGATTTATTTCTCTTTTCACCTGACAATAAGGAACAGCGTATTACCCTTGGCGGCTCAGACGAAATCAAAACCATTCATCTTTCAGCCGGCAGATGCTTATAATTGCACCGGTTTTTTTGAGAGCGGAACGATTACCATTATCGGTACAGTACCCCAATGTTGTGATAGCGCCAATCTGCCCGGACTAATAACATCAGAAGCAGGAGACAACAACACTTCCGTCATAAATTTAGGGAATGGTGAGCAAAACAGCATTACTCGTTCCGGCAGCTTCGAGGCAGAGGATGACCAGATTTTAATCCTCACCATCCGGTCTGATATCAAGGGTGGTACCGTAGCTTTCTCTCTCTTTTCGCCTGACAACAAGGAACAGCGCATTACCCTTGGCGGCTCAGACGAAATCAAAACCATTCATCTTTCAGCCGCAGATGGGCTTATAATTGCACCGGTTTTTTTGAGAACGGCACGATTACCATTATAGGTGAAATAAAATAAGTATCCTTTGTATATTATGTGTTTGACTGGCAATATGAGAATAAAAATAGTAAATGTTTGGTGGGATAAAATTATTTTTCCAGCCGGGAAAGCCCATGAAATAAGCGTTTTTGTCATGTGTAATTCGATTTATTTATATTTTGGACAGAGGTAAATAATCGAAGGAGGCGAACTATAATGGATTTTTATAACAGTCCCGCATATGGAAAATTATGCGGGAGAATTCATGGAATTGACTTAAAACAAATGAGTATGGTAACACTAAGTGAACTGGAATTTTTTGTGAAAGAGATTCAATTGCCGCCCGGCTCAAAAATTCTGGATTTGGGTTGCGGTGTGGGGTATTTTGCTGACTATATTTCCAAACGATACGGTTCGTATGTTACAGGAATTGACATATCGAAGAGTAGAATTGATTTCGCAAAAGAAAATTTCTCGGACATAATAAGCTTGGATTTTATAGAAATGGATTTTAATGAATTGTCTTTTGAACCGTATTCCTTCGACCTTATTTATTCGTTTGATACCATTCACTTCACACAGACAGTTGAAAAATTGCGTGATTTACTGGATAAATGTATGGATATATTAAAACCTGGCGGAAAGCTTGCTGTTTTTTGGATGACTAATCCTTCGGGTTATAACCCCGAATTATTTGAACTGAAAGAGCCGGCTGCACAATATACTCCGGTCGGTATGTGGGGATCGCAAAAAACATTGGATTCCCGGACGTTTGACTTAACAGCGCAGGCGAGGAGTTTTTACATCAATGCCTTAAAAGAGTGCCATAATTTACGGAAACAGCTTGAAGCCGAAATTCCCGATGTATATAAAGTGATTGAGAGCGAGTTTTCCTCAGGCGCGGATTTTAGTGCAAAAGGAGACGATGGCGGTATTTTTCGTTGGCTATATGTATTTAACCGAACGTAGATTCTAAGTATCTGCAAAAGGTTTTTGATACTCGCGCAGAGGAAGGATTTACAGGTAATGGTTACGATTGGAGCAGTTTGGCGCAGGTGTTTTTGGATGAAACGTGTTCTGAGCTGCAGGAGAAAATTGACTTTGACCCGGAGGCCGATATGTTCTGTGCTTATTCCGATGATAAGGACGCTTTGGCTGATTTTATTCTCCGTTTTAAGGAAGCCTGTGAGGATAAAATCTTAATTTTGGACTTGTTCAGCCGGGCCGAGTTAGATTGATACGAGAACTGACAATTCCCATTTATTGGGAGATATAGGAAGAAAGGAAAACTATAATGGAGGCTCATTATGGACGATAAATCTATCCTAAGATGAATCTTTCCAAGCGGATGCAACAGGCAAAGGTATGTCTTTATCTTCTGCGAAATGCTGCCATAGACGCTCCAAATCAGGGGTGGTCTATTGACATTACATATATTCCAATCAGACACGGATTTCTGTATCTGACTGCTGTAATCGACTGGTACAGCCGCTGTATCGTAGGCTGGGAAGTCGATGATACACTTGATACCAGAATGGTTATCAATGCTCTTAAAAAAGCATTTGCTGTGTCAAAACCACAGATTTTGAACTCTGATCAGGGTTGTCAGTTCACAAGTCAACAATACGTTGACTTTGTAAAAGAAAATGGTATCCGTCAGAGTATGGATGGAAAAAGCCGTTGGGCTGACAACATCATGATTGAGCGTTGGTTCCGCAGCTTCAAGTATGAAGAAGCTTATCTGACACTGTATAACAACATCAAGGAAGCCAGATCTGCTATTGGACGTTATGTCCACACCTACAACTTTGAGAGATGCCATTCTGCCCTTGATTACAAAAC